>ERZ791802.233-NODE-233-length-65176-cov-10.528278_pt1 | contig 65176 bp, 50 predicted proteins | sample MGYA00510308_ERZ791802 | MGnify/ENA primary metagenome ERZ791802 (study PRJEB30046, sample SAMN00792028) | human gut metagenome | study: EMG produced TPA metagenomics assembly of the A metagenome-wide association study of gut microbiota in type 2...
GAAGAATGGAAGAATAGAAACGGATACCGTCTTCCACCAAAAGAATCAACTGTACCCCTACTTCCTGCACATCATGCTCCAGATTCATCTTATCCTCCATCAACTTAATGATAGATACCAGCAAGTCGGTATTACCCAGCCAACAGAACACATATTCGAATGCACTCAAATCCTCATTGATGATTCGCTTTGTGATACCATGACTAAAAGGAGTCAGGATGACAATAGGAATATGTTCGTATTTCTCCTTGATATGCCGGCCGATATCGAAACTGTCGTTATCCCCCGTGCCCGGCATACAAATCACCAGGTCGAATGACATACTTTCCAACTGCGACAACGCTTCCTCTTCCGTAGACACCTGCGAGAATCGGGGCGGGTAACGCAGAGATAATGAAGTATATTCATTAAAAATCTTCTCGTCAATGCGTCCGTCATCTTCGAGCATGAAAGCATCGTAAGGATTGGCTATTAACAACACGTTAAAAATCCGCCGGGTCATCAAATTGGCGAATTGCGTATCTTTGAAGTAAAGCTGGTTTAACTTATATTTACTGAGCATAAAATAATTCTCCTTTCTTATTCAAGTCGTCACTCTTCATTTGTTCAAGTCGTCATTCTTCAAAATCATATTTTGCAAAGTTAATTCTTTAAATCTCATTTTCCACCATACTTCTTTATAAAGTTTACTTGTTTATCTCCTATTATTTTGTAGATTTGTAACTTTAAGTTTATTCAAAAAGACTTTTTATTCACATGAAAAAAGTAACTTTATTAATGAGTGGAATCATGGTGATGTCATGCGCCCCCCAACAGAAAAAGGTGGTCTACCCCGAGACAGCAAAGGTAGACACAGTAGACGTGTACTTCGGCACACAAGTCCCCGATCCTTACAGATGGTTGGAAAATGACACTAGCGCAGCTACTACCGCCTGGGTAGAAGCACAGAACAGAGTAACAAACGAGTACCTGAGTCAAATTCCTTTCCGGGAAAACCTCCTGAAACGATTGACGGAACTGGCTGATTATGAAAAAATCAGTGCTCCGGTCAAGAAGCATGGGAAATATTATTTCAGCAAGAATAATGGTTTGCAGAATCAGAGTGTGTTCTACGTACAAGACTCCTTGGATGGCGAGCCCCGCGTATTCCTCGATCCGAACAAGCTGTCGGAAGACGGCACGGTAGCCCTCACGGGTCTTTACTTCTCCAACGACGGCAAGTACGCAGCTTACAGCATTTCACGTAGCGGTTCGGACTGGTCTGAAATCTACGTAATGGACACCGAAAGCGGAAAACTGCTTGAAGACCATATCGAATGGGCCAAATTCACCGGTGCCGCATGGCAGGAAGACGGCTTCTATTACAGCGCCTACGATGCTCCGAGCAAAGGAAAGGAATTCTCCAACGTGAACGAAAACCATAAAATCTATTACCATAAAATAGGCGAACCGCAATCGAAAGACAAACTGGTTTATCAGAATCCGGCTTATCCGAAACGCTTCTACACTTCCAGCACCAGTGAAGACGAACGTATCCTCTTCCTCACAGAATCCGGTGCCGGACGAGGAAACAACCTGTTTATCCGTGACTTGAAAAAGCCTGACTCTCCTTTCATCCAACTGACTACCGACCTTGACTACCAATATTATCCTATTGAAGTGATTGGTGACCAGATTTATATCTCCACCAACTACGGTGCACCGAAAAACAGAATCATGGTAGCCGACATCAACCGCCCGAAACTGGAAGACTGGAAAGAACTCGTCCCCGAATCGGAAGCTGTTCTTTCAAACGCAGAAGTGATTGGCGGCAAACTGTTCCTTACCTACGATAAGGACGCTTCCAACCACGCCTATGTTTACAACCTCGACGGCAAGCAATTGCAGGAAATCGAATTACCGTCGCTCGGCTCCGTAGGTTTCAGCGGTAACAAGGACGACAAGGAATGCTTCTTCGGATTCACTTCATTCACCATCCCCGGCGCTACCTATAAATATGACATGGACAACAATACCTACGAACTATACCGTGCTCCGAAAGTGCAATTCACCCCGGACGACTTCGTGACCGAACAAGTGTTCTATCCCAGCAAGGACGGCGTGAAAATCCCGATGTTCCTTACCTATAAGAAAGACCTGAAGAAAGACGGCAAGAACCCCGTATTCCTCTACGGTTACGGCGGCTTCGGCATCAGTCTCAATCCGGGCTTCAGCGCCACCCGCATCCCGTTCCTCGAAAACGGCGGAATCTACGCCCAGGTCAACCTTCGTGGCGGTAGCGAATACGGTGAAGACTGGCATGTAGCCGGAACCAAGATGCAGAAACAGAACGTATTCGACGACTTCATCTCGGCAGCCGAATACCTTATCGACCAAAAATATACCAATAAGGACAAGATAGCAATCGTAGGCGGATCCAACGGCGGACTGTTGGTAGGCGCCTGCATGACGCAACGCCCTGACCTGTTTCGCGTTGCCATCCCGCAAGTAGGTGTGATGGACATGCTCCGCTACCACAAATTCACCATCGGCTGGAACTGGGCAAGCGATTACGGAACAAGTGAAGACAGCAAAGAGATGTTCGAATACCTAAAAGGTTACTCTCCGCTACACAACCTGAAACCGGGTACCAAATACCCTGCAACTCTTGTCACCACTGCCGATCACGACGACCGTGTAGTTCCCGCCCACTCATTCAAGTTTGCCGCTACCCTGCAAGCAGACAATGACGGCACGAACCCCACACTTATCCGTATCGACAGCAAGGCCGGACACGGCGCCGGCAAACCGATGGCGAAAGTACTGGAAGAACAAGCAGACATTTACGGATTTATTATGTATAACCTGGGAATGAAGCCGAAATTCTAAAGCACAACTTTCTATTTGTAAGCACATAGAAACCCCGTAGCCTGTTTTTTACATTACAGGTCACGGGGCTTTATGTTTTTCAGCAGAGAAATTTGACATTTTATCATTATTTAATCAAAATATCGGCTTGAAAATAATCGAATCTGAAAAATTTTCCTATATTTGCAGTGAGTTAGTTGACATTTTATCAGAATTAACCTTTTAAAATATAGTATCATGAACATCCAAAAAATCATGTCCTCTTTGGAGGCAAAGCATCCCGGTGAATCTGAATATCTTCAAGCAGTCAAAGAAGTCCTTCTCTCCATTGAAGATATATACAATCAACATCCTGAATTTGAAAAAGCCAAAATCATAGAAAGATTGGTAGAGCCCGACCGTATCTTTACTTTCCGTGTGACGTGGGTAGACGATAAAGGTGAAGTGCAAACCAACCTGGGCTATCGCGTACAGTTCAACAACGCTATCGGCCCGTATAAAGGCGGTATCCGTTTCCATGCTTCCGTGAATCTTTCCATCCTGAAATTCCTCGGTTTCGAACAGACATTCAAGAACGCACTGACTACCCTGCCTATGGGTGGCGGTAAAGGCGGTTCCGACTTCTCGCCACGTGGAAAGAGCGATGCTGAAATCATGCGTTTCTGCCAGGCATTCATGCTGGAATTATGGCGCCATCTCGGCCCGGATATGGATGTGCCTGCCGGCGACATCGGCGTAGGCGGACGCGAAGTAGGCTATATGTTCGGTATGTACAAGAAGCTGACCCGTGAATTTACAGGAACCTTCACCGGAAAAGGATTGGAATTCGGCGGTTCACTGATTCGTCCCGAAGCTACCGGTTTCGGTGGTCTGTACTTCGTTCATCAAATGTTGCAGGCAAAAAATATAGATATAAAAGGGAAGACAGTAGCCATCTCCGGATTTGGAAACGTTGCCTGGGGTGCAGCAACCAAAGCTACCGAACTGGGTGCGAAAGTAATCACCATCTCCGGCCCGGACGGATATATCTACGACCCGGATGGCATCAGCGGCGAAAAGATAGACTATATGCTTGAACTTCGTTCTTCGGGCAATGACATCGTTGCGCCTTACGCAGAAAAATATCCGAACGCAACCTTCGTAGAAGGCAAACGTCCCTGGGAAGTGAAAGCTGATATTGCGCTTCCTTGCGCGACTCAGAACGAATTAAATGGAGAAGATGCTCAAAATCTCATAAAAAATGACGTACTTTGCGTCGGAGAAATTTCCAACATGGGCTGTACGCCGGAAGCCATCGACCTCTTCATCGAACATAAGAAGATGTATGCCCCGGGCAAGGCAGTCAACGCAGGTGGTGTTGCCACTTCCGGACTGGAAATGTCTCAAAACGCCATGCACCTGAGCTGGAGTGCCGCCGAAGTGGACGAAAAACTCCACGCAATCATGCACGGTATCCATGCGCAATGCGTGAGATACGGCACAGAACCCGACGGATACATTAATTATGTGAAGGGTGCCAACATTGCCGGATTCATGAAAGTAGCCCACGCAATGATGGGACAAGGCGTCATTTAGAAAGACTTTGTTTAGTTGTATTTGTATTTGTGGTTTGCGCTACTCGCCTCCTGTGACAGGACGCGGGTAGCGCTATTTTTTTGAAATTAACAATATTTTCAATGGAATTAATTATCTTTGTGGCATTGTAGGGTAAATAATAGATTGTGAAATTGTTATTCGGGATAATTAACTCACAACTAATAATTTATCACGCATAACTTTGTAAGAAATAATCATGTAACAAATAAATAAAGATGCTACAACCCGAATTAAAATTCCGCCGCGATAAGATTCGCAGTCTGATGGCGTTACAGGGCATTGACGCCGCGCTAATCACTTGTAATGCAAATTTAATTTATACCTATGGCTGCGTAGTCAGCGGTTATATTTATCTCCCTCTCCACTCACCTGCATTGCTGTTTTTCAAACGTCCCAATAATATCACAGGCGAACATGCGTTCCCTATCCGCAAACCCGAACAGATTGTCGATTTGCTGAAAGAACAAGGACTGCCATTGCCTGCAAAACTGATGCTGGAAGGCGATGAACTTCCCTACACGGAATATTGCCGTTTGGCAAGCCTGTTTCCTGAAGCGGAAGTAGTGAACGGAACCCCGTTAATCCGCCAGGCACGCAGTGTAAAAACCCCTGTTGAAATAGAAATGCTCCGCCGTTCGGGCATTGCCCACGCAAAGGCATATGACCTGATACCGAGCGTATATCGCCCCGGCATGACCGATGTCGAGTTTTCTATCGAAATAGAACGCCTGATGCGTCTGCAAGGTTGCTTGGGCATTTTCCGCGTATTCGGACGCAGTATGGAAATATTCATGGGTAGCGTACTGACGGGAGACAACGCCGGCTATCCTTCTCCTTATGACTTTGCTTTAGGTGGTCAGGGACTTGACCCTGCCCTTCCGGGGGGAGCTAACAAGACTCCGCTGAAAGAAGGACAAAGCGTCATGGTAGATATAGGCGGTAACTTCAACGGATATATGGGCGATATGAGCCGCGTATTCTCCATCGGGAAACTATCGGAAGAAGCCTATGCGGCTCACCAAGTCTGCCTCGATATTCAGGAAAAGATTGCTGCCATGGCAAGACCGGGCGTTGCTTGTGAAAAACTATATGATGCTGCCATCGAAATAGTCACCGCAGCCGGATTCGCAGACAAATTCATGGGTACAGGTCAGCAAGCCAAGTTTATCGGTCACGGTATCGGTCTTGAAATCAATGAAGCCCCTGTCCTCGCCCCTCGCATCAAGCAGGAGTTGGAACCGGGAATGGTGTTTGCCCTCGAACCGAAAATCGTTCTTCCGGGTGTAGGCCCTGTCGGCATAGAAAACTCCTGGGTAGTCACTAATGAAGGAATCGAAAAGCTGACTAATTGCAATGAAGAAATTATCGAATTGAAATAATTCTTTCATTACAAGAGCATTATAAAAGACACCAAAAACATACTATAACGAGAGCCTCAAACACAAAAAGAGGCTCTCTGTTATTCCAATCAATTTTATACATACACTGACAAACATGCCCATTATATCAATTTTTTAATCAATTTAATAATACCCCCAACAAGATGATGAAACAACCTTTGATTCTAACCCTTGTATCTTCTGTTGCTTGCACCGCAACCGCAACGAACAAAATGCCGGAAAACACAACACCGACAAAGTCAAAAACCCCTAACGTCGTATTCATCTACGCTGACGACCTCGGCTACGGAGACTTGCAATGCTACGGAGCTAAAAATGTAGAAACTCCCAACGTCAACCGACTGGCAAAATCGGGTATTCTTTTTACCAATGCCCACGCCACAGCCGCCACCAGTACTCCTTCCCGCTACTCCATGCTGACAGGAGAATACGCATGGCGTAAAAAAGGAACGGACGTAGCTGCCGGAAATGCCGGAATGATTATCCGTCCCGAACAATACACGATGGCAGATATGTTCAAAAGTACGGGATACACTACCGCTGCCGTCGGCAAATGGCATCTCGGGCTCGGAGACAAGGCGGGAACACAGGACTGGAACGCTCCCCTGCCCTGCGCACTGGGCGATTTGGGCTTCGACTACCATTACATCATGGCTGCCACAGCCGACCGCGTTCCCTGCGTGTACATCGAAAACGGGAAAGTAGCCAACTACGACCCCAGCGCCCCTATCGAGGTGAGTTACCAGAAGAACTTTGAAGGTGAACCGACCGGAAAAAGCAACCCCGAAATGCTATATAATCTTAGACCCAGCCACGGACACGATATGTCCATCGTTAACGGAATTTCCCGTATCGGCTACATGAAAGGTGGCGGAAAGGCACTCTGGAAAGACGAGAATATAGCGGACTCACTAACCACCCACGCCATCCAATTCATTGAAGAAAACAAGGACAAGCCTTTTTTCCTTTACTTCGCAACAAATGACGTACACGTTCCCCGCTTCCCTCACGACCGTTTCAGAGGAAAGAATCCGATGGGGTTGAGAGGTGACGCCATCGTACAGTTCGACTATTGCGTCGGCGAAATACTGAACACACTGGAGAAACTGGGATTGAGGGAAAACACCCTCATCATCCTTTCAAGCGATAACGGCCCGGTAGTTGATGACGGATACGACGATAAAGCAGAAGAACTCCTTAACGGACACAGCCCTGCAGGACCGCTGAGAGGTAACAAGTACAGTGCTTTTGAAGGCGGAACCCGTATCCCTGCCATCCTTAGCTGGCCTGCCGGAGTGAAAAAAGGCATGACTTCAGACCTGTTGGTTTCACAAATCGACTGGTTGGCTTCTCTCGCTTCACTGACGGGAGCCATTATGCCCAAAAACACCGCTCCGGACAGCTACAATTTCCTCGGAAGCTGGCTGGGCAAAGACAAGAAAGACCGTCCGTGGGTTATCGAGCAGGCTTCCAACCACACACTGTCCGTCCGTACCAAAGACTGGAAATACATCGAACCCAGTAACGGGCCGAAAATGATTCAGTGGGGACCGAAGATTGAAACCGGAAACTCCAAAGAACCTCAGCTCTACAAAATGCAGGAAGTGAAAGAGGTGACCAACTATGCTTCCCAAATGCCTGAAAAAGTGACCGAACTGCAAAATATTCTCCAAAGTGTACGCGACGGAAAGGATATTATAGGCAAATAATTCCGGATACTCATACATTCAACCTTAAAAAACAGACATTCAACCTTTAAAAATAAAACAACCTAATGGATTATAAATCAATCTCAATAATTGGCGGCACACTGCTCTTATCCGCCCTATCCGCCAACGCACAGAAAAAGAATGCCCGACCTAATATTATATTTATCCTCTGCGATGACATGGGATACGGAGATTTGGGCTGCTACGGCCAGCCGTTCATACGCACTCCCCATATAGACGCTATGGCAAGCGAAGGCATACGTTTCACTCAAGCGTATGCGGGCAGTCCCGTCAGCGCTCCTTCGAGGGCTTCGTTCATGACAGGACAACACAGCGGTCACTGCGAAGTACGCGGCAACAAGGAATATTGGGGAAATTCCCCCATCATCATGTACGGAAACAACAAAGAATATTCCGTAGTGGGACAACATCCTTACGACCCCGACCACATCATCCTGCCGGAAATCATGAAAGACAACGGCTATACCACAGGTATGTTCGGCAAATGGGCGGGCGGCTACGAAGGCTCCTGCTCCACTCCCGACAAACGGGGCATAGACGAATATTACGGCTATATCTGCCAGTTCCAGGCTCACCTCTACTACCCCAACTTCCTGAACCGATACAGCAAAGCGCTGGGCGACACAGGCGTAGTACGTGTCATCATGGACGAAAACATCAAATATCCGATGTACGGTCCCGACTATCAGAAACGTCCGCAGTATTCCGCCGACATGATTCACGAGAAAGCAATGGAGTGGTTGGACAATCAGGACGGCAAGCAACCGTTCTTCGGGGTATTTACTTACACTTTGCCTCATGCGGAATTGGTTCAGCCGGAAGATTCTCTTCTGAACGAATATAAGGCAAAGTTCGACCCTGACAAAGTATTCAAAGGCAGTGAAGGCTCACGCTACAACGCCATCACGCATACACACGCCCAATTTGCAGCCATGATTACCCGCCTGGACTATTACGTGGGTGAGGTTCTGAAAAAGCTGAAAGAAAAAGGACTGGACGAGAACACATTAGTTATCTTCTCCAGTGACAACGGCCCTCACGAAGAAGGCGGAGCCGACCCGACTTTCTTCGGCAGGGACGGAAAACTGCGCGGACTGAAACGCCAATGCCACGAAGGCGGCATACGTATTCCGTTTATCGCCCGTTGGCCGGGACATGTGCCCGCAGGTGAAGTGAACGACCACATCTGTGCTTTCTACGACTTAATGCCTACTTTCTGCGATGTAGCCGGCATCAAGAACTATGAGAAGAAATACCGCAACAAGGAAAAAGAGGTGGATTATTTCGACGGTATCTCTTTCGCCCCGACCTTGCTGGGCAAGAAGAAACAGAAACAGCATGACTTCCTGTATTGGGAATTCAATGAAACGAACCAGATAGCGGTACGCATGGGCGACTGGAAACTAATCGTCAAGAAGGGAAAGCCTTCCCTCTACAATCTGAAAACGGATATTCATGAGGATAACGACATAGCCCTGCAACATCCTGAGATCGTGGAAAAGATGAAAGCTATCATCTTTGAGCAACATACTCCGAATCAACATTTCTCTGTGACATTGCCCAAGCAGTAACCACAATTACCGGAAGAAATAACAAGATAAGCGATTATTATATTTCAGGCACGGATTACGCGGATTACACGGTTTTTATTAATCACATCACAAATGATTAGCTACCGTGTAATCCGCGAAATCCGTGCCTGGATAATATTAAATAATATTCTTGGATAAGGTCGATTTTATTTAACCCTACTCTCTATATCAACCCACAGGCGTCATCCCCATCTTCTTCGCCCGCTCCATCAGAAAAGCATAGGCAGCTTCATATTCATTGGGAATCACACCGTCCAGAATGGCATCCTTTATCGCGCTTTTCAGCACGCCCACTTCCCGACACGGCTGCAATCCGAAGATTTCCATAATCTCCTCCCCGCTCACAGGCGGCTGGAAATTACGTACCCGGTCTTTTTCTTCCAAGTCCTTCAGTTTCTGACGTACCAACTGGAAGTTATTCAGGAAGCGCTGCTTGCGTTCCATATTCTTAGAAGTAATATCCGCTTCGCAGAGCATCATCAAGTCATCAATATCATCCCCCGCCTCGAAGAGCAAACGACGCACCGCCGAATCCGTCACCACATCATCCGCAATGACAATAGGGCGCATATGCAGGCTAACCAGCTTCTGCACATACTTCATCTTCTCATTCATTGGCAGCTTCATCTTCCGAAAGATAGACGGAATCATCTTCTCACCTATGAAATTATGATTGTGGAACGTCCATCCCGCTTTCGGTTCCCACCGTTTCGTGGCAGGCTTGGCAATATCGTGCAGCAATGCCGCCCAGCGCAACCAAAGATTATCAGTCTTCTTGCTGATATTATCCAACACTTCCAACGTATGATAAAAATTATCCTTGTGCGAACGCCCGTTCCGTGTCTCCACCCCTTGCAAAGCTGCAAATTCCGGAAAAATCAAAGGCAGCAACCCACTACGGTCGAGGTCGATAAACCCTTTGGATGGAATCGGTGAAAGAATAATCTTATTCAGTTCATCCGCAATGCGCTCACGGGATATAATCCCAATCCGCTCCTTATTGCGGCAAAGAGAATCGAAAGTATCGTCGTCAATATAAAAGCCCAACTGCGTGGCAAAACGGATACAACGCATCATGCGCAACGGGTCGTCACTAAAAGTAATATCCGGGTCGAGAGGAGTACGAATCGTCTTCTCCTTCATATCTTCCAACCCGCCGAACGGATCTACCAATTCCCCGAAACGCGCCTTATTGAGACAAACTGCAAGGGCATTAATCGTAAAATCCCGACGGTTCTGGTCATCTTCCAACGTACCGTCCTCTACAATCGGTTTGCGCGAATCCCGCTGGTACGACTCCTTGCGCGCACCTACAAATTCGACTTCCGTACCTTTATATTTTACCTGTGCCGTTCCGAAATTCTTGAAAACAGAAACGTGCGCCCCCCGTCCCAAATGCCGGCCGAGCGCTTCCGCCATTGCAATTCCACTGCCTACAACTACTACATCTATATCTTTAGAGGGACGTTGCAGAAAAATATCGCGAACATAACCGCCTACCACATAGCACTCCAAACCGAGCGCATCCGCCGTTTCGGCTATCTGTCCGAAGATGGGTTCGCTGAATTGCTGCTTCAATTCCTCTTGAGTCAACTCTATCATTCCTTTTAGTTATACGTTTTGAGGGTGCAAAATTACAAAAATAAGGGATATATTTGTACTTTTGCCATTAATAAGTGAACAATGCACCATAAACAGGCCGTCTGTCCTGAATCGTAAACTGTAAACAATAAAATAGTAAATAAGACTTGTGATGAAAAAACTGATTATCCTCTTTTGCGGCACGCTGGCACTGGCTGCCTGCGGCAACGGGCTTGAGAAAAAAGCCAATGAGAAACTGGCAGTTGCCAAAGCTGCCTACGAACGTGGCGACTACGAAGAAGCCAAGTCGCAAATCGACAGTATCAAAATCCTCTACCCCAAAGCCTTCGAAGCACGCAAAGCGGGACAGGCACTGATGCTCGATGTAGAGACTAAGGCACAGCAGAAGACACTCGCTTACCTCGACAGCGCCTTCCAGGCAAAGACCGGGGAATTCAACGCTATCAAAGATAAGTTTATCCTTGAGAAAGACGCCGAATATCAACAGGTAGGCAATTACCTTCACCCTGCACAGACTGTTGAAAAGAACATGCACCGCTCCTTTCTCCGCTTCCAGGTGGACGAACTGGGCAACATGAGCATGACTTCCATCTATTGCGGCGCAGGCAATATCCATCATGTAGGTGTCAAAGTAGTTGCCCCCGACGGCAGCTTTGCCGAAACTCCGGCTTCCAAGGACAGCTATGAAACAACCGACATGAATGAAAAGATAGAGAAAGCGGACTACAAACTGGGAGCGGACGGAAACGTTATCGGATTCATCAACCTCAACAAAGACAAGAATCTTCGCGTAGAATACCTCGGCGACCGTGCCTACAAGACAACCATGAGCCCGACCGACCGCCAGGCTGCGGCGTCTGTCTACGAGTTGGCACAGATTCTTTCCGCCATGCAGCAGATTAAGAAAGAACAAGAAGAAGCCAATCTGAAAATCGAGTTTATCAATAAGAAAAAAGAACGGAAAGCGCAGGAAGAGGTTGCCGATAAATAAAGGCTACTAATAAATAGAGGTAACCGACAATAAAGAAGATACCTCTCCGGCAAAAAACAAAGGACAGACGGGAATAGTCGTGATTTTTCATATCAACAACTATTCCCGTCAACTATCTTATCACGTTCTCCATTCCCCTGCTTCAGAGAAACAGCGTTACCTGCCACCGCCTTACTTCACCCTTCTATTCAACTGATTATTAGCCTTTTCCTGCTTCGACTTCCCCACCCGTTTTCCGGAACTCTTCTTTTTCCCTGCTCCGGACTTTGCCTTTCCGGCAAAAGGATTATTACTTTTTTTGATTGGCATGGCTTACTCCTTATTCTCCTTCATAAAACTCGCCCAAGAACCAGCGAGCCACAAAATCCCAATTCTCCTGCAACAGCGCCTTTCCGTTCTCGAACGGGAACTGTGCGTCCGGCAGCAGATTATGCTCCATTCCATACTTCAGCAAGTCGAACGGACACAACCCTTCTTCGCAGAACATTTCATACGCCCCTTCCTCAGCCTCTTCGACACTATAAAACGGATTATTCTTATCAGCAAAAAACTGAGCTACATCAGGGCCTATCAACAACCCTTTCGGATTGCCGTAAACAACGAAATTATCGAACTCCGCCAAGTCCGGCAACAGAGCATCTTCCTCATCTTCCCACTTCAAAGAATTTACAAAGAAGAATTTCAGAGCATTGTATGAACCAAAGAACATGAGCGACTCTCCATTACTTGCCTCGAAGAAACGTTCCACATTCGTCGGCATCTTCTCTCCCGGCAAAGCCACCGGCAGAGGTTCGCGCTTCTTCTGCATCAACTCCGTCTCCATCATCCAGCCGGGAGCAAGGTATTCGCTGATAGGAGCCGATTCGAAAACAGCATCCAAACGCTCGTAAAGTACATCCGCAAACTCCAGCAAATCCTTGTCCATCGGATTCTCCACCCAGTCGAAATCATCACCGACCGGCGAATTGATAGCCCACAGCAGGAAAGCGATGTCCTCACGGTTGATTTCATCCGGCAAGTAGTCCTCAGACAGCGGATAGAACGGCAGGTAACGGCCGTAATTCTCCTTATGCCAATGAATGAACTCCCGCCAGTGTCCAGCGTCCGCCACGCAATCTTCCAGATACAGGGCACACGACAAAGCCACCCGCCGTTGGTCTTCCACCATTTCCCTGCCTTGATACATATAAGAGTTCGCCACCAACGGCAACAGTTCGTTAGCCAGATTAAGGTACCATTCATCCGTGGCCATCACCTTCGCACGACCATGAATCTCAGTCCATGCCCGCATATAAATCTTCTGTTCCTTCATCGTTACAGTCGTTACAATGTTTCAGTCGTTACAATCGTTTCAAAGCCAGTTTAATCACCTTTTCTACCGGAGCATCCGGCTCTTCCTTCAATATCGCCATCACCACCTTCTGCGAAGGCGCAGCGGCAAAACCGAGCATCGTCAATGCGGCCACAGCCTCTTCCATCACTTCCGCGTTGGCAGCTTGCAGCAACATGCCACCCGCACCGGCAACACCGCCGGCAGCAGACATTCCCATCGTCTTGATTTTATCCTTCAAGTCGACAATCACACGCTGCGCAGTCTTCAGCCCGATACCCTTCACCGTCTTCAGCATATTCGCGTTCTCGGTACTGATTACATTCACCAGTTCGGCAGGCGAAAGAGCGGAGAGAATCATACGCGCCGTATTCCCGCCAATGCCCGAAACTGAAATCAGCAGCAGGAAAATCTCCCGCTCCTGCTTCTCGGCAAAGCCATAAAGCACATACGCATCCTCACGAATCGCCTCATAAATATACAACTTACAGGTTTTCTTTCCCTGAATAGCCGAATAAGTATTCAAGGATATATTGGCGGCATACCCCACCCCGTTACAGTCAATCACTGCGGTTGCCGGACTAAGTTCGGCAAGCTCGCCTCTAACATACTCTATCATAATGCCCACAAAGATAAAACTTTCCCGCCACAGATTCTCCTGTTTTTTACAGATTATTCTTTTCCGTAGCCCGACAGTTAAAATCTGAGGGCATCAACCGGCGCATTTCATGCAAACTGTAGCGAATCTAAAAAAAATAAAAATAATGCCGCCCGTAAACAATCCTTCCTTATATTTTGTTTACTTTTGTGGCAGAAATAAAGAAAAATGTTCATATAAAACCAAGAAAATAATGAAAAAAGTAAGAGCCGCCATCGTTGGCTATGGCAACATTGGACACTATGTACTTGAAGCGCTACAGGCAGCGCCTGATTTCGAAATAGCCGGAGTCGTTCGTCGTGCAGGAGCAGAGAACAAGCCGGAAGAGTTGGCAAACTATGCAGTAGTAAAGGACATTAAAGAGCTGGAAGGCGTAGACGTGGCAATTCTTTGCACGCCGACCCGCAGCGTTGAAAAATATGCAAAAGAATACCTGGCTATGGGCATCAATACCGTAGACAGCTTCGATATTCACACCGGCATCGTTGACTTGCGCCGCACACTGGATGCAGCCGCTAAAGAGCACAAAGCCGTATCCATCATCTCCGCAGGCTGGGATCCGGGAAGTGACTCCATCGTGCGCACCATGCTCGAAGCGATTGCCCCGAAAGGCATCACCTACACCAACTTCGGCCCGGGTATGAGTATGGGACACACCGTAGCCGTGAAAGCCGTCGACGGAGTGAAAGCCGCTCTTTCCATGACGATCCCTACGGGCACAGGTATCCACCGCCGCATGGTGTATATCGAACTGAAAGACGGATACAAATTTGAAGAAGTAGCCGCCGCCATCAAGGCAGACCCGTACTTCGTGAACGACGAGACACACGTGAAACTCGTTCCGAGCGTAGACGCGCTGCTCGACATGGGACACGGTGTAAATCTGACTCGCAAAGGTGTATCGGGAAAAACTCAGAACCAGTTGTTCGAATTTAATATGCGCATCAACAACCCCGCACTGACCGCACAGGTATTGGTATGTGTGGCACGCGCTTCGATGCGCCAACAGCCAGGATGCTACACAATGGTGGAAGTGCCGGTAATTGACCTTCTTCCGGGCGACCGTGAAGAGTGGATCGGACACTTAGTATAATATTTATCCATCCGGTAAATAAAAAAATAGAGAAAGGTGCACTGCCTTTCTCTATTTTTTTTATCTTTGCGAGAATAGTACTAAAAAAACACACTAACAATGGGAAAACTATTCATTCTCTGCGCATTACTATTCCAACTCCTGTCGCCCGTTTACTCGCAGCAAACAGCCACAGACGTCATCAACCCCAGTATGAAATACGGCAAGCCCACCATGGAAGAGCTGAAGATGACCACCTACGCACCGGACACCGCCGCAACCGCCGTCGTACTGTACTCCAGAAACAACGCCCGCTACGACCTGCTGAACAATGACTTCCGGCTCGTGTACACTTATGAGATAAAAATAAAGGTACTGAAATCCGAAGGTGCGTCTTATGCGGACATCATCATACCTTATTATTCGAAAGAAAGAGGGGGCGGCACCATGAAAGAAAACATCACCCAGCTTGACGCTTCCGCCTACAACCTCGAAGACGGCAAGATAGTCCGCACCAAGATGAAGCGCGACCTCGTCTTCGAAGAAAGGCTCAACAAGAGTTATATGCAGATAAAATTCTCCATCCCCGCCGTCCGTGAGGGAACCGTATTCGAGTACAAATACCAGCTCAATTCCGACTTCTATTACAGCATCAACCACTGGGAAGCGCAGAGAAGCATCCCCGTCATCCACACGCAATATGACATCACCATCCCCGAATATTTCCTGTTCAACCTCGACATGAGAGGCTCACATTCACTGAACATGAAAGACCAGTCGGAAAGCCTTTCCTACACGCTCCACTACCAAAACGGCCAAGTGGAACAGCTTCTCTGTACCGGACGCCACCTAAGCTTTACCGGCAAGCAACTGCCTGCTCTCCGCCCCGACAAATACGTATGGTGCGCGGACGACTACATGAGCGGTGTCGGCTTCGAACTGCGTGGAATCAACTTCCCCGGCTCACTCTACAAATCGTTCACCAATACCTGGGAGACTATCGACAAGATGCTGCTCGAAGACGAGGACTTCGGCTCCCTGCTCAAAATGCGTAATCCCTACCGCGACGAGATGACTGCACTGGCGCTCGACAAACTGACCGACAGGCAGGACAAGATTGCCGCCATCTACACCTTCCTCAAAAAGAAAATGTCATGGAACGGACAATACGGACTTTACGGCAGCGAAGTGAGAAAAGCGATAAAGAACGGAACCGGCAGCAACGCAGACATCAACTTCGTACTCATGAGCATGCTGCGTGACGCGCAGATTCCCTGCTATCCGGCCGTGATGAGCCGCAAGACGTTGGGGATTCTTCCACTCTCGCACCCTTCCATCCAGAAGTTGAACACGTTCGTAGTCGGTATAGCGGACACGGACAGCACTTTCGTATTCCTCGACGGCTCCGTCACCAACGGATATATGAACACGCTGCCACCCGTACTGATGGTAGACCGCGCCCGTCTCCTCAGCAAAGCGGACGGGGGTAACTGGATAGACCTCAGCCAACTCGGCAAGAACCAAATCCGCTCGTCCATCAATGCGCAGATTCATGCCGACGGACGAATAACGGGAACCCGCCAGACCGGATACACCGGACAGCACGCCGCCAACTTCCGCAGAAACTATCACGCCGCCAAAGACAGCGCGGAGTTTATCACCAAACTGGAAACGGAAGAAAACATCAAAGTGAAAACATTCTCAACCACAGGCGTGAACGCTTTCTCTTCCATCGTAAAGGAGAGTCTCGAATTTGAAAAACAAGCGAACGTGAACGACAATCTGATTTACATCAACCCGATGATTTTCTTGCATGTCAGCAAATGTCCGTTCACCCAGGCCGAACGCCAACTGCCGCTGGAAATGCCTTATGCCGAACAAATCATTCAGGTGACCAACCTCACTATCCCCGAAGGATATACCGTCGACGAACTGCCGGCTCCCTTGAATGCGTTTACGGAAGACAAACAGGGATTCTGCCGCTACCTCGTACATCAGAACGGCAACCAGCTTATCATCACCTACTCGTTCAGTTCCAACAAACTGATTTATCCCACCAGCGAATACAAGTTGGTGAAATCGTTCTGGGAACTGATTGCCGAGAAAAACAACGAGATATTAGTACTCAAAAAAATATAGCCGGCGCAGGCCGGATCAAGGTTTCCATTCGGTGTATTAGTATTTTAGGCACGGATCACACAGATTACGCTGTTGCTTTATATAATCATATTTCTTAAAACCGTGAAATCCGTGTAATCCGTGCCTAATTTAAAATTATCATTCATGTGACATAGCACTTACAATGCTTAATCTTTATATATTATGAAACATCCCAATCAAACCAACTTGATAAAACACTTCCTAAAGAAAGTATCCACCCTGTCTTATGTCGTTTTTTGCCTGAGCCTTCTGGCAACGCCCGTCCGCGCACAAGACACGATGAAGGATGCCAACTCCGTCGTCACGGACGCCCGGACAGAAATCCTCTGCAAGTCAATGACCCAATCCGTAGAAAAGGAAAGCCGGACTATCACCATACTCAACCGTAAAGGACTGGAAGATGCCGCCTTCTATTGCGGATGCGACATGTTCCGTTCCCTGCAGAAATTCTCCGGAGAAATCATCAACGCTTCAGGACAGACTGTACGTAAGATAAAGAAATCCGACCTTCAAAAGAGCGAATACAGTTCCTCGCTCACCACGGACGATTATTTCTATTATTATGAGTGCAACTACCCTTCCTTCCCCTTCACCGTGAAATATGAATGGGAAATGAAATGCAACAACGGGCTGATCGGTTACTCCACCTTCATCCCGCAAACGAACTTCAGCCAAGCCGTAGAAAAAGCGACCTACCGCATCGAACTTCCTGCCGGACAAGGTTGCCGCTATCGTGAATTGAACACACAGGAACCGGAAACAACAAACAAAGGCATTGAAGGTCAAATCACCGAAAGCAAAGGCACAGAAGGCCAAGGCATCAAAGTGAAGGAATCCACCGGTGCCGAAGGGCAACAAATCATCGAAGTGACCGCCCTGAAATTACCTCCCATCCTCAAAGAGCCTTTCGGCCCGAGCTTTGCGGAGTTGTTTCCCCGCGTTTACTTTGCTCCTTCCGCTTTCAAGTACGACAAATCCGAAGGAGACTTGAGCACCTGGCAAAAATACGGAGAATGGCAATACAAACTTCTCGACGGACGCGACCTGCTCACCGAGCCTTTCCGCGCCAAGCTGCACGAACTGACCGCCAACTGCTCCACCGACCGTGAGAAAGTGAAAGCCGTCTACGATTATCTCGCCAAGACCACCCGTTACGTCAGCATCCAGTTAGGTATCGGCGGTTTGCAGCCTATCCCCGCCACCGATGTCTGCCGCACAGGGTTCGGTGACTGCAAAGGCTTGTCCAATTACACTCGTGCCATGCTGAAAGAATTGGGCATCCCCTCTACCTACACCGTCATCAGTACCACGAACGAACGGCTTCTCCCCGATTTTTCGAGCGCCAACCAGATGAACCACGTCATCCTGCAAGTTCCGCTCCCGCAGGACACGCTCTGGCTGGAATGCACCAATCCGCAACTTCCTTTCGGCTACGTCCATCAGGGCATTGCCGGACACGACGCACTGCTGATAGAACCGACAGGCGGCAGGATACACCGTCTGCCTACCTATCCCGATTCGCTGAACACGCAACGCATCGTTGCCGACATCACGCTCTCGCCCACGGCTGAAGCTAAAATATCGGTCAACGAAATATCCCGGCTATTCCAGTACGAAAGCGAAGCAGGCATCGTCTACCTGCCACCCAACAAACAGAAAGACCGCATCCGTAGGGACATCAACCTGTCGCAGGCTGACATTCTGAACCTGCAAATCAAAGAATGTAAAGAGACGGCTCCATCCATCACGTTCAACTATTCCGTCAGCAGCAACCAGTACGGGAACAAGACGGGAAACCGCCTGTTCGTCCCCGCCAACATTTTCAGAAAAGGATTCAGCGTCCCTTCCGTCACGAAGCGCACGTATCCTATCCACATCAACTACGGCTATTCGGACACGGACAGCATCCGCATCCGCTTGCCGGAAGGATATGTCATCGAAGGGCTTCCGAAGCCGATTGACGTGACGGGCAAATTCGGGAGCTTCCACTCCAGTGTCGAGGTGAAGGACAAGGAGATACATATCGTTCATCGGTTATTCATGCCGAAAGGGATTTATGCTCCTGATGAATACGAGGCATTCATCGGTTTCCGCAAATTGGTGGCGGGACAATACAGTGGCAAAATCATTCTAAAAAAGGAATAAGCGGGATAATTCGTTACGGAAAATAAAGTATCTTTGCGACTCAATACTTCAAAAAAAAGAGAACGTTGGAAAACAAAAGATACAATAATATAGAAGAATGGGCGAATACGCTCAGCCATGGAGCAGGCATCCTGTTGGGAGTCGTAGCCGGATATTTCTTGTTGGAGAAGGCTTCCTTGAATGCCGAAGCGCAATGGGCAGTGCCTTGCGTCATTGTCTATCTGGCAGGGATGCTTTCTTCTTATGTCAGTTCCACATGGTATCACGGCAGTCGTCCGGGGAGAGTGAAGGAGTTGCTCCGCAAGTTCGACCACGGTGCTATCTATCTGCATATTGCAGGTACTTATACGCCTTTCACACTGCTCACACTGCGGCATGCAGGCGGATGGGGATGGGGGATTTTCTCTTTCGTGTGGCTGTCGGCTGTTGTAGGTTTCATTCTCAGTTTTAAAAAGCTGAAAGAGCATAGCAATCTTGAAACGGTCTGTTATGTGGGTATGGGCGCTTCGATACTGGTCGCCTTGAAACCTTTGCTGGACCAGTTGGAGATGGCAGGAGCCGCTCCGGCTTTCTGGTGGCTGATAGGCGGTGGAGTTTCCTATATTGTGGGAGCCGTATTCTACTCATTGCGCAAGCCTTATATGCATGCCACGTTCCACCTGTTCTGCCTGGGTGGAAGCATAGGACATATCATCGCAATCTGGCTGATTCTGTAACGAAGGGTAGGGGCATAAAAAAAGGCTATCTATCCCAGACAGCCAATCTTTGTTAACCTTAAATCTAATACTATGAAAAACACAGTACAAAGATACAGACTTTCGGCTTATCTCCAAATTTTCGAGGTAAAGTAGGACGATTTATAACACGGTTTAATAGAATACAGAAATTCGTTAACATTTAACGCTGTTAGGTTAAAAATTAACTAACCACTAAATAATATTTGAGATAGAAATCTGTTTACTCCTAGATATACTCCAATAACGATTTATACATTTGTCTCGACTCTCTATTCACGTCATTCATTGTGAGATACTTGAAGCCATTATTTTCATAGAACTTTATAGTTCGTTGAGTATTATCATTAATAGCGTCTACAGTTATAAACTGGCAGCCAGTCTTGTTTTTCCTAATAAAACTTTGTACTAATGACCTGATAAGAAAAGTACCAATACCTTGGTCTTGAAAATCTTTATCCACGGCAAATCTTCCTATTTTTGCTGCCGGATACATCTTTTGGTTTAAAAATCTTTCCCAAAAATCAAACTCAATTTTATCTCTACAACCTTCCATTTCATCAGCAAAATCCTGGCGATCTGATATCTTCAACAAATCATTGGCAAGACTGTAATAAGCTATTATCCGATTTTCAGTTTCCAGCAACGTTGTCGTATAACGAAGATACTTCAAGTAGATTTTCGAATCAGCAAATAAAAAATCGTTCAAATCGGTATTCCCGCAATTGAACGACTTAAATTCATAATCTGTATTTAATTGGGTTACTGTTACTTTTCCCTGTTTCAGCAACTCCCAAAAGTCAATAGAATGTTCCACCAGAAATCGATACTAACAAATTATAACTTTCTTCCATCTCTCTGACTTCCTTTTTCTTTGCAGCCTTTTCTTCGGGCGTAAGCTTCTTGGTAAGAGATTCCAAAAGTTCTTTTCTAAATCTTTTAGCATCCTCACCTTTTATAGTAGGAGTATTTTGAATCGGACGTGCCATAATTTGATTATCAGTATATTTATCTTATTGATGCTACAAATATACACACATACAATCACACACAAACAGAGTATCATTAAATCCACTTTCAGCTATAACTATTTAACGAATCAGACCATTAATCCGTTAATTAGTTAACACATTAACAAATAAACAAACCTATCCGTTCACCCGTTATATATAATAGAGAAATATAAACCGCAAACCTATGGACTGGGAAAATCATCTGATAAAGCACCTTCAATGGTCGGACACCATTATCAACCGTGAAGCGAAAAAACACGTAGCCCGTGAGATTGCCGCAATAGCCAAAGACGGTGAAACCGTCGGAGCCGGCTCCGGTTCCACCGTCTACCTGACGCTGTTCGAACTGGCACGGCGGATTCGCGAAGAACACTTGCGCATCGAAGTTATCCCCGCGTCCAAAGAAATCTCAATGACCTGCATTCAGCTAGGCATCCCTCAAACCACTCTTTGGAACAAACGCCCCGACTGGACTTTCGACGGAGCGGACGAAGTAGACCCGCAGCAGAACCTTATAAAAGGTCGCGGCGGAGCCATGTTCAAAGAGAAACTGCTCATCCGGAGCAGCCGCAAGACATTCATCATCATCGACTCCGGCAAACGGGTCGACCGGCTGGGAAGCAAATTCCCTGTCCCCGTGGAAATATTTCCCGATTCACTGACTTACGTAGAAAGCGAACTACAACGACTGGACGCTTCAGAAATCATCCTGCGCCCCGCCCACGGAAAAGACGGGCCAATCTTTACGGAAAACGGCAACTTCATCCTCGACACCCGCTTCATCTCCATTGACGATTCCCTCGAAGAGGGGCTGAAGAAAATCACCGGTGTCATAGACAGCGGACTGTTCATAGGTTATGACATTGAAGTTATCGTAGCGGAATGAAAATCCGTTGACACGACATTTACGCTTATTTTTAACATTTCCATCTTCCTTACATTGTTCCTACTTTTGTCCCCCGATTTAAGGAACCGACCATTCTATGCGCATCCGTCGCCACTACTATCTTCCCTTCTTTATCTCACAAAACACATTATAATAAATAAAAAACAACTCATTATGGAAACAACCGACCCATCGTCGCAACCCGCAACCAGACAATTCTCCTTTTCATTTTTCAACAACCTATGGAGCAAAGAATCCACCATCATCACCCTGCACGACCTCTACCTGCAAGAAACGAGCCCCCTATGGAAGCCCAAAACCGAATCGTACCGGAAACTGAAAGGCCGTCCCGACCGCGAAAACGAAGCCAAGATGACCAAGGACTCGATGCCCGTCGTCATCGTCGAAGGCATCTGCCGCCCTCATTGCAGCCACGCAGCCGCCAACCTGGAAAAGATGAGCAGCCTCGCCATGTACGACCTCGACCACTGCGGACAACGGACTGCTGAAATCAAAGCCCTCATCTGCCGTCTCCCCTACGTGACCTACGCCCACAACAGCATCTCCGACGAAGGCCTGAAAATCATCGTCTACCTCGATGTCAACACCCCCGAAGAGTATCCCCTCGCCTACGCCATCTGCCAGCAAACACTGCAACGCATCGCCGGACATCCCTGCGACGAGCAGTGCGCCCGCATCACCCAACCCTGTTCCTGCGTATGGGATCCCGATGCTTACTACAACCCTGCTCCCGAACCTTACCCTTGGCGTGAGGAACTGGCTACCGACCCTTCCCTGGCACAACTCGTCCACTCCCCCCGATATACATATGCCAACGGCAACAGTACCCCCTACCCCACAGGCATCAACGGCAGGTTCTCTCCCATCCCGCCCCTCACCGAAGCCTGCGGATATATCGAAGCCTTCGTCCACACCTTCTTCCAGTACCACCCCTGGCAGAAAGGAAACCGGCACGAATCCATGCTCGCCTTGGGAAGAAGCGCACGACGTAAGGGATTTTCAAAAGAGGAACTTGAAAAATTAACATCTGTTATGGCAGCAGAAATTTTAGGAAACGGATATACCCGCCAAGAATTACAGAAAGACTTATCTTCTGGATACCAATACGTTAATCTATCATACAAGCCCGAAAACACCCCTAATCTACTGCCAACACTGCCAACTGCCAACTATGGGCAGAATTATCCGGAAAATACCACCGCCGATGAAGAGGAACTGTCAATAAAAGACGAAGAACTCCGCTCTTCATCACCCTGTATTCCGGCAGAGGTTTACCGGCATCTCCCCTCATTCCTGCAAAGAGCCCTCACAGCCGCCCGCACCGACCGCGAACGTGACATTCTGCTGCTGGGCATACTGGCGAACCTGAGCGGATGCATGCCTAACGTAACCGTAAGTTTCGACCAACGTTACTACAGCCCTCATATTTTTCTTCTCGTCATTGCTTCATCGGCTTCCGGAAAAGGACTTCTCACACTGGCAAGCAGGCTTCCCGAATCCATCAACAACTATCTGAAGGGAGAGAACAAAAAGAAAAAAGAAGCCTACGAACGTGAATTGGAGACTTGGGAGAAAGCCAACCTGCCCAACAAGAAAGGAGCATCGCCTGCCGTTACCGCTCTCCCTTCCATGCCCGAAAAACCCGAATACCTATATCTCTGCGGCGCCCCCAACACATCCAAGAACCAGTTAATCAGGCGTCTGAAAATCAACGGCAAACTCGGGCTCATCATCAACGCCTCTGAACTTGATATGATATCCGGTGCCATGAGACAAAAGTGCGGACATCATGACGACGTGTTCCGCGCCGCCTTCCACCACGAATCCATATCAACGGACTACAAGGTAGACGACCAGATTATCTGTGCCGAAGACCCGCATCTGGCTCTCTCGTTCACCGGCACCCCCAACCAGCTTGCTTTCTTCATCCCTTCTTTGGGCAACGGGCTGTACAGCCGCTTCGTCATACTCACCGCCGAATCACGCTGGAAGTACCGTTCCGCCGCGCCCATCAGAGGCAAGGAAGACTACGACACTTTCTTCAAAAAACTCAGCGGTGAAGTGCTCGATATGTTCTTATTCCTGCAACAGTCGCCTACGGAAGTCACCCTGAGCGACAGCCAGTGGGAAGAGCATACCGCCTACTTCTCCCGACTTCTGGACGAAGTAGCCAGTGAAAAGGCCGATGCTCCCGGGTCTATCGTGCTTCGTGCCGCATTAATCGTGGTGCGTATAGCCAGTATCCTCACCGCCCTGCGCAAGTGTGAAGGAACTTTGCAGATGAAAGAGTATATCTGCTCGGATGAGGATTTCCATGCGGCAATGGGCATTGTGAAGACCACCACCAGCCACAGTCTGCTGCTCTCTTCTTCACTGCCGGGAGATGAAGTGAAATCCAAACCATTGAAATCTTACTTCCGCATAGGGCCTGTAATCAATCAGATTAACAAGAAATTTACATACAAAGAATTCATCGACAAGGCACAGAAAATAGGCATCAGCGAAAGAAGCGCATGTAGATATCTGAAACATGCGATAGAGAATCAATATATTGATAAACAAGACAATACGTATATACGTATCAAAAAAATCACTGACAAATAAGCCCATAGTTGGCAGTTGTCAGTAGTGGCAGTAAAAGGGGTAGATGAAAACAGTATTTAATATGTACGTTTGTGCAGTATAAAGACGTATCTGCCGAACAGAAACCAAGTACTTGACCCATAGCGGACAAGTAGTAGAACCAACGAAGTGAAGTACAACAACCGGACAAACCAAGTACAGACTCAAGCCAAAAGATGTACCGGAAGAAGAAGGGAGAAGTACTTCATTTTTTTATCGCATTTTTCCTCAAGGCTCTCCCAGATAGCGGACTATCTGTTCCACCTCTTGACGCAGAAAGCGATGCCGGCGCGAATTGTATCCGATATCGCGCAATGCCTGCACCAACTGTCCGCATCCGTTAATCCACCGTGTCAGTGTTTTCATCGCCATTTCTTCCGAACGGCCGGGACAGTAGAGCAACGCCAGTTCGACTTTGTCATACGCTCTCAATTCAAAATTTTTCTCTTCTTTCGTTGTGTTCATTATTGTTATTTATTGGTATTATATAATGGTATAAAGATAGTAAGAATCCGCCTAATTGTCAAATAATACAACCTTTATTTTCTTATAGATATAGACATTAAAAGACATTATCCGACAATAACAGACAATACCGGACATCTACGGACAAATACCGACATCCCCCATCCCCGTTGCCGTACCTTCGTAGTGTCATAAGCAAGGAACCACTTATGAGACTATTAGACAATTAATAATTAACGATTAAAAATCAAAGGATTTTATGGCAAAAGTATTTTCATTCACCAGCGTGCTTCGTAAAAACATGCTGGACAAGGAAAAGCCGGATATGTATTACGCCCTGACCAAGTCGAGCGGCGAGATAGATATCGACGAGATGGCGGAACGCATCCAGCGTTCGAGTACCGTGAACTGGGCGGACGTGCTCTGCGTGCTGCGTGCGCTCCAGACGGAAATGATAGAGAGTTTCAAAAAAGCGGAAATCGTCCGTCTGGGTGGCCTCGGTTCGTTCTATGTCACGCTGCGCAGTTCGGGCGCACTCATCCCGAAAGACGTGAAAGAAGGACTGATTAAAGGCGCCCGCGTCCGTTTCCGTCCCGGTAAGGAAATCAAGAATGCGCTGAAAACGCTGGAATACAGCAAGTATAAACCCGAAAATAGCGACGGAGACAAGAGCGACCCGGAGAAACCGGGTGGAAATCCCACCCCGAATCCGGGTGGTGATGACGGCGAGACTCCGGATCCGGCAGCATAACCGGCTGGCAGGTAACAAAATAACGGACACTCAACAAACTCCATTATGAGAAAGATTGACTTAATCGTGATTCATTGTTCCGCCACACGAGCCGACCGTTCGCTCACTCCGGACGATCTCGATTTGCAGCACCGCCGCCGTGGCTTCAACGGGACAGGATACCACTATTATATCCGAAAGAATGGCAACGTGATTATCACCCGACCGCTAGAACGCATCGGTGCACACGCCCGCGGTTTCAACGCCCACTCGATAGGTATCTGTTATGAAGGCGGACTGGACTGCCGGGGACGCCCGGCAGACACACGGACACCGGCACAATGGTCTTCACTATGGCAATTGGTAAACCGGTTGAAAGAAAAGTTTCCCGGCTGCCGGGTGTGCGGACACCGCGACCTATCGCCCGACCGCAACGGAAACGGAGAGATAGAACCGGAAGAGTGGATCAAGGCGTGCCCGTGCTTTGAGGTGAAAGATGAGTTTTCAGAAAAAAAGTAATCAACCATTTAACGTATCGGAAAGGAGGTGTATAAAGTTATGGCAATGAAAAAAGGCCTTTGGGACATGATTCTGAAAGTAGTCATCGCAGTGGCTTCGGCAGTAGCAGGCGTTTTGGGCGCTAATGCAATGAATCTGTAAAAAGTAAACATGTAACAGATTAATAAAAGTAATATTCTCACCGTGTGGATATGCGCGCTATCCTTAATGGTGGGAATATTATTGGTTTATTTCAAATTCAAATATTATTAACTATATGAATAAAAGACTTCTTTTAGCGTTTGTTCTTTTGGTAAGTATTAATCTCGGCAGCATGGCACAATTGCTGCCCATTAAGAACGTTCCCAGTCCGGAAATTGCGGGTCTGGGCGAATACGGGAAAGTACCGGTCAGTCTATATACCGGTATTCCTGACATATCAGTACCACTTTATGAGTTGAAGGCAGGCAACTTCACACTGCCACTCTCAGCCAGTTACCACTTGGCATCCGTAAAGCCGAACGCACAGCCGGGATGTTTGGGTTTAGGGTGGAGTCTGCAAGCCGGGGGATATATCACTCGTACCGTTCACGGATTTTACGATGAAAAATGTGAATCTAACGGATACGCGTCCGGTTACTATACCCATGTTACCAAACTTCAAAACATGAATAATGAGCAATTCGCGGAGGCTACAAAGCATATTCAAGGTCAGAGTGGTGATTTTTACGAATTGTCCGCCGATGAATTCTCATTTAGTTTCTGCGGTTACTCCGGCAACTTTTATTACAAAGGAAACGGGCAGTGGCATGTCGTTTCGGAACAGGACATCAAAGTAGAGTTTAATCCTGCCAGTGGCGAAGGTTTCATAAACGCTGCGCAGTTGGACAGCAGGATTCCGCTCAGTGGATGGAACGCCCGGGAGCGTAACAATCGTTTCTTCAACAAATTTACCTTAGTAACCCCTGATGGATGCAGATATGAATTCGGTGGTCTGCAAGCGACCGAATATAGTGCACCCTACTACGCCCGGAATGATGGCGAATTGATTCCTACTTCCTGGAAGCTGGTAAAAATAACGACTGCGGACAAACGGATTGTAGAGTTCAGCTATGATATCTCCCAGGTCATGTGTGACTTAAAATATGTCCCCCAATGTAAAAAGGTGACAGGTGTACCATGTATTCCGCAAAATCCTCAAATCGGCCAGGCAGGTATGACGGGGTATTTGATTTTCCCGGCAACCCTTAAAACAATAAAAACTCCCGATGAGACTTTGGAGTTTAATTACTATAACGATTATGGTTATTCCGATTCTTTTGTCGACAGCTATCTGGCGTGGGGGCGAAAAAACGTTTATGGACGGAATGATATTTATTCCCTCATGGAAGATCCGGCCAATCAGTTTCATTTGTTCCTGGGCGGCATCGACACGTCTTCCGATTATACGTTGCGTGAAACGATTAAATCGAAACTGGGGAATCAGGTATTGCACTCTATTTACATAAAAGGAAACGCGGGCCGTCCCGTGAAGACCATTTATTTTGATTATGTCTACAACGAAAGAAGAAAATTGTCGCTGATAACCGAACGTCCCGGCAATCCGGCAATCATTCCCATATATGTACATCATCCGCATGGGTATTTTTTTCTATCGCACTATGAGGTACCTCAGACTCCTAAGGAAGGAAGTGTGCAGGAATATCGTTTCAGCTATCATACGGCACATCCCATGCCTTCCGGCTTTGTGAAGGCAAAGACGGATTCATGGGGGTATTATTCCGGAGGAACGGTCAGTTTCTCATCCACGCCTTCGTTTGCGGAGAAGTCGCCTTCGCTGACTTATACCCAAGCCGAAGTGCTGGAGGAGATTGTCTATCCCACCGGTGGTAAGAGCCGTTTTGAATATGAGTTGAACCGTTATTCTAAAGTGGTAAATCCGTCACATACTTCTCTGGACATGCGGAGCGGGGATTCGGGTGGTTTGCGCATAAAACAAATGAACCTTTTCAATCAGACGGACAGCCTGCTCGGGACAAAACGCTTTTATTATTCGGAACAGAGAAAGCCGACGGGAGAAAGCAGCGGGATTGCGAAAGCAAAGCCGTTGCATGAAGTCACCTATCATACGAGTAAAGACGTGTATCTTATATTGCAATCCGAAGGAGGTTTTTTTGCGGAAGTCACCAACCTGAACTCACCTGACGTGGGATATTCGTGCGTAATTGAGGAGGATATTGACGGACAGGGGCAGTCGCAGGGGTATGTCAAACGTCGCTTCTCCAATTATGGTACGGATATATACGGTATGAATCATTATGATGAACCGGCTTTTTATTCCATGCTGGTGGGAGAAGGGAGTACAAAACCGTTCACAAGCCGGTCGATGGAAAGGGGAAGGCTTCTCTCTGAGGAATATTATGATGAAAACAATCAGTTGAAGAGAAAGGCGAACTATAAATATAAGGAAGTGATGCCGGGCTCATTTGTCACCGCGCATCAGAACTTTCTTGTCTTCTGTGCAGATGCTTATGACTTCACTTGCGCGAAAGTAGGAACACTTACCAGGACGTATACCCATGCCTGCCTGGTCGATTCGATTACGGAAACCACGTATGTGGATACTGGCGGCGGGAAAATCATCAAATATCAGGCACACGAGTACGGCAACCATAAATTATTGGGCAGAGTGTTGAGCCGGACCAGTGATGGGAAGGATGTCAGTACGGATTATTCTTATGCGGCTGATGAGCCGGAGAATAACTGGATGAAGGCGAATCATATCCTGAACCCTGTTTCACGCAAAACGGTGCGGACGGGAACGCTGTCGCAAGGTGAAGAATATGTATACGGACAATCGGGAAACGGCATTCCTTATGTGCGAATGATGTATAAAACGAACAATTATCATAAACAAACGATGTACCAGGCTCACCGTGTTGATGCATACGGCAATCCGATAGAGATAGAAGAACAGGGTATACCGGTCATCCTGATTTGGGGAAGCAGAGGGCAACGAATCATTGCACGTATAGAGAACGCCACTTATCATGACGTGGAGAGTAAGATGGATATTTTGCCCGAGAACTACTCTTCAATCGGTTTGGATAAAATCAATTACAAAACTTTAGAAAATATCAGGCACTTGCTCCCGGAAGCCCATTGCTATATTTATAAGTATACTCCGGACATGCGGCTGGAATCCGAAACTTCCCCGAACGGATTGACCATCTTCTATAAATATGACTATTTGGGTAAACTCAGGGAGAGCTATTTCATGGAAAATAATAATAAAAAGATATTGAATATATATGATTATCACTTTTTCAACAGTGATAAGGAGACTGGTAGCAATGGAAGTGAAACAGTTATAAATGGAGGTGCATTATGAAAAGAAACAGATTATTTACCTTTTTATTTCTGATAGCGGGAGTGGCTTTGAACCTTTCTGCCCAATCAGTTAATCCGGACGACCATCAATTGCCAGATGCGTTAATGTATCTGCTTTCAGACAATAATCCCGTACATGCAAAACTGTCTGATATAGACGGTCAGCCGAATGCGGGATTCTATCCCCGGAAAGGACTTGATTTTAATCTGTGTGAAACAATGAAAGTGTCCATGCGCTTTTCGGACATGACACTTCAAGGTGTAGGAGAGTATTATCCATATTGGACGATAAACATATCGCTGGTTTCGCAAGACCTTGATTGGTTCGAACCGAGGAATATATGTACGGAAACGGTTTCCATAGACTCATTGTCCTCTTTTTCGCATAATGACAGTATTTTCCTTTCACCCGGAGTGTACAAACTCCGGCTGTCTGTCGAAAAAGCAATTAGAGTATCGGATTCTATGTCAATTTCATATCCCGTTCTTCCGGAAGACGGAATGGAAGCGTTTCCTTCTGTGAAAGCTTCTCCGGCTGTGGCGTTATCATCCGACGAACTTACGCTTATGGTTCATCAACACACATTGTCCGTTGACTTGTGCGCGCATAAACATCTATTTCCTCAGGAAGAATATCCCGGTATCCCCCATCCTGACTTTCAACCTTTACATACCTTGAATTCCTTTCCGGAGAAAAACACGGTGAGTATCTTTAAAAGCCGAGACGGGAGCGAATCCGATGGTTCGTTGAGTATAAGCTATTATGATGATATAGGGCGTTTGGAGCAGACGGTCCGGCAGAAATTTACCTCTCAAATGAAAGACCTCGTCACATGGCAGGAGTATGATTCATGGGGGCGTAAGAGTAACACGTGGCTACCGGTTCCCGTTATGCAAGACAGCGGAATGTACGTGTCGGGCGACGTGTATAAGAAGCAGGCGTTGAAAACTTACGAAGGAGATACTCGCACGTATACGTCATACAAGTATGAGGCTTCCCCATTAGAAAAGGTGGTCGGGCAGTGTGGTCCCGGTCGTGCGTGGCATGAACACGGACGCACGGTGAAGACTGCGGAATTTACGAATGTGACGGGAAATGATATATTGGATTGTTATAGTTTCCGGTTTGTGGAAGGCGCTGGAGATGCTTTGTCGATTTTGGCGGACGGAGATTATCCGGATGGTAGTTTGTTCGTCACCCGGACTGAAGATGAAGGTGGTAAACTCACGTTTGAGTTTAAGGATAAATCCGGCAGGGTGGTATTGCTGCGGCAAGCGGACTCCGCTACTGGCAGTAAACAGGTGCTCGATACTTATTATGTATATGATGATTTGGGGCAACTCAAGGCTGTTCTTCCCCCTGCATTGTCCGGACATCTTTCCGTGGGTGCGGTTGAACCTCGTTTACTCGGACAATATGCCTATTTATACAAGTACGATGCTGCGGGCAATCTTTCTGCCAAGAAATTGCCGGGTATTGACTGGACGTATTACGTTTATGACCGGAATAGCAGAATGATTCTCAGTCAGACCGGTGTGGAAAGAGCAAAAGGCGAATGTGAATTTTATATTTCCGACTCTTTCGGGCGTGTGTGCCTGCAAGGTGTTTGCAGAAATAAAGTAAATCCATTCGAGGGGAAATATCTGGACAGCAGGATTACCTGCAAGTTTTCGGGTATGCCGGAGTGTGCAGGCTATACGTTACTCCATAGCGGTCCGGCGCAACTGATTCTTGACAATCCGGAGATTCGAACGGTGAATTATTATGATAATTATAATTTTATGAATGACGGGACGTTTGGACCGGATTCCCTGTTTGCCTGTGCTGCCCGAACTGGTTTTCGCGAGAAGCACACTAATCCCCGAGGGTTTCTGACCGGAACGTTGAGCCTGCACCTTTCTTCGTCCGGTGCATCCGGTACACCTAGTACATCCGGTACACCCGGTAAAACTTCATCCGGTGAAGTTACCAGTCCCACCTGGCGAAAGTCAGTGATATACTATGATGAACATGGGCAGAAGATTCAGACTGTATCGGATCATCATTTGAATGGAAGCGACCGTGATTTTTATAACTATAATCCCTTTACTGGAAACTTAATAAGCCATCTGCATGAACATACACGTTCCGCTGCTCCTGTTTTGAGTGAATTGTACACTTATACCTATGATTCCAGTGAACGGCTGACGGGGGTATCTCATAAGCTGAATAACAAACCGGAAGTTTTATTATCGGGCAATGAGTATAATGAATTGGGACAACTATGCACACAATCCCTTCACAATGGCTTGCTTCACACTGCTTATGAATATAATGTGCGGGGCTGGTTGTCTCAAATTGAAAATCCCTTGTTCCATCAGAACCTTCATTATACGGACGGTGCGGGAGTCCCCTGTTATGACGGTAATATCAGCAGTATGACGTGGTCTGCCGATTCTTCAGACTTACGGGGATATCGTTTCTTCTACGATGGATTTTCACGCCTGACGGATGCGGTCTACGCAGAAGGATGTCCTTTGAATGAGAATCCGAACCGTTTTAGCGAGCATGTGACATCGTATGACAAGATGGGAAATATTCTTGCTCTGAAACGATACGGGCAGACCTCTGCAGATGGTTATGGCTTGATTGACGACTTGAATCTTTCTTATAACGGTAATCAATTGAAGGCAGTAAATGACAACGCCATCAACCCTGTTTACGCCGATGGTTTCGAATTCAAGGACGGAGCAAAACAGGATGTAGAGTACTTTTATGACGCAAATGGCAATTTAATTAAAGATTTAAACAAAAAGATTGCTGATATTGAATATAATTACTTAAATTTACCGGACCGTATAGAGTTCGAGGATGGCAGCTCTATTTCTTACCTTTATGATGCGGCAGGCTCCAAACTGCGTGTTGTTCATTGTATCGCAGGAAATACAACTACTACTGATTATTGCGGTAACGTGATCTATGAAAATGGAATTCCCAAGACTTTATTGACGGATGCCGGGTTTGTATCTTTAAGTGATAGTAGGTATCACTATTATTTGCAGGATCATCAAGGGAATAATCGGGTCGTGGTGTCTCAAAATGGGACAGTTGAGGAAGTGAATCAGTATTATCCGTTTGGCGGTACGTTTGCTTCGACTTCATCTGTTCAACCTTACAAGTACAACGGGAAAGAGCTGGATAGGAAAGGAGGACTGGATTGGTATGATTATGGGGCAAGGCATTATGATGCGGCACTGGGTAGATGGCATGCGGTGGATCCGATGGCGGAGAAGTATTATGGAGTAAGCCCATATAACTATTGTTTGAATAATCCGTTCAAGCTCATTGATCCCAATGGAATGTGGCCAGATGATCCTTTATTGCAGCCTTTTGGACGATATCACTATGGGGACAATATGGCAGTAAACTCTTTTAAGTTTATCCATAATACAGTTGCTGCTGTGGTCAATACTCCTATTAATATTATAAACCAATTGGCGGATGAAACGGGGTACATTTATAATAATGGGGTTGGCTCTTATCTTTCTTCAGGTACTAAAAATATAGGAGATGCTGTCAGTGCAGAGCTGTCATATCGAGTTAATACAACTATATCCCAACAGGCTGCGGATACCTGGCAAGCGATGAAAGACCCGCAAAACTGGGAGAATGCTACAGCTACAGCTGCTCTTATGTTGAGCCCGATGAAAGGAAGCGGAACGGTTGGTGCGACACAGACTGTTTCTGCAGTAACTAACGGCGGAACGAAAACTGTTTATAGAGTGTTTGGAGGAGATTCAAGAGCTCAAGGATTTTCCTGGACACCTATAAATCCCCAAAAAGTATCAAATTATAGGAATAAGGCCGGATTACCTTCTGGAGGTGAAAGTGGTTTTAATAATACTGCTGATTTTATGATAAAAGGTGAAGTTAAAACTCAAAATGTAATAAAGAAAAGGGCTGCTCTTCCTCTAGATGGCAATAAAGGGGGACTTCCAGAATACATTATTAATCCAGAACATGTAAATATTACGAATTTTACCGTATTAAAACCATAATAATATGAATAAATATGAAGGTATGACTGTCAATGAACGTCTTTATGTTAGTGGCTTGATAGATGAGTTCTATAAAGCGGTTGAGAAAAAAGATATCGAAGCTGTTATTTCTATCTTAAAAAAAGTGGAGTTATCTAATAATCAAATTAAACCCATTTTAACAGCGTTAAGCCTACCCTACATTTAATAGCTTAATGCATTTTACCCTGATATAAGTTGCCATCAATCAATTTATATCAGGGTAATTTCTTTTTATTTCCAGCAAATTAACCTACTCGAAATACATCTCCAAATACATGCACAGCAGAAATTCATGATTTCCCAAACTTCGCTTCAATCTCCTTCAGATATTCCTCTTTCTTCTTCTTGAATTTATCCGAAAGCGGATTGTAATGACAGATAGACACATGATTCAAACGAATTTCATCTGTCTTTTGACGTTGCAATTCCAGTTGTTCCTCTTCAGAAACACGGCAAACATGAGTACCCTTGAATAAATTATACTTTGACGAGTTTCTTAGTTCATGGACAAACATCTTCTTCATGCGCCGAATCACTAGCATTTCCCTACACGAATAAGGTTTGCCTCTTCCTTCATTCACGAAATAACAATTCAACTTGTTTTCCAACTCACGCAAACAACACAAACGGGAAGAAACGCTAAAAGGATTTTTTGCCGGAAGTTCCAATCTGAAGAATTCCACCCGTCCCCAAAATACAAGGTCACCCTTTGCAAACTTGCAAGAAGAGCAAGGGCGGGGCAAATCACCTTGAAGCAAAGAAGACAATGATTTTATAATCCGCGTGAGAATCTCCTGTTCCACACACGAATAAGGTTGTTCCACCTGACGGAAGAAATGTCCATAAGTACTTGCCAGCATTTCTTCTACATTTGATAAACGGCGCAAGCGCCCCCCTTTACTAAGGGAACGTCCGATCAACGGACAAACTACGTAGTCTTTTTCCATAACAGACATATTAAAATTAAATTACACAGTATCTATTTCTCTGTATAAAGGTTCTAAAGTCGAGTCGGAAAGACATGTATGATTCGCCCTCTCCTGTAACATTGGTAACAATGCATGAAAAAAGAGCATTAATGATTGATTCTTTTCTTTGCTTTTGTACGGAACATAAGAAAATATTTTTGCACCTTTGCAGCCGGAATAAAGGAAAGTACACAAAACCATGTCTGATTTCGAGAAAAGAGGCAGACGAAAAACAAATACTTCACAAGTTAAATTCAAAAAAAAGTTTTCCGTTTTGGAAAACTTTCTGTATCAGCGAGAAAGAAAAGTTTCCCGAAATTTAATGTTAAAAGCTAACCGGGGTATTGGATTATCTTCTATCTTTGTATCCGTTTTCGGAGCTAAAAGAGGTTTAGTCAATGAGGGAACGCTGTGCAAATCGGCGACAGTACCCGCTGCTGTAATTCTCTGTGAATCCGCACACTATGTCACTGCACCGGTAGGTGTGGGAAGGCGCTGCGAGGGAGGGATAAGTCAGAAGACCTGCCGGAATCGAAATAAACCATATTATTAATCACTTTCGGGAGTTAAAGTTATGAACTACGCGGAAATTTGTATCATCAAACGTGATGGTAAAAGAGAAGATTTCTCTATCAGTAAGATTAAGAATGCAATCAGCAAGGCATTCAGTGCAACGGGGATTCAGGATGAGCAGCAGTTGGTGGCTGACATCACGATGAATGTAATCAGTCAGTTTGCCACTCCTACGATTACCGTAGAGGAGATTCAGGATTTAGTGGAAAAGGCATTGATGAAGGTGCGGCCGGAAGTGGCGAAGAAGTATATCATCTATCGCGAATGGCGGAATACGGAACGGGACAAGAAAACCCAGATGAAGCACGTGATGGACGGTATCGTTGCCATCGACAAGAATGACGTCAACCTGAGCAACGCCAACATGAGCAGCCACACCCCTGCCGGACAGATGATGACTTTCGCATCTGAAGTGACTAAGGATTATACTTATAAATATCTGTTGCCGAAGCGTTTTGCCGAAGCGCACCAGTTGGGTGACATTCATATCCACGATCTGGATTATTATCCGACCAAGACAACGACTTGCATCCAGTATGACATGGACGATCTTTTCGAACGTGGATTCCGCACAAAGAACGGCAGTATCCGTACCCCGCAAAGTATTCAGAGCTATGCGACACTGGCTACTATCATTTTCCAAACGAATCAGAACGAGCAGCACGGGGGACAGGCAATTCCCGCTTTCGACTTCTTCATGGCGAAAGGGGTGGCTAAGTCTTTCCGCAAACATCTGGCTTCTTTCATCAATTTCTATGTAGCGATGGAGAATGGCAGTCAGGCAGACGAGAAGGCAATCCGCACGTTAATCAAGGAATATCTTCCGTCTATCAAGTCGACTGAGGCAGAACGCGAGACATTACGCATCGCATTGATAGCGCTGCAAATCATTATAGACAAGGAACACTTGGCACGCATCACGGAGAAGGCATACCAGCAAACCCGCAAGGATACGCATCAGGCAATGGAAGGATTTATCCACAACCTGAACACGATGCACTCACGCGGCGGTAATCAGGTGGTATTCAGCTCTATCAATTACGGAACGGACACTTCTGCGGAAGGCCGTATGGTGATTGAGGAATTGCTGAAAGCTACGATTGAGGGCTTGGGTACACGGGGCGAGGTGCCTGTATTCCCGATTCAGATTTTCAAGGTAAAGGACGGGGTATCTTACTCGGAAAAGGATTTTGAGAAAGCGATGAAAGCGGAGAACATAGAGGATGCGATGAAGGACAGTTACGAAGCTCCGAACTTTGACTTGTTGCTGAAGGCTTGCCAGACTACCGCGAAAGCGTTGTTCCCGAACTTCATGTTCCTCGACACGCCTTTCAATACGAATGAGAAATGGAAAGCGGACGACCCGAAACGTTATATCTACGAATTGGCTACGATGGGTTGCCGCACACGTGTATTTGAGAATGTGGCGGGAGAAAAGTCTTCTTTGGGACGTGGTAATCTTTCTTTCACTACGCTGAATATGCCGAGACTGGCTATCGAAGCCCGCATCAAGGCTGAAAACCTGATAGAGGACGAACGCAATGCGGATGCTATCGAGCAGAAAGCGAAGGAGATTTTCATCGAGTCTGTACACACGATGTCCGCTTTGGTGGCCGACCAGCTTTACGAGCGTTATCAATATCAGCGCACGGCACTGGCTCGTCAGTTCCCGTTCATGATGGGAAATAACGTATGGAAAGGTGGCGCAGAGTTGAATCCGAACGAGCAGGTAGGCGATGTATTGCGCAGCGGTACGCTGGGAATCGGATTTATCGGCGGACACAATGCGATGGTGGCTCTTTACGGAAAAGGACACGGACACAGCCAAAAGGCATGGGACACACTGTATGAAGCGGTGATGGAGATGAATAAGGTAGTGGACGAATACAAGGAGAAATATAATCTGAATTACTCTGTATTGGCTACTCCGGCGGAAGGGCTTTCAGGACGTTTCACGAAGATGGATCGCCGGAAATACGGTAAGATTCCGGGAGTGACGGATCGTGATTATTATGTAAACTCATTCCATGTGGATGTGAAAGAGCCGATCAGCATTGTGGAGAAGATTAAGAGCGAAGCTCCTTTCCATGCCATCACACGTGGCGGACACATCACGTATGTGGAACTGGACGGTGAAGCGCAGAAGAATGTGCGTGCCATCGCTAAAATTGTGAAGGTGATGCATGACGAGGGAATCGGCTACGGTTCTATCAATCACCCGGTGGACACTTGTCACAACTGCGGTTACAAAGGAGTGATTTTCGACAAATGTCCGGTTTGCCAAAGTGAAAGTATTCTCCGTATGCGCCGCATCACGGGTTATCTGACGGGCGACTTGAGTTCATGGAACTCTGCCAAACGGGCGGAAGAAAAAGACCGTGTGAAACATCTGTAAACCAATGAATTTATTAGGAACTTATCCTGAAACAATAGTGGACGGTGCAGGTATCCGGTATTCTATTTATCTTGCCGGATGCGCTCACCACTGCCACGGTTGCCACAACCCGGAAAGTTGGAATCCGAAAGCGGGGGAACTGTTGACGGAAGAGAAGGTTTCGTCTATCATCAGGGAGATTAAAGCGAATCCGTTGTTGGACGGGGTGACTTTCTCCGGTGGGGATCCTTTCTTTCATCCCGAAGAATTTCTGTCGCTTGCCAGGCGGGTGAAAGAAGAGACGGGGATGAATGTGTGGTGCTACACCGGGTACACGTATGAGGAGATTCAGGCGGAACCACGGTTGAAAGCCGTTCTTCCATACATTGATGTTTTGGTGGACGGACGTTTCGAGCAGTCGCTCTTTTCTCCTTATCTGGAGTTTCGGGGGAGTAGTAATCAGCGGATTCTGAAATTGAGGTAAACCTGCAATAGAACTTACACTGAAATTGAAGTAAATCTGAAGTTGAGTTCAGGACTTCTCCACCACTAAAAAAACTTATTTTTCAAAGAAAACAAAAACACCTGTATGGTTGTTTTGTTTACTTTTACGGACAAAAGAGATTTCTACAAGAATAAGTTTTTTATGGTACAAACAATAAATACAACTCATAATATATCTGACGAATCCGACGGATTGCCGATGCCTAAACGTATTTGGGCGGTAGTATCCGTCGGATTCGCTCTTTGCATGTCTGTACTGGACATCAATATAGTCAATATCGTATTGCCTACGCTTTCGCACGACTTCGGGACAACGCCTGCCGTGACGACATGGATTATCAACGGGTATCAGTTGGCAATCGTTATTTCACTGTTGTCTTTCTCCGCTTTGGGGGAGATGATCGGTTACCGGAAGGTGTTTCTTTCGGGCATCGGATTGTTTTGTATCACTTCGCTGATTTGTGCGCTGTCCGATTCGTTTTGGACGCTGACGGTGGCACGTATTTTTCAAGGGTTCAGCGCTTCAGCTATTACAAGTGTGAATACGGCGCAGTTACGGTATATTTACCCGAAAAGTCAGATTGGCCGAGGGATGGGAATTAATGCGATGGTGGTGGCTATATCAGCGGCAGCCGGGCCTTCCGTAGCGAGTGGAATTCTTTCCATTGCCAGTTGGCATTGGTTGTTTGCTATCAATGTGCCGTTGGGAGTTACGGCGCTGGTACTGGGTATCAAGCATTTGCCGAAGCAGGAAGAGCTTTCGAAACGGAAGTTCGATTATATCAGCGCCATAGCGAATGCGGTTACTTTCGGGTTGCTGATTTATACGCTGGATGGGTTTGCGCATCATGAGAAAATGGATTTCCTTGTTGTCCAGTTGGTGGTGTTGGCAGTGGTCGGGACGTATTATGTGCGTCGGCAGTTGACACAGGCGACCCCACTCCTACCGCTCGATTTGCTGCGGATACCGATTTTCCGGTTGTCTATCCTGACTTCCATTTGTTCGTTTATTGCGCAGATGTCGGCAATGGTGTCTTTGCCGTTTTTCCTTCAGAATACGTTGGGGCATAGCGAGGTGATGACCGGGTTGCTGCTCACTCCGTGGCCGTTGGCAACGCTTGTCACGGCACCGTTGGCGGGGTATCTCGTCGAACGGATTCATCCGGGGATATTGGGGAGCATCGGGATGGTTCTGTTTGCCGTCGGGCTGTTCTCGCTTTCAAGCCTGACTGCCGAGTCGTCTGATATCAGTATTATTTTGAGGTTGATGTTATGCGGTGCGGGATTCGGGCTGTTTCAGACGCCTAATAACAGTACGATTATCTCTTCAGCTCCGACACAGCGTTCGGGCGGAGCCAGTGGAATGTTGGGGATGGCTCGCTTGATGGGGCAGACAACGGGAACGACGTTGGTGGCTTTGCTTTTCAGCTTTGTCACACATGACCGGAGCACGGCTGTCTGCTTGATGGTAGGAAGCGGATTTGCTGTTGTGGCGGCTATCGTCAGCAGTTTGAGGTTGTCACAGCCTTCTACGCTAAAAAGTAAATAAAGTAAAAACCCTGAAAGGGCGGAATAACTCGTATTCCTTATATTTCAGGGCTTTGTAAAACATACTACACATTATTGTTTGACAGGGGAATTTTTCATTCAAATTGCTTTGTTCGATTTGCTTTATTCCACCTGTTTTCATTCGAACTATTTCACTTGATTTATTTTATTCCATCTGTTTCATTCTTTCATTTCTAGTATTCCGTTTCACGGATGACTTCTACCAGACGGCGGAAATCTTCGGGATACACATCGCCGATATTCCCGATGCGGAAGGTATCTGCTTTTGAAATCTTTCCCGGATAGATGACAAAACCTTTGTCTTTCAGTGCATAATAGAAAGCCTTGAAGTCGAATCCTTCATGCGGGTAGAGGAAAGAGGTGATGATGGGCGACTGAATGTCGTCTTCGAGCAATGTCTTAAATCCAAGGGAGCGCATACCTTCTACCAACACACGGTGGTTTTCACAATAACGTTGATGGCGTGCTTCTACTCCACCCTCTTCAATCAGTTCCGCTAATGCTTGTTTGAAAGCACGGACAACGTGGGTGGGCGAAGTGAAGCGCCATTTGCCATGGCCTTTCTCCATCGTTTCCCACTGGTCGTAGATGTCCAAAGAAAGAGAGCGGGCAATGCCTTTGCAGCGCATCAGTTCCGAGCGGCGGGCGATGATAAACCCGAAGCCGGGCACGCCCTGGATACATTTGTTGGAGCTGCTAATCAGGAAGTCGATACCGAGTTCGTTCACGTCCAGGGGGATGCCGCCAAAGCTGCTCATACAGTCTACAATCAGTTTTTTACCATGCATTTTGACTATATGAGCGAGTTCACGGATAGGATTCAGAATGCCGGTGGTTGTTTCGCAGTGTACGAAGGCAACGTGGGTGACGTCGGAATTATTGCTCAGGTAATCGTCTACGTATTCTACGGAAACTTGTTCTGTTTCTTCAAAGGCGAGCATATCATAGTCTAGGTGATAGTATTCGGCGATATTGCCCATACGGTCACCATAGGCTCCGTTGCTGCAAATCAACAGTTTGTCTTTCGGGGTGATGGTTGCACCTAAAACGGCTTCTACGCAGTATGTGCCGCTGCCTTGCAGAAGGACCGAGGTGTAGTCTTCGGTATTTTTAGTGGCAATGCTCACCAGGTCTTTGCGGAGTTCCTGGACGATGCCGAGGTTATAATCTGTATCCCAGGTGCACCAGTCGGTCATCATGGCTTCCTTTACTGTTTCGGAGGTGGTCAGAGGGCCGGGAGTCAATAGTAAATATGGTTTCATAATCATTTATTTCTTTAGAAGTGAGTTATTAATTTTTGTTTGTATGGGAGGGGATTATTTGCCGGTATTGAGTGTTTCAATCAAAGCGGGCAGTTCTTCGATGGTACGAATCACGTGAGAAGCGCCTGCAGCGAGCATACGTTCTTTGACATCTGCGATGCGGGTTTCCAGTTCGGTGGCGGGCATGTTACGGGTTTCTTCTTCGGTAAGTGCCATTTCGTTACTGCCGAGGATGACGCCTACGCTACATACTTTGGCGTTGACTCCTTCTTTTATATCCGCTATTGTATCGCCGACTTTCACTACTGCGTCAAGACTGGGAACAGCGAGTTTTATCAGGTTCTCGAAAATCATGTAGGGGGCGGGACGTCCGGCAGGGAACAGATTGGGAGTGGCGCAGTAGTCCACACGGTAGCCTTTTGCCTGTGCGGCGGGAAGAACTACGTCCATCATTTCGCGGGTATAGCCGGTGGTGGAGCCGATTTTCAGACTGTCGGCACGCAGTTTCTCCAAGGTGGGGATGACGCCGGGGATAGGGTCTGTATAGTTCTCGAGGGAAGCGAAGAGGTGCTTTTCGAACAGGCGGTTCAGCTCTACAACGTCTTCTTCTGTCCATGCACGCTGATAGCGGGCGATGAATTGTCCGTTTACTTCGGGCATGGAGAGCAGTTCGCGGATATGCTGGATTTTAGGCAAACCCATCGGTTTGCGGGTTTGCACGACATCAATCGTCAGCCCTTTTTCCGCAAAGGCTTCGATAAAGGCGGCTACGGGGGCAAAGCATCCGTAATCAACGGCTGTACCGGCCCAATCCATGATAATACATTCAATCTTTTTCATTCTTGTTTCTATATAAATTAATTGTTTATTGTTACGTTATGCGAGAGAAGGAAGCGGGCAGGGTTCGCCGCTACGTATTTCCTTCTGTTTTCCTTTTTTGTATCGCTGCATCAGGTAGACCATGGAGATGGTGAACGCAAAGAGACAAACAAGACCCACTGTACCCGCCATCGTGTTATAAAATTCGAGCCAGTTCAAATCGGGGTTGAAACATTCTTTGAAGACTAGAACGAGGACGGTGCCTGTATAGCCGATAGAGTCGACCATTGCGATGAAGAAGCCGACATTGCCTTTGATGCGGAAGCAGGCGATGAAGCGGTCGAAGAAGATGGTCTGAAAGCTCAGGTACGAAAAGTACAGGCAAAGGCTTTGGATAAACAGCCACACTAATGGGGATAGTTGCAGGGTATGATAGTTGAAAGCGACAAAGCTAAGGGTGATTGCTCCGGCGATGACAAGTGTCAGCAGGATGGAGAGTACTTTGATATGGCTTTTCACTAGTGCGAGTGTGGCAAATACGGCTAGTATTATCAGGGTGACTAAGCCATCCACTTTGGCAAATACCCAGGAGGAAAGGCCGACGGAGTTCACGTCTATAATTTTCACGAGGAAGTCCTCTTTTACGTCTTGCAGGACGGTGAGAAAGAGGTTGGCGAAGAAAAGCAGGGTGAGCACGGGAGCAAAGTTGCGGAATAGTTTCCAACGTTGTTGTTTGTCCAAGGTGACGCGTTCTACACGGAGTGCCTTGTCTTCGGCGGTAGGCTTGGGAAGGTGGTCGAGTATATAGCCGAGTCCTGCGAGCAGGGGCAGCGCGACTGCCCCGATGAGTGCGGGCATCCAAAATTCGCTGACATGCAAGGTGTTGACAACGAACAGCCCGATTGACTTGGCTGTTCCGCTACTGACTGCAATGCTAAGCCCGAAGAGGGAAGCGAGCAGGTCTGTCACGCGCCGTCCTTCGAGAAAGCTGAATATGACACCCCACATACAACCCAGCGAGAGGCCGTTGAAGAACAACGCCAGTACATTGAACGGGCGGGGAAGGCATCCGAAAAGAACCAAAGAGAGTTCGGCAACCGTTATAGAAACAAGAATGAATTTCAGGCGGCCTTCTCTCTTTAGTTCAGAAATGAGTTTGATTCCGATAAACTTGGATACCATATATCCGAAGATTTGGATAATACTGGTGGCTATCTTATAGTCCATGCCAAAGAGTTCCATGCCGTCGAAGGTGGCGGCTGTGAAGGGTTTGCGAAGTGCATAGACTAATGAATAGGACAGTAGCGCCGCGCCGCCTGCGTAGAGGATAAATAGTAAATCGGAGAGTTTCTTTTGAGCCGAAGGCGACAGTTTTTCTTTGAAATTCATAATGCTTTCTTTTTGTTTCCGGTGCAAAATTAGGGGGTTGGGGTGAGTGAAAAAATGAATTTTGATGAATCATTTGTTATATATCGGCTTTTGAACGGGGTGAAATATTAATGTAATATTCATGCAATAGAATCATAATACGGTAGTCATTCCTTTGCAAAGGAATCAATTTAGCAAACTCAAAATTATGGACGAACTGACAGAGATTTATAGAAGGATTGAGTATCTGAGAAACAATGGTGTCAAGATGAAGGATATAGCGGATCGGATTGATATGGCTCCGAGTGTATTGTCTGCTCTCTATTCTAGTGTATTTCCCGCGTATATCGAGTTACTGAAGACGCGTACGACGGATGAAGCGCTGGATGAAGCGCTAGCTTTGGTGAATAATGTTTCGAAGAAGAGGTTATTAAGTAGCGTGGCTTCGATGAGGTTGTTACTTCAGGAGATGGAGCCGGACGCGCAGTGTGAAGCGGAGAACGGTAATTCGTTTATCAAGTTGCTGGGAAGGGAGACGAAGGAGTCTGTACGGGAAGTGTATAATTATAGTGGGGTGTATCTTAGTTATAGTTTGTCGTCTTCGACGGATAGCTTGAAGATTGAACCGTATATGATTTGTGCTTCGGAGAATAATGAATATGTGAAAGTGGGGATGATTAATGCGTACAAGTCTGTGCACTGGGGAAATGGTATTATTAGCAATCACCAGAATTCGTATCTGATGTTTAATGAACGGGATTTGCCGCAGTTTGCGTTGGTGACTATTTATCTGCAATTACCGCATTATGAGTTTCCTAGTATGCTGAAGGGGTTGTATCTGTGTTTGGATTATAATCACAATCCGATAGCCCGGCGGATTGTGCTGGTGAAGCAGTCGAACTGTGTAGATGTCAAGGAGTTTCTGAAGATGGAGGGGAGGTTGGTGCCGAAGGAGGATTTGACGCCGGAACTGGAGGTGTTTTATAATTATACGTGTCAGGAGGGAGATTATATTAAAACGTGTACGGTGCCTTCACCGAAGTTGGATGAGAGGGATTTGGGGAGAGAGAAGGCTCTGTTGAAATTATAGTTCTTTCTTTTCTCTTAAAAGAAAGAACCAAAGAAAAGTTCAAGGCTGACTTTTTTCCCCTACTCACTTCCTTCACTACGCTAAAGGGCAGAAACTCGCTTCGCTCAAACAGTCTGCCCTTTTTAAGGCTTCGTTACGGGCGTTCGCTTGACGGAGAAAAAAGTAGGCCGGGGAGCCTTGCGGCATGAGAGGGGGTGATTTTTGGTCGAATCAATGGTGGTGGTGAGGGGATAATAATAGGTCGGTAAGTGTTGTGACATGGTAACTTTAACGAGGAAAAGAGCATTGCTTGGACTGGTGTTTTGCTTGATGTATGTGGCGAAAATTGATGTATCTGGTGGAAGTCGATGTATATTGGTTTATGTAAAAGGCAAGCCGGGAAACCCTGTGATACATGCGTTAGTATTGTTTTGTAACGACGTTTGGGGTTTCCCGACTTGCTTTTTTATTATTTTTTCTATTCGGTTGTTTCCGGTTTTTCTATTTTCCGGTTTCTTATTTTTCTGTTTTTTCTAGTTGGTCGTTTCTAGTTTTTTTTTTGTTTGGCTAGAAGAAGAACCTCAATATATCATTGAAGTTGGCCCAAATCAGCAGACCGAAAAGGAGAATCATTCCCGCCATTTGAGCGTATTCCATGAACTTGTCGCTCGGTTTGCGACGGGCTATCATCTCATAGAACAGGAATAGGACGTGACCACCGTCAAGCGCGGGGATGGGCAGGATGTTCATGAAAGCCAGGATAATGGAAAGGAAGGCTGTCATGTACCAGAATTGATGCCAGTCCCATGTTGCGGGGAAGATACTGCCTATGGTTCCGAAACCACCCAGTTGCTTCGCTCCTTCTTTGGAGAAAAGGTATTTCATGTTGCCAACGTAACCTTTCAGGGTTTTTACACCGAGGGATACACCGGCGGGGAAGGATTCGAGGAAAGCGTATTGTTTCTTCACCATTGGCAGCAGACGGTCTGTCACCAGGCAGGCGGATACTCCCATAAGGTAGGCGGAGTCTACACGCATGCTCAATGTGTCTGTCGCACCACCACGTACGTAGGTCAGTGTGATGAGACGCGGGTCGATGCTGTCTTTGAGCAGAGTGGCTTCGTTTTTCTTGCGCTCTGCCATTGTTTCTTTGAAGTCGGAGAAGGAGATTGGTTTTCCGTTCAGGGCGATGATGCTGTCGCCCGGCAGGATACCTGCCTGCGCAGCGGGAGAGTTCACCATTACACTGTCGATAACGTATGGGAAACGATAGGATGCAAAGCGGACGCTGTCTGCCAACAGACGTTGCATCAGGTCTTCGGGAATATAAACGGATGCTTTCGCGCCGTTACGGAGAACGCTTACTTCACGGGCATCGGCTATTTGGCTTAACATATCGCCGTCATAACGTTCAAAAGGAACGCCGTCGGCAGAGAGAAGTATGTCACCGTCCCGGAAGCCGACTGATTTGGCGGTTTCGTTGAAGTCCATACCGAGGGGGGCTTCCTGTACCTTTATATATTGGTCGCCCCAGGCAAAGAGTATCATCGAGTAGATGAAGAGCGCCAGCAAGAAGTTGAACAGTACACCGCCGACCATGATTAACAGGCGTTGCCACGCCGGTTTGGAACGGAATTCCCACGGTTGTTCGGGTTGTTTCATCTGTTCGGTATCCATTGATTCATCAATCATACCGGCTATCTTTACGTAGCCGCCCAGTGGCAGCCAGCCTACGGCATATTCTGTTTCACTTTTCTTCGGTTTGAACTTAAACAGGGTGAACCAAGGGTCAAAGAATAAGCAGAATTTTTCTACGCGTACCTTAAACAAACGGGCAAAGAGAAAATGCCCGCCTTCATGAATGACGACGAGCAAAGACAAGCTCATAATCAATTGCAGGGCACGAATCAAAAATGTTTCCATGTTTATTATTTACTATTTACAATTTACTAATTACTATTTACAAAATACTATTTACGAATTACCGTTTTTTGCTCAGAGACTTTGCCGGCACACGAGTTCGGAAGCTATTCTTCGTGCTTCTGCGTCGGTGGCTACATAGTCGTCATATGTAGGATTCGCTATAAACATAGCGCGTTCCATGGTCTTTTCTATTACGTCGCTCATGGCGAGGAAGCTGATGCCGTCTTTCAGGAAGGAGGCTACCACTACTTCGTTGGCAGCATTGACGATACAAGGCATATTGCCACCCCGGTACATGGCTTCATAGGCCAGGGCGAGGTTGCGGAATCGTTTTGTATCGGGTTGCTCGAATGTCAGGTTTGTGCACTTGGCAAAGTCGAGACGCTCGAAAGAAGAGCTGATACGGTCGGGGTAAGAGAAAGCGTACTGGATGGGCAGGCGCATATCGGGCATGCCTAGTTGGGCTTTCACTGCACCGTCCTCAAACTGCACCATCGAGTGGATGACGGATTGGGGATGTACCACTACTTCGATTTGGCTGGGCTGGACGCCAAACAGCCATTTGGCTTCGATTACTTCGAAACCTTTGTTCATCATGGAGGCGGAGTCGATGGTTATCTTGGCTCCCATCTCCCAGTTGGGATGCTTCAGGGCTTGCGCTTTGGTAACAGATTTTAGTTGTTCCAGGGTGCAGGTGCGGAAAGGGCCGCCTGAAGCGGTTAGTATTACTTTTTCTATCGGGTTGCCGACTTCTCCTGCCAAACACTGGAAAACAGCCGAGTGTTCGGAATCTACGGGCAAAATCGGTGTGCGGTATTGTTGCGCTAATTGATTAATCAGTTCGCCGGCTACGACGAGCGTTTCTTTGTTTGCCAGCGCGATGGCTTTCCTGGCACGGATGGCGTTAATAGTAGGTTTCAGTCCGGCGTAACCAACCATGGCTGCCAGCACCATGTCGATGGGGCCGGCTTCCACAATCTGACAGATGGCGTCGGTTCCTGCATATACCTTGACGGGCAGGTCGCTCAATGCTTCTTTCAGTTCGGAATACTTTTCCTCGTTGGCTATCACGACTACTTCCGGCTGGAACTTCCGTGCCTGGGCAATCAGTAGTTCCACGCGGTTGTTGGCTGTCAGTGCATAGGCTTCGTACAGGTCGGGATGTTCCTCGATAACCTGCAATGCCTGTGTACCGATAGAGCCTGTGGAGCCCAGGATGGCTATTTGTTTCTTCTTTTTATTCTTTTCTATATTCATTTTTAAAATACGATATATTTTTCCGGATTCACCGGATGACCTTTGTACCAAAGCTCGAAATGCAGATGCGGGCCTGTGCTAAGAGTTCCGCTGTTTCCTACTAAGGCAATGGCTTCACCACCTTTCACACGGTCTCCTTCTTTTTTGAGCAGGGAACCGCAGTGTTTATAAATCGAGATTAAATCCTGATTATGCTGTACGCCAATCAGATAACCTGTCTCGGCGGTGTATGTGCTGAGGATAACGGTTCCGTCCATCGTAGCCAGCACACTCTCGTTGGGGTTGGCGGCAATGTCCGTGCCGAAATGTTTCTTTTCTGCGTTGAAGTGGTCGGAAACCATTCCACGGGTGGGGCGATACAGGATTAACCCCGTTACGTCCGGTTGGGAAGTGATGGATGTCAGGTTGTATTTCTCGTTTTCCTCGTACTGGCGGCGGAATTCTTCTTCGCGCTTGGTGCGTTCCATCAATGTGTCTTCACGGACGGCGGTCAGTGAGTCGAGCGTCTGCACGCTGTCGATAGGGACTTTACCGCTGAAAATATCCTGAATGTTCATAATGTAAAGGTTCTGTCGGTTGAGAACCTCTTGCAGGGAGTCCACACGCAGGGCGTTGTCTACGATTTGGGAACGGACTTCACTGTTCATGTAGCCCGGAAGGTAGTTGCGCAAAGGAGTAAAGGCAATGATGCAGGCGGCAATCAGGAAAAGTACTGCCAGTACGCAGAGTAACACCGAAAGGCCATTGAGTTTGGATACACGAAGTCCCACAATCTCTTCAAGCGTATTCTCATTGACAATCGTCAATTTATACTTGAACTTGAAATTTTTCCAGAAAGCTTTACTTCGTCTTTTCTTCGGCATCTTTGGTTATTAAAAAATTAAAAATAAAAATTCGGGACTTGTACTATTTTTCAGGCACGGATCACACGGATTTCACGGTTTTTGCCAATCAAGGTTCGCAAGGGAACCGTGTCATCCGTGCCTGATTTTATCCGGAAGCCGTGTCATCCGCCTCCAGTTCATCCAGGTTCAGCAACCCTTCGGGAAGCTCTACGGTAATGAGTTTTTGTTTCTGGTCTATGCCTAGGATAAATTCTTCCTGGGCGGGAACCAACAGTTCTTCATCATCTTTTTCGATTACGAAGAGGGTATTGACGGTGGTTGTATCTACATCGACCACTTCTCCCAAAGACCCGTGGTGGATGTCTTCCATCTGGAAACCGATAAAGAAGTTCCAGGACAATTCGCCGTCTTCGGCTTCTTCAGCGTGCTTCACGGGGAAGTAGACTTCTATATTGGTGAACATCCGGGCACGTTCGGCGGTATCTATTCCTTCCAGTTTCACCAGGGCGGTGGAGTCTGAACGGAAGCGGTATTCTTCGATGAAGAAGGGCACGAAGATGCCGTCGAGCAGGCAGACCAGATAATCGCAGTCCGCCCGGTCGAAAATATCGTCCGTGAAGGTGAACTGTAACTCGCCGTGGATGCCGTGAGGTTTGTTGAATAATCCTATTTTATATACTTCTTCTTTCTTTATCATATTCGGGTGATTCGGGCTCCGATGGCGTTCAGACGTCCTTCGATGTTCTGATAGCCGCGGTCTATTTGTTCTATATTACTAATGGTGCTGGTTCCTTCAGCGCTCATGGCAGCAATCAGAAGGGCGATACCGGCACGTATGTCCGGAGACGTCATGCGGGCACCGCGCAGCTTGAAGCCGTGGTTGTGTCCGATGACTACCGCACGGTGAGGGTCACAGAGAATGATTTGCGCGCCCATGTCTATGAGTTTGTCTACGAAGAACAGGCGGCTTTCGAACATTTTCTGATGGATGAGTACGCTTCCTTTGGCTTGGGTGGCTACTACGAGCATCACACTCAGTAAGTCAGGTGTCAGTCCCGGCCAGGTAGCGTCGGCTATGGTCATGATGGAGCCGTCGATAAAGGATTCTATCTCGTATGTCTCTTGCGCAGGAACGTAAATGTCGTCTCCCCTTTGTTCGAGCTTGATGCCCAAACGGCGGAAGTTCTCGGGGATGATGCCCAGATTCTCGTAAGAGACATTCTTTATGGTTATTTCGCTTTTTGTCATGGCTGCCATGCCGATGAAACTGCCGACTTCAATCATATCGGGCAGTACGGTGTGCTGCGCGCCATGCAGTGCTTCCACGCCTTCGATGGTGAGGAGGTTGGATGCGATGCCGCTGATTTTCGCTCCCATGTGGTTGAGCAGGCGGCAGAGCTGTTGCAAGTACGGTTCGCAGGCAGCGTTGTAGATGGTAGTAGTGCCCTTGGCAAGTACGGCGGCCATCACTATATTGGCGGTTCCGGTGACGGATGCTTCGTCGAGCAACATATAGTTACCGCGAAGCTTGTCGGCGGTGATTTCGTAGATTCCACGTTCCTCGTCGTAGCGGAAATCCGCGCCCAGGGCTTGAATGCCGACAAAGTGAGTGTCCAGGCGACGGCGACCGATTTTGTCTCCACCCGGTTTGGATATCAGTGCTTTGCCGAAGCGTGCAACCATCGGCCCGATTAGCATCACAGAACCACGCAGACTGGAACATTTCTTCAGAAATTCATCGCTTTCGAGATAAGCGAAGTCTACGTTTTCAGCCTTAAAGCTATAAGAGTCAATGCTTTTTTTTGCAACTGTGACACCCATCTCACGCAGGAGCTGTATCAGGTTGTTGACATCCAAAATGTCAGGTATATTGTTCACTGTCACTTCCTCACTGGTCAGCAACGTGGCACAGATTATCTGCAAAACTTCGTTTTTGGCACCTTGCGGATGAATTTCCCCGCAGAGCCGATGTCCCCCTTCAATTACAAATGAAGCCATTGATATTTAGTTTTAAGTATTAAGTATTAGCGTCATGTATCAAAGTAGCAGGCATTAAATATCAGGTATTTACTTAATCCCTAATACTTTTTCCTAATATCTTCTCTTAGTGTTCTGACGGTTATTGGTATAGTTCGTCTTCGGACGATAGTTCTGGTTCAAACGTTCTGCCATCAGGCGGACGATATCATCCGTCATCTGAAGTTTGCCGTCAGAAAGCTCGTAGAGGTCTTCGGCAATCTTCTTGTCGTCTACCGTATCCTTGTTCCATGCCATGTAGTCCTTCTTCATGTGGTTGCAGATGAGGGCTACGAGGTTTCTCTTTTCGTTTCCTTCGGGAAATTCGATGGCTTTCTTTATCAGGATTTCCAATGTGCGTCCGTAGTGACGGTAACGCATACGGGAAGTGTAATAAGGAATGTGGTCGGGACGTGTCACCAGGTTATCTTCACGGATAATTTCATAAGGATAGTCGATATCCAGTTCGAAACCGGACATGATGGCGAGGTGATCCCACAATTTATGCTTGAAATCGGGCACATCACGCAGATGAGGGAACATATTTCCCATGATGTTGATGATAGTGTTGGCACAACGCTGACGTTCTGCACGATCCTGGATAGTCAATGCATAATCGACCATGTTCTGGATGCTGCGTCCGTATTCAGGAAGCGGCATTCTTTTCTGTTGAGTGTTATATTGCATATCTTTAATGGATAATTCTACAATAGATGATGGATAATTCATAACAAGCAAGTCTTATAATAGTTTTTTAGGCATGGAAGCTACGAATTCTTTCAGGTAGAAAGGTTCGAAGTAGGCCACGTCTTTGTAATCTTCGGTGGCTACCGCTTTCTCTGCCAGCGGGAACATCATTTTTGCCAGCGGGTGGATGTCATCGATAAAATGCGCGTTGGGATGCGTAATCTTTTCGCGGCATTTGGCGGCTCCGTTGCCGTAGAAGTAGACAGGCTGGCGGTCGAGATATTCCAGATAAGACGTTTCGTCGACGATGTCGGCGGCGATGGCACGCTTCACGTTCAAGCCCCGGTCGTAGATGGCTGCATAGACTTCCATGCGGCGTGCATCTATCATCGGGCAGAGCAACGCGTCTTCGGGCAGGTCGTGATACAACAGCACGGGGACGCTCAATACTTCAAGCGTCTGTATTCCTATCAAGGGGACATTGCGTCCGTAACAAACTCCTTTTGCCATCGAAACCCCTATCCGAAGTCCTGTGTAAGAACCCGGGCCGCAACTCACCGCGACCGCATCCAACGGGATGGCATGACTGTCAATGAACGACAACGCTTCATCTACAAATACTCCCAGAGACACGGCGTGTGAAGGGCCTTTCAAGTCTTCTTTCACAAAAATCGTCTGTCCGTCTTGACTGGCCGCTACCGAGCAAACAGAGGTAGAGGTTTCAATATTCAGTATACACGACATAAAAATCAACTTATTAAATTGTCGCAAATTTACGTGATTATTTCCAATTCTTAAAATATTCGTGTACTTTTGCACAAAACTTTAAGTTTATGATACAGTCTATGACAGGATACGGCAAAGCTACGGCCGAACTCCCCGATAAAAAAATAAATGTAGAAATCAAGTCGCTCAACAGCAAAGCGATGGACTTGTCCACCCGTATTGCTCCGGCTTACCGTGAAAAAGAGATTGAAATCCGCAACGAGATTTCGAAAGTGCTGGAACGTGGAAAGGTTGACTTCAGCCTGTGGATTGAGAAGAAAGAGGGTGCGGACGCTATCCCTGTCAATAAAGCAATTCTTGAAAATTACTATCTTCAACTGGATTCAATCTGCAACGAACTGGGTATTCCTCGTCCGGAACCGGGAGACTGGCTTCAGGTATTGCTCCGCATGCCGGACGTGATGTCGAAAACGGAAATTCAGGAACTTTCGGAAGAGGAATGGAATACGGTTCATGCCACTGTACTCGAAGCGGTCGGCCATCTGGTGGATTTCCGCAAGCAGGAAGGCGCCGCACTGGAAAAGAAATTCCGTGAGAAGATTGCGAATATCAACAGCTTGCTCGAAAAAATCACTCCATACGAGAAGGAACGTGTAGAGAAGGTGAAAGAACGTATCACGGATGCTCTCGAAAAGACTTTGAGCGTGGATTACGATAAGAACCGCCTGGAACAGGAGTTGATTTATTATATCGAGAAACTAGACGTGAACGAAGAGAAGCAACGCTTGGGCAATCATCTGAAATATTTTATCAGTACGATGGAAAGTGGTAGCGGACAGGGCAAGAAACTCGGATTTATCGCTCAGGAGATGGGGCGTGAAATCAATACGCTGGGCAGCAAGTCCAATCACGCAGAAATGCAGAAAATCGTCGTTCAGATGAAGGATGAGTTGGAACAGATTAAGGAGCAGGTGTTGAACGTTATGTAATTCAAGTCTTGAATGTAATTTAAACATTGAATGTAATTTAAATTTTGAGTGTAATTTAAATCATTTCACCAATGACAGGCAAATTAATTATTTTCTCTGCTCCGTCAGGGTCAGGCAAATCTACTATCATCAATTATCTGCTGACGCAGAACTTGAATCTTGCGTTTTCTATCTCTGCCACCAGTCGTCCGCCGCGCGGAACAGAGCAGCACGGGATTGAATATTTCTTCCTTACTCCCGAAGAGTTTCGCTGCCGCATAGAGAATAATGAGTTTCTTGAATACGAAGAAGTGTACAAAGACCGTTATTACGGCACGCTGAAAGCGCAAGTGGAGAAGCAACTGGAAGCAGGACAGAATGTAGTATTCGACGTTGATGTGGTAGGCGGGTGCAATATCAAGAAGTTTTATGGCGACCGGGCTTTGTCGGTGTTCGTACAGCCGCCTTCGGTGGAAGAACTGCGCTGCCGGTTGGAAGGTCGCGGAACAGATGCGCCTGAGGTGATTGAAAGCCGCATCGCGAAGGCAGAGTATGAATTAGGTTTTGCTCCGCAGTTTGATTGTGTCATCGTGAATGATAATTTGGAAATAGCTAAGGGGGAAGCTTTGAAGGTTATCAGGGAATTCTTGGAAAAATAACGAAGTAGAGGGATGGCGGAAAAAGTCAGCAAATCAAAAATTGGAATCTTTAGCGGGTCATTCAATCCGATTCATATCGGGCATCTCGCTTTAGCCAATTATCTTTGTGAGTACGAGGGATTGGACGAAATTTGGTTTATGGTCAGCCCGCAAAACCCTTTAAAAACACAGGATGAGTTATGGAGTGACGAGCTCCGTCTTCAATTAGTCGGGTTATCTATCAGTGATTACCCTCGCTTCCAAGTCTCGGATTTCGAGTGTCATCTGCCACGCCCTTCTTACAGCGTACATACATTGGAGAAATTGCGCGAAGCGTATCCCGAACGTGAATTTCATTTTATCATCGGTTCGGATAATTGGGCACGCTTCGACCGTTGGTATCAGTCGGAGCGTATCATCAAAGAGAACCAAATCATCATTTATCCCCGTCCGGGCTTTCCCGTGAATAAAGAGGAATTGCCGGAAACGGTACGTCTCGTTCACTCCCCTGTGTTCGAAATCAGTTCTACATTTATCCGTGAGGCTTTGGACGCAGGAAAAGATATCCGATATTTTCTGCATCCGAAAGTTTGGGAAGCTATAAAAGGCTTGAGAAATACTTAAAGCACATATCCGACGGAATACAACGGGTAATTTGTCATCCAATCCTGCTCCCGATAATCGGACATAGAAAATCGAACACCATGTAGTGCTGTATTCTTTTCAATAAAAGAACGCAGGCTTTTTGACTGCAAATTCTCCTCAGCTTTTACTTCGACCGGAATAATCCGAATATCCTTTTGCAGAAGAAAATCCAATTCTCCCCTGGAAGTATCCGAAGACCAATAATATATATTCAATCCTTTTATAGACTTCAATTGCTGCAATACATATTGCTCGGTTATTGCTCCTTTATAATCAGTAAATAAGACATTACCCTCTAGTAAAGCCTGTGGCGGCAGTCCACTCATTGCCCCCATCAGTCCGGTATCCAGCAGAAACAATTTAAAAGCCGAAAAGTCTTCATAGGCGGACAAAGGAATCCCGCCTTTCTTCACCCGGTTTACCTTATAAATAAGTCCTGCATCCATCAACCACTCTATAGCCAGTTCAAAATCTTTAGCTCTTGCCCCTTCTTTCACCATTCTATAGATAAACTTACGATTCTCTTTCGCCAACTGCGCCGGCACCGAACGCCACACCATACGAATACGGGGTACTTCGGCAATTGGCGCGTGCTTGGAGAAGTCACGGTCATAAGAATCCAAAATATTTTGTTGCAACCGGCGTACTTCCGCATAGTCTTTATGCTCTATAAAAGCATTCACTACCTCGGGCATTCCACCTATAAAATAATATTGCTTTAGAAAATCAATGAACTTCGAGCGAAAAGCAGATATCAACTTCCAGTCTTGTTTTACAAGTAAGCGGGCAAAAGACTCCTGCCCCGCAGCTTCCAAAAACTCGGAAAAAGAAAGCGGATACAAATCTATAAAATCAACCTTTCCCACCGGAAAAGAGTCATTCTTGTGCATAGCAATTCCCAGCAAAGAACCTGCCGCAACCACATGATATTGTGGCGCCTTCTCCTGAAAATATTTCAAAGCTGTCAGTCCGCGCGATGCCTCTTGAAGTTCATCAAAGATAATTAATGTATCAGTATCCACTACTACTCCGGTGACCAACTGTATAGCCATCAGAACACGTTCAATATCAAAATCCTTCTGAAAAACGTCCTTCATCACTTCGTTATCTTCGAAGTTGATATAAGCAAACTGTTTATACGAAGTTGCAGCAAATTCCTTCATCAGCCATGTTTTCCCCACCTGGCGTGCACCACGAATTATCAAAGGTTTCCTCGAAGCCTTTGATTTCCAATCATACAACAGTTGCATTGCGTCTCTTCTCATTCTTCTTTTCTTTTATTATCAACTACTTATGAGATACAAATATAAACAGCAAAGAGGAGACTTACAAAAAGTCGCACCAAAAAGTGTAGGATTTAACACAAAGTGGTACAGAAAAGTGTAGTAAACATGCAAAAAGTCGTGCAGAAAAGTGTGAGATTCTACAGAAAGTGATGCAAGAAAGTGTACTTACTCCGTCAGCCGATGGAGCGTTATCATTACTATTTCTGCCGGAGCACCGATACGGATTGGCATTTGTGAGGTACCGATACCATTGGTGACAATTAAGGGAATCTTTGCCGAGTTATAAGCCAGTCCGGTCACGAAACGATTGCCGTAATGTGAGGGCAGTATCGGAGCAACTCCAAATATACGGACTTGTCCGCCATGTGTATGTCCCGCCAAGGCGAGGTCGGTGTTGGCTATCGAAACGTCTTCTATATAATCCGGTGTGTGCACGAGCAGGATCACGAAGTCTTTGGGAGAAAGTGCCAAAGACGGTGATACGCCATTGCGGGCAAGGTCGAAGGGGTTGCGCACTCCGGCGATGAGAATCTGCTGGCCGTCTTTGCGAAGCGTATCCACTTTATGTTCCAGCACACGCATTCCGTAATATTCCATCGTACGTACAATATCGTCGTGGCAACGTTCATAGTCGTTATTCCCCATCACTCCATAAGTTCCCATCGGTGTCTTTACGCGCGAAAGTGCGGCAAATAGAGGTTCTACGTATTCGCAGCCTTCCTGGTAATCACCGCCCATCAAGAGAACATCCGCCTTTTGAGCAATCAAGAGATTGACAAGGCTGTTCAAGCCTTGTTCTTTAAATAAGCTCTTATAGTGCAAGTCGGAAATGAAAGCGATGCGGAAACCCTCGAATGCTTCGGGAACGTCACGGTGAGTAAAGTCGTAGTTCACGACACGGTCTATGCCCGTATAGGCAGAAGAGAGTTTGACTGTCGAAGAGGTTATCTTTGTGCCACGAAGCACCCAGTCAGAGTGTTGGTCGTCGGCAAGGGTTTCTTGTTTCTTGGGTGTACGTTTCTTGTTTTTTGAGACGTCCAAGTCTTTGAGTTGCGAATGGTCGGGATTGAACATTTCGGCAATGGCGCCGGTAGTATCCGTTATATCCGTGGAGACGGAGTCGATGTTCAAAACTGGGCGTGGCAAGGTTGCTACCAGGTTCTTTTTCGATTTGCAAGAAACCAACAAAAGCAACGTCAACAGGATAAAAGGGTATATTGTTTTCTTCATTTTCTATTTATTTATCTCTTAATATTCTCTCTATTTTTCTCTTAGTTATTTTTCTATTGCTCTTAGTTTTCTCTGCATACTTTCTTAATCTTCTTTACATATTTCCTCAATCTTCTCCATATATTCTCTATAGTTTGAAGTTTTTTGGGGCGTAAAGATACGAAAAATCATGTATCTTTGTCCGTCAAAACTCTTTATAATATATAAAAGTATGGAAGCAGTAAAGCGTAACTCATTACAAGCATGGATATTAGCAGCACGTCCCAAGACACTCACAGGAGCCATTACACCAGTCTTGATAGGTACGGCACTCGCCACGATGGACGGACATTTTCATTGGTTGCCCGCACTCGTCTGCTGCCTGTTTGCGAGTTTGATGCAGATTGCCGCCAATTTCATCAATGACCTTTTCGACTTTCTCAAAGGAAGCGACCGTGAAGACCGCCTAGGCCCTGAACGCGCCTGCGCGCAAGGATGGATTTCTCCACAAGCGATGAAAACAGGAATTATTATGACTGTCGCCCTTGCCTGTTTTATCGGTTGCACACTGCTTTTCTTTGCCGGATGGGAGCTTATTATTGTCGGAGTACTTTGCGTATTATTCGCTTTCCTTTATACTACGGGGCCTTATCCCCTCTCCTACAATGGTTGGGGAGATATACTGGTCATTGTCTTTTTTGGATTCGTACCCGTAGGCGGAACATATTATGTGCAAGCGTTGACATGGACACCGGACGTCACCGTCGCTTCCCTTGTCTGCGGATTGCTTATCGACACTTTACTGGTAGTAAACAACTATCGGGATCGCGAAGCGGATGCACGGAGCGGAAAACGAACGGTTATTGTCCGTTTCGGTGAGAAGTTCGGACGCTATTTCTATCTGACACTAGGAATTGCGGCTTCTCTCCTCTGCCTGTTTTTCCTTTTTGAAGGACATATCTATGCCGCCCTTCTCCCGCAACTTTACCTGATTCCGCATTTCCTCACCTGGAGACGGATGGTAAATATATACAGTGGCAAAAAATTAAACAGCATATTAGGCGAGACTTCGCGCAATATGCTGCTTATGGGTATTCTTTTATCTATCGGAATGGTTCTTTAAAAATGAAGAATGAAGAAAACTCTTCATTCATTCAATTTAAGAACTCTTCTTTATTTTCCGTACATCTTTTCGTAATATCCCTGATAATCGCCACTGGTAACTTCTTCCACCCAGGCTTGATTTTCCAAATACCATTCGATAGTCTTCACAATTCCAACTTCGAATTTTGTTTCCGGATACCAGCCTAAAGCATCTGTAATCTTCGTCGGGTCGATAGCGTAACGCTGGTCGTGTCCCAAACGGTCTTTGACAAAAGTAATCAGGTCTTCGTTAATCCAATCAATAGAAATCTCACCGTTGGCATCTTTCACTTTCTTCTTGAGAATCTTGCGATATTCGGGGTTCTCCGTCATCAGACGGTGAATGGTAGAGATAGTCAACTTCACAATTTCGAGATTTGTCTTCTCGTTGTGTCCGCCTACGTTGTACACTTCACCTTCCTTGCCTTCACGCACTACGACGTCAATCGCTTTGCAGTGGTCTTCCACATAAAGCCAGTCGCGCACGTTGCTACCGTCACCGTAGACAGGCAGATGCTTTCCTTCGAGGATATTCTTGATTATCAACGGAATCAACTTCTCAGGAAAATGATACGGGCCATAGTTATTTGAACAGCGGGTAATCGTAACCGGCATCTTATACGTGTCATGATAAGCCATTACGAACATATCCGCGCTCGTTTTGGAAGCACTGTACGGGCTGTGAGGACAAAGCGGGGTAGCCTCGGTGAAATACCCTTCGGCTCCGAGCGAACCGTACACCTCATCGGTAGATACCTGATGATAGCGTACACCCTTTCTCCAGGTCGGGTAACCATGTTCGTCTTTACCCATCACCCATGCGCGACGTGCGCAATCCAACAAGTTCTGTGTCCCGAGAATATTCGTAATCAGGAACAGTTGCGGATTTTCGATACTGCGGTCTACATGACTTTCGGCAGCAAAATTCACCACATAGTCAAAACGATACTCAGCAAAAAGACCGTCCACCACATCGCGGCTGCAAATATCTCCCTTGATAAAAAAGCAGCGTTCGTTGTCGATGTCTTTGGCAATCGTCCCCAAGTTACCCGCATACGTCAGAGCGTCCAGTATCACGACTTTGACGTCGCTATACTTGCCCAAGATGTACTTAATGTAATTCGCGCCGATAAAACCTGCGGCACCGGTCACTAGATAAGTTTTCATATGTTATTTATTATGTTGATTTTAGGATTGTTTCGCCAATTCGATAAGGTATTTTCCATACTCGGTCTTTTCGAGCCGCTGTCCCAACAGAAGCAACTGTTCCGTAGGAATCCATCCCTGACGCCAAGCTATTTCTTCGATACAACTCACGTAGAAACCCTGACGGTTCTGAATGGTAGCGACAAAATTGGAAGCTTCCAGCAGACTGTCGCAATTTCCCGTATCCAGCCAAGCGAATCCGCGTCCGAACAGCTCCACTTTCAACGTACCTTCTTCCAGATAAAGGCGGTTCAAATCCGTTATTTCATATTCTCCACGTGCCGAAGGGCGGAGAGCCGCCGCTTTTTCCGTCACACTGGCATCATAAAAGTAGAGTCCGGGCACGGCATAATTGCTTTTAGGCACTTCCGGCTTTTCTTCCAAAGAAATCACATTTCCCTGTTCGTCGAACTCCACGACACCATAAGCGCGCGGGTCTTTCACGTAATAACCGAAGATACAAGCCCCTTTCTCCGTACTGGCAGCCCGACGAAGCATAGCGGAAAATCCCTGTCCGTAGAACATATTATCACCCAGAATCAAGCATCCCGCTTCACCGTCCAGAAAGTCGGCCCCCAGGACGAAAGCCTGTGCCAGTCCGTTGGGCTGTTCCTGAATCTTATAAGAGAAGGACATTCCCAACTCTTCACCCGTTCCCAGCAAGTCGCGAAACATCGGCAAGTCACGCGGAGTCGAGATTATCAACACCTCACGTATTCCCGCCAACATCAATGTAGACAATGGATAATAAATCATCGGTTTGTCATACACAGGCATAATCTGTTTGGAAATCGCTTTAGAAAGCGGATAAAGACGGGTGGCACTTCCCCCGGCGAGAATAATTCCTTTCATGTTCGTCTGAGTTAAATCATTAACTACGTGCAAAGGTCGGAAAGAAATCTGAAATGACAAAAATAATGAGCCAATATTTCAATATGCCGACCTGCCTATTTACTGTCTTGTCGTTTAATCGGACAGCATCACATTGGTGAATTAACACATTATTTATCCGCCAGTTCGACAACTTCCAGGTCACTGAACGCCCCTTGGTCGATTACAAACCGCACCAACGTCCGCACCTTATGAAAGCCGGACATCCCTGCCGCCCCCGGATTGATATGCAACATGTCGAGCGTCTTGTCGTACTTCACCTTTAATATATGCGAATGTCCGCTGATAAAAAGTTTTGGCGGACGCGCCATGAGACTGCCGATTATCGAAGGGTCATACTTCCCCGGATAACCGCCGATATGCTTTATCAGCACCTCCGCACCATCCACCGTAAAACGGTTCACCTGTGGAAACAGCTTCCTGATTTCCTGCCCGTCTATATTTCCATAGACCGCCCTGAACGTCCGGAACGCCGCCAACTTCTCCGCAACTTCCACTGAACCAATGTCTCCGGCATGCCAAATCTCGTCGCACGGCTCGAAATATTCCAGGTATTTCTCGTCCCAGTAAGCGTGAGTATCTGATAATAATCCAATTCTTGTCATAAAATTCTTTGTTTAATCCCACAAAGATACTATATTTGGAAAAATCTTAAAGCACATGGAAAGCAAATATAATTATTTTAAGCGAGATATCAGTTGGCTATCATTCAACTACCGCGTATTGATGGAGGCTTTGGACGAGCATCTCCCGCTCTACGAGCGCATTAATTTCATTTCCATCTACTCTTCCAACCTCGAAGAATTTTACAAAATCCGTGTGGCCGACCATAAAGCGGTCGCTTCGGGAGCTACGGAAAGCGACGAAGAAACCGTACAATCCGCCCGCGAACTCGTAGAAGAAATCAACCGGGAAGTCAACCGGCAACTGGACGACCGTGTGCTTATCTACGAGCAAAAGATACTGCCCGCCCTGCGCAAAAACCATATCATATTCTATCAGGACAGACATGTAGAACCGTTCCACCAGAAATTTATCAAAGACTTCTTCAAAGAAGAAATCTTCCCCTACCTGCAACCGGTACCCGTATCCAAAGATAAAATCGTCTCCTTCCTCCGAGACAACCGGCTTTATCTTGCCATCCGTGTCTATCTGAAAAACGATACCGACAAGGCAGACATCCCAAAAGAAAACGCCCAACGCATCCCCTACTACTTCGTCATGAAGCAACCGTACGCCAAAGTCCCCCGCTTCATCGAACTCCCGTCTCACGAGAAGAATCACTACTTGATGTTCACCGAAGACATCATCAAGGCGAATCTCAACCTTATCTTCCCCGGCTACGACATCGACTCGAGCTACTGCATCAAAATCTCCCGCGATGCCGACATCCTGATTGACGACACCGCCAGCAGTGCCGACCTCGTAGCCCAACTGAAGAAAAAAGTAAAGAAACGCAAGATAGGCGACGTCTGCCGTTTTGTCTACGACCGTGCCATGCCGCAAGACTTCCTTGACTTCCTCGTAGATGCCTTCCACATCCACCGTGACGAACTCGTCCCCGGCGACAAGCACCTGAACCTGGAAGACCTGCGCCATCTCCCCCACCCGAACAAATCCCTGCACACGGTTGAGAAACCGAAGCCGATGAAGCTCACCATCCTTGACGAAAAGGAATCCATCTTCAACTATGTCGCCCAAAAGGATTTGCTCTTATATTACCCTTACCACTCCTTCGAGCACTTCATCCACTTCCTCTACGAAGCTGTGCACAACCCGGAAACCCGTGAAATCATGGTGACGCAATACCGTGTAGCCGAAAACTCCGCCGTCATCAACACCCTGATAGCCGCCGCCCAAAACGGCAAGAAAGTCACCGTATTCGTAGAACTGAAAGCCCGTTTCGACGAAGAGAACAACCTCGCCACCGCCGAAATGATGCAAGCCGCCGGCATCAAAATAATATACAGCATCCCCGGCCTGAAAGTCCACGCCAAGGTAGCCCTCATCCGCCGCCGCGGCCTGAACGGCGAAAAGCTCCCTAGCTACGCCTACATCAGCACCGGCAACTTCAACGAGAAGACCGCCACCCTCTACGCCGACTGCGGACTCTTCACCTGCCGCAAGGAGATAGTGAACGACCTCTACAACCTCTTCCGCACGCTCCAAGGTAAGGAAAGCCCGAAGTTCACCACCCTTCTCGTCGCCCGCTTCAACCTCATCCCCGAGTTGAACCGCCTCATCGACCGTGAAATCTCCCTTGCCGACGAAGGCAAGCAAGGCCGTATCATCCTCAAAATGAACGCTCTCCAAGACCCCACCATGATAGACCGCCTCTACGAAGCATCCGAACACGGCGTACAAATCGACCTCATCGTCCGTGGCATCTGCTGCCTCATCCCCGGCCAGTCATACAGTCGCAACATCCGTGTCACCCGTATTGTAGACAGCTTCCTCGAACACGCCCGCATCTGGTACTTCGGCAACAACGGCAACCCCAAAGTCTTCATGGGCTCGCCCGACTGGATGCGTCGTAACCTCTACCGCCGCATCGAAGCCATCACGCCCATCCTCGCCCCCGACCTGCGCGACAGCCTGATTGAAATGCTCAATATCCAACTCGCCGATAACCAAAAAGCCTGCTGGGTGGACGACCGCCTGCAAAACGTATTCAAAAAGAGAACACCCGGCACCCCCGCCATCCGGGCGCAATATACCTTCTATGACTGGTTAAATAAAAAATAGCAAACACCCACATCCCCCATAACTAAAAAAATAATCTCCCCCGGAAGACCATCCCACCCGAATGGTCTCCCGGCCTACTTTTTTCTCCGTCAAGCGAGTGCCCGTAACGAAGCGTTAAGAAGGGCAGACTGTTTGAGCGCAGCGAGTTTCTGCCCTTTAGCGTAGTGAAGGAAGCGAGTAGGAGAAAAAAGTAAGCCGGGAACTTTTCTTTGGTTCTTTCTTTTCTTTCAAGAGAAAAGAAAGAACACCCCCCATTGTAACACAAATGTAACACATATGACACCTCCCTGCAACCTGAAATTCCGTCCTTTGTCCCCGAATAAAGTAACATACACACATATATTATTTATGGAGACAATTTATTTATGCATTATCATCTTCCTCTTCGTCCTCGCCGTGTTCGACCTCATCGTCGGCGTGAGCAATGACGCAGTCAACTTTCTGAACTCCGCGGTGGGCGCCAAAGCAGCCTCGTTCAAAACCATCCTGTTCATAGCCGGCATCGGCATTTTCATTGGCGCCGCCTTGTCCAACGGAATGATGGACATCGCCCGTCACGGTATCTACCAACCCGAGCACTTCTACTTTACCGAAATCATGTGCATCCTGCTCGCCGTCATGCTGACCGACGTAGTGCTGCTCGATGTATTCAACTCCATGGGCATGCCCACCTCTACCACCGTCTCCCTCGTCTTCGAGCTTCTAGGCGGAACATTCGCCCTCTCCCTCATCAAAGTACACAACAGCGACACCCTCGGCTTGGGCGACCTCATCAATACCGACAAAGCCCTCTCCGTCATCATGGCCATCTTCGTGTCCGTAGCCATCGCCTTCTTCTTCGGAATGCTCGTTCAATGGATAGCCCGCGTCATCTTCACCTTTAACTATAAGAAAAAGATGAAATACAGCATCGCCCTCTTCGGCGGTATCGCTGCTACATCCATCATCTACTTCATGCTCATCAAAGGACTGAAAGACAGTTCCTTCATGACTCCCGACAACAAACTCTGGATACAAGAAAACACCTGGCTTCTCATTGCCACGTTCTTCGTATTCTTCACCATACTGATGCAAGTGCTCCACTGGCTCAAAGTCAACGTCTTCAAAGTCGTCGTCCTCATGGGCACGTTCGCCCTTGCCCTCGCCTTCGCCGGCAATGACCTCGTCAACTTCATCGGCGTACCCCTCGCAGGTTTCTCCTCCTTCATGGACTACACCGCCAACGGGACAGGCAACGCCAACGGCTTCCTGATGACCTCACTGCTAGGCCCCGCCAAAACTCCGTGGTACTTCCTCATCGGCGCCGGTGCCGTCATGGTCTACGCCCTCTGCACCTCCAAGAAAGCCCACGCCGTCATCAAGACATCCGTCGACCTCTCCCGCCAGGATGAAGGCGAAGAAACCTTCGGAAGCACCCCGATAGCCCGCACCGTAGTGCGCATCAGCATGACAATGGCCAACAGTATCTCCCGCATCATGTCTTCAGGCACAAAAGAATGGTTCAACTCCCGCTTCCGCAAAGACGAAGCCATCATCGCCGACGGAGCCGCCTTCGACCTTGTCCGCGCATCGGTCAACCTCGTACTGGCAGGTCTGCTCATCGCCCTGGGAACTTCATTGAAACTTCCCCTCTCCACTACCTACGTCACCTTCATGGTAGCCATGGGTACCTCGCTTGCCGACCGTGCCTGGGGACGCGACTCCGCCGTCTACCGCATCACCGGCGTACTTAGTGTCATCGGTGGCTGGTTCATCACCGCCGGAGCAGCCTTCACCATCTGTTTCTTCGTCGCCCTCGTGCTCCACTACGGTGGCAACATCTCCATTATCGCCCTTATCGCCCTCGCTGTATTCATCCTGATACGCAGCCAAGTGATGTACAAGAAACGCAAAGCGAAAGCCCAAGGCAACGAAACCCTGAAACAACTTATGCAGACCTCCAACTCCGAAGAAGCCCTCCAACTGATGCGCAAGCACACCCGCGAAGAGCTCGCCAAAGTACTGGAATACGCAGAAACGAACTTCGAACTCACCGTCACCTCCTTCCTGCACGAGAACCTCCGCGGACTGCGCCGTGCCATGGGTTCCACGAAATTCGAGAAGCAACTTATCAAACAGATGAAACGCACGGGAACCGTAGCCATGTGCCGTCTTGACAACAACACCGTACTCGATAAAGGACTCTATTACTACCAAGGCAATGACTTCGCCAGCGAACTGGTGTACAGCATCTCCCGTCTCTGCGAACCGTGTCTGGAACATATCGACAACAACTTCAACCCCTTGGACGCTATTCAGAAAGGCGAATTCAGCGATGCCACCGAAGACATCACCTACCTGATACAGCAATGCCGCAAGAAGTTGGAAAACAACGAATACAACAATCTGGAAGAAGAAATCCGCCGTGCCAACGACCTCAACGGTCAACTCTCCCTATTGAAACGCAAGGAACTCCAACGTATCCAGAGCCAACCGGGAAGCATCCGCGTGAGCATGGTCTATCTGACAATGGTTCAGGAAGCGCAGAACGTAGTGACTTACACCATCAACCTGATGAAAGTGAGCCGCAAGTTCCAGATGGAAAACGAAATGCCATAAAGCCCACCGGCTATATCCTGAACAGACAGATACTAAAAAAAGTCATAGCGAACGAATCCTTGATTCGTTCGCTATGACCCAAAAACAAAAGAACATAATGTACGCTACATGAAGTAATATTTACTCCCCCTCTTGTTTTTCGCCAATTTATTTCGTATCTTTAGTGTTTCCTGTCTTTTCCAAACAACCAGTCCTTCTGCATAGTGACAAATAGCACCTTATAAAGTGACATTTATCACCTTATAAGATGACAATAGTCACATTGCAAGGTGACAACTTCCCGACTACATAAAACAGGGCAGACGCATTATATTTATTACTATATTCTTATTTGCTATTTATTTTC
>ERZ791802.247-NODE-247-length-63311-cov-3.836221_pt1 | contig 63311 bp, 51 predicted proteins | sample MGYA00510308_ERZ791802 | MGnify/ENA primary metagenome ERZ791802 (study PRJEB30046, sample SAMN00792028) | human gut metagenome | study: EMG produced TPA metagenomics assembly of the A metagenome-wide association study of gut microbiota in type 2...
CAGATTTTTAAGGTTTTTGCCACTTTCCCGTGAAAACTTGAAGAACCTTTTTTTGCGTGATCTTGCCATCAAATTCGGCCGGCGCCACAATAATAAAATCTTCATTATGAGTAGGAATTGAACGAACTTCCTTGCGATTGATTAACGGATCGGTAGCAATAGCGATGTCGACCTTACCATTTAACAGCATGTTACAAACCTGCGGAGTATTCGAAGTATACGCAGATAAACGAGCCGTTTTATCGGTCAATTGCGAAGCAAAAAAAGGCACACAACAAAAACTTATCGAATCTGAACATCCCAAACTCAGATTAGGCCGCGTTCCCTGACCGCTCTGCAATAGCTCTGACCTTAAGTGTTGGATGGTCTCAATAATTTCAGCACTGCGAGCCTGTAGCAGACGACCTGCTGATGTTAATACAATCGGGCGAGAAGTCCTGTCAAACAAAACAATACCCAGACTTTCTTCCAATCGGTGAATGGCTAAAGAAATGGCCGGTTGAGTAATCCCCAACCGTTTAGCCGCCGCGCTCATGCTACAGTCTTGACTGACTTCGAGGAAAATCCTCAGGCTCGATAAATCGACTTCTGCTTTATCAGTCATGGCATTCTCCTCAAAAAAACAATAGGTCATCTAATCATACTGAGACGAAGAGAACTTACCGAGTACTATAAACGTAACTTATTTTTCTATAAGTGTGATTAACTTGTCGGGATTTTGTTTTCACTTTCCTTTTGTAAATCACCAAAAATTTTCAACGCATAAGAGATTCCTGCAAGCAAAAGCAAAAAACCAATAGTCAAGAGCATCGTTGGCCATTGCATACGATGAATATGCCCATAAAGTACAGAGAAAATGGTTTCAAATACTAGCAACTGCCCAACCAATGCAGTAGGTAATTTCGCACTGCACATATTCCAAAGCGCCGTTGCCAACCAAGAACAGCATACCCCCGCAAAGACCATCAGGCCCAAATAACGAATAGGCGTCGGTCCGAAAGGTGAACTCATCACAGGACTGGGATCACAATACCAAACGATAAGGTAAACGATGGCAGCAATAGGGAAAAGTAGCAGACATTGAGCACATGTCCACACGGTGGGACTGACCTGTGGATGAGCTAGAAGCCAATCAGCATTGCGAATTGGATACCAAGTCCACATGAGCGTCGAAATAATCCCGTACAACAGACCTAAGAAAAATGTCGAAGAGCTGGCCCCGCCGGCTGCCATAAACTCTTCCAATTCAGTGGCATTGACCATAACAAAACCAACAAAAATACACAACAAAGGTAATGCCAATTTTTTGTATTTCACAAAAGGTTTACCCTGACGACGGGCTCGTTCGTTAGAAATTAATGCCACTAACACTGGTACCGCACCAAAACAAATCCCAGCAACCGGAACCCCTGCATATTCCACTGAAAGCATTAAAAACCAACACTGTATTAGGTTCCCTATTAATGTAATTTTAGAAGCAAAGAGCCAGTCGGCTTTTGTTAATGCTCGAAACTTATCAAAAAATAAAACAATGAGTACAAATGAAACCGCCCCCATGACAAATGCACGGGAAATTGCAATATACATCGCATCATAGTCCGGTAAGAGTACCGGCAAAAGATACGTCATTCCCCAAAGAGCGCAGGCAGCCAGACCAAAACTTACACCGATAAGCATATGAACCTCGACAAAATCGGCACAAAGAAACAGCCTAGTATTAAACACATAGTCAACGATATTAGGTAATACTATGATTAAAACTAATACATCTTTATCGCTTTCCGTAATAGAGCTAGAGACAGCAAGAGAGGATTGTTAGGCTAAAAGCACTGCAGTCGGGTGTCTGAATGACTGTGTGTTTTAGGACACCCCTGTTTTGTCTTTCAACCAATGGAGACTCATCATGTCTGAACTTGAAAATCGTCGTGGAAAAATTAAAGGGGCTCCGGCTCCGGAAGTTGTTCGTTGGATTATCCAACCCGGTATTGAGAGTGATCTTGATCATGCCTATCAGTGTTATCTAGATATCAATAAAGCCCATGTTTTGATGCTAGAAAAACAAGGCATTATTAAAACAGAAGTGGCTAAGGCGATTTTAAAAGTTACTGACGAGATGGCAAAGATGGGCGATAAACCAACCTTTGCTATTGACCCGAGTCGAGAAGACCTTTATTTTAACCTTGAGCACTACCTTATCGAACACACCAGCCTTGAAATCGGCGGTCAACAACATACGGCCCGCTCAAGAAACGATTTACTTGCGACCATTACCCGACTCTCCACTCGTCGTTTCTATTTTAAAATCTGCCAACTTTTCAATGAAATGCGTCAAGTTGTTATTGATGTGGCAGAAAAAAATAAAGATGCTGTCATGTCCGGTTACACGCATTTGCAGCCGTCTGAGCCGATCACTTTTGCTCATTACTGCTCTGCCGTGCTAGCTGCGTTAGAACGAGACTATCGTCGCATCAGCTCTGTGTATGAAACATTAAATCTCTGCCCATTAGGTGGCGGCTCAATGGGCTCGACGACCTTTAATATTGATCGAGAAATGACAGCTGACCTATTAGGCTTTGATGAACCGCTCGACAACTCCATTGATTGTGTCGCCAGCCGTGACTACGCGAGCGAACTCTTAGCTGCGTTGTCACTGGCTGCTAATACCTTCAGTCGTTTCTGCTTTGATCTCTATATTTGGGCTACCCCGGATTACGGCTACGTTGAAGTTGATGACAGCGCTGCGGTCTGCTCCTCCATCATGCCTCAAAAGAAAAATCCGTGGACATTGGAGCACATTAAAGGCAAGTGTGCTCACATTGAAGGATTCTTTATCTCGGCCTTTAACGGCATGAAGAACACCCCGTACACACACAATCAAGATGTCAACGGTGAATCGACCTACTTCTTGTGGACTGCACTTAAAGAAATGCAGGCCTGTATTGAACTCTTAAGTGCTACTGTCAAGGGCATCACGTTACATAAAGACCGTATGGTACAAACTGCTCGCGGCAATTTCTGTACCGTGACTGAATTGGCCAACTATCTCGTGCGCCATGACGGTATTTCCTTCCGTGCAGCTCATGAAATCGTTGCCTTGGTTGTCGATTACATGATCACCCACAACAAGAAGGCCAATGAAATCGGCACTGACGTCGTTAACGAAATCTTTATGAAACTTTTCAATAAGACAACTTCGATGACCGATGCCGACATTCAAACAGCACTTGATCCGGTTTTAAATGCGCATTCCAAGAAAGTCTTGGGTGGTACAGCCGAAGAAGAAGTCTCCCGTCAATTGGCCCGACGTCAAGCTAAATTAAATAAAGATAATGAAGAGTTGGCGCAACGCGTCGCTGCCGTTAACCAAGCCAAGGATCGCCTGGAAGCTGCCGTAAGTGCAGCTATCGCCTAGTCGATTTTTGAGTAGATAGATAAACGCCCCTGCAAATCATTTTGGCAGGGGCGTTTATCATTAGTTTAACTTATCATTGCTAACGGCAACTTCTAATCAAGCTTTATCCTTTCTCGACACTTTCCTAACATCAACTCATGTCGAAATAACGACAACTATCCTTAGATTCATGGAGTTAGGACTATGCCGAAAAAAATCCATAATTTACCGATTACGGGTATTGCCAGTTTTGCCAAATATCCGATCTGTACCAATCTCGATGAACTCGATGCCGATATGTGCGTCATGGGAATCCCGTACGATATGAGCACCCCCTATCTAACGGGGTCCAAATTTGGACCTCGTCGTATCCGCGAGGTCTCTTGTCACTATGCACGAGGCGGTGCCGGTTTTTGGGATCCAGAACGATTAGAACAATATCTTGCCGATCCAGTGAAAATCGTCGATGCTGGTGACGTTGATATACATCCGATGGACTTTCAAGAAACTTTCGACAATATCACAGAATGCGTTCGTAAGATTATTTCCAAAGGTGCAATCCCTGTCATGATGGGCGGTGACCATGCCGTGACCTATCCGACGGCTCGTGCCTTGGACATGTACGACGATCTTTGTGTCGTCCAATTTGATGCTCACCTGGACTTTGGTCTTCGTCGCTACACCAACGGCAGTCCCATGCGTCTGATCTCTGAAATGCCTCACTTTACAAAAATGTGCCAGATTGGCATGCGTGGTTTAGGTAGCAATACCCGTGAAGACTTCCAAGCAGCCTATGACTACGGTTCTGTCGTCATTCCTGCTCGTAAGGCGCTTGATTTAGGTTCTGCTGAAGTCATTAAGATGATTCCCCAAGCGAAGAATTACTTCGTAACCATCGATATTGATAACTACGACATGAATACGGCACCCGGTGTCGGATCCCCGTCCCCCGGCGGTCTAAACTATCCCTTCGTCACGGACGTTCTTGAAGGGATTGCTAAGAAAGGCAATGTCGTTGCTTTTGACCTTGTAGAAGTCGCTCCGCAATATGACCCGACCGGCATTACTGCTCGTTTGGGAGCTATGACCATGCTGGCCTTCATGGGCTACATCATGAAAGAACGTGAAAAGAAGGGATTACTTAAAGCCCAACAAGGTTAAAGGTCCTCATTGAACTGTAAATACTCAACGGGCGCTTGTTTCAATACCAAGCGCCCGTTGATTTTGTAATAATCAGCCCTACTTATCAAACGTGTTTTTCTCTATATCTTTCACCGATAAGCAGCACGATAATAGAAGCAAAAATCATGCCGATACCACACAAGGTTGAGGCACTAGAATCCTCTCCGAGAAGAAAAATTCCCCAACAAGCGGCCCCCATCGGCTCAGCCAAACACAATGTCGAAGCTACCGAAGGACTGATATATTTTGTACCGGCCGTCAATAATGTAAAAGCCATCCCCGCCGTGAAAATCCCTAACCCCAAGCAAATTAATAAGCCACGAGAAGTTAAGGTCCACTCAATTGGGAAAATAAATAGCACCGGTAAGAGAATCAGTGCAATAAGTGTCAGGACAGCCATAATGGAGGCTTCTGCACCAAGTTTTTCAACTAACTTGGGACTGACACTGATATAAGCAGCATAAGTTAAACCATCCATCAGCAATAATAAGATAAAAAAGAGCCGATTAAAATCGAGCTCCAACCCATTAATCAATACAATCCCGGCAATTGCCAACAAGGTCGCAATGTACCAATCTATTTTGGGCGATCGCTTAAAAAAAATCTTGCCAATCACGGCAGCCCAAAGCGGTGCGCTACCGATAGAAATAACTGCCCCGCTGGATACCCCAACATAAAACATGCCGGTGAAAAAGCACAATTGCCCGATCAGGAGCATGACTGCACAAAAAATAAGCTCTTTGAGCGGCAACTTAGACAAAGACTTCGGAAACTTTCCTGTTATTAGACAAAAAAGAATTAAAAATGCAGCCCCAACAAGCATGCGAACTTCAGTAACAACAAATGGCGTCACCCCCTCCGGAGCAATAGCCTGAAGTGTCCCACTGATGCTAAAGCATAATGCGCTCGCCAGCACCAATAGCGAGCCTTTAATCGTATTTGACATAATGAAGCGCCATCAGCCAGGCGTTGGTTAACGTCCGGCTAATTTCCCTATAAACGGAAAACTACATTGATCTTCTACAGTCCTTTAAAAAGATGCCCAAAAATCTCAAAGTCCAATCCCGGCAATTGATCTTTAAGAAGTAACGCCGCTTGCTTAACGGAACAACCTTTCGCAAGCGCCGTATCAAATACTTTCCCAGCTGCGTCTTTGCCGCACTGCTGTTCAATATATTTCGCACACAAAAGACTTTGCTCGGCTAAATCCGCACAATGATCAACATTGGCTTCAATCCCTTTAATGCATAGATTGGCAAATGAATCCATGGTTCGCGAGAGCAAATCCGCACTGTCCATGAAACACTTAATCGGCATGACAGCAGCTGAGCCGCCTTCTAACCAACCCGACTTTTGTGCCAATACAAGCGCAGCATGATTAGCATCGACCTGATCAACAGTTGAAAAACCATTTCAGCAATCACTGGATTTAATTTACCCGGCATGATAGAAGAGCCAGGCGCCACTGCCGGCAGTGTAATCTCCTGAATTCCACCACGAGGACCGCTGCACAAAATACGAAGATCCCTAGCAATACGCCACATCAGATTAGAGAGCGCCTGAATCTTTGCATGAGCAATCAGCTCTGTATCGCCCGCAACAAAGACATCAAATGGCTCAGAAGGTAAGAGCATTGCTTGTGATGTCAAACGTGATAAATGAGACAATGCCAAATTCGCCAATGCGTCATTACCATCAGGTAAACCGACGTCATTGAGACCGAAAGCGGCTACATTAAAGCGATCCCTATCTTCTTTTAACCGGGAAGTTAACCGTAATAAGGCATAAGCATAGCCTCTGAATTCGTCGGCCAGTGTAATCGGTAAATGATCTTGCAAGCCGACACGAGCGGGTTTAACAACATCTTGGAATTTACACGCTTTTGCAGATAAAACACTGTAGAAGTGTTCACACGAAGCGATAACCTTTTCCAAACTTTCTCGGTAAGCCAAATGACAAGCCGTACGTACACGAGCATTGACACCGGCACAAGCTGTCATTGTTTGACATAAATGACCAGCCTTATCAGCACAAAGGTGTTTTTTAGCGTAGTGCTCAAACGCATTATCAAAGCAAGCTAACAAAGTAGCTTTTATGCCGGCATAAACACCCACTTTGAAAAACTCGTGATAACAACCATCTTTTATTGCCTGAGAGAAAGCGGTTGCCACCTCAGCTTCGTCCTCAGCAATAAGTTTTGCCTCTACAGCTGCGGCAACATAAGCCTCATGAACCACTGCCAGGGCCTTAATCAGTAAAGGCATATCGGCATAAGTCACTCTAAATGATGTTGCAAGTAAGCGCATATCCAATGCTTGGGTTTTCATCTCTGTCATCGTTTTTCTCCTTCTGATTTCCCATTAGTCAATGTGACGCAATTGCCCATACTTACTGAACATCTCAACCATTGCCTTGCGGTCGGTTAACTTTTTCAGATCAAAAAGCTCATCGGCGACTTCGGGTTTTAAAAGCCCGTCTTCCAAAGCAGCCTGCTTACAAGAAATACCTTCGTTCCAGGCCTTGTGAGCAATTTGGGTACCGATTTGATAACCGAATAAGGCGCTGACCATCGTTGCCAAAGAGGTGGACATTTCCGCATTGTTGTGAGCCTTATCCACATTGATACGAATGCCTTTAATACAGTGCTCTGTAAAGATGCGAATGCCCGTTGCCATCGACTGCAAAGTTTGCAAAATAGCCATGAAGGCAGCTCCGTCCGTGATCGCCTCATCGCTGTCATTTTCATTAATGGTCAGCGTTGCCACATGATCGGCCATCACTGCCTGATGCATGATTTGGACCATCATCTCAGGAATATGAGGATAATTCGTCGCATAACCTTGAGACTGCGGCATGACAACAGGAATGCTGAGTTCTTGAAAACCGGCCCTTGGACCAGAAGATAGGATGCATAAATCCGAAGCAATTTTGGCACATGCACAAGCAATGGCTTTAAGATACCCTCCTAAAATCATGCTGTGATCGCAATTTTGCATACCGTCAAAAGCAGCGCTATCAGCAATCACCTCATCGGTCCAAACCGGCCAATGAACCTCAAATCCTACAACCCGGGAAAGATTTCCCATGATGTAATCTGAATACCCCGGCATTTGTCCCATACCGGTTCCTAACACTGTTGAGCCCAACACGACACTTTGGAAATCACAACGATATGCTTGAAGTTTTAGGCGATTACGATGAATCATGTGTTGCCAGCCACCAAAGACCTGACCAAAGGTATTGGGAACGGCATCTTGTAAACAAGTTCTCCCTAAACGGACGATATCTTTAAATTCCAGTGCCTTCTGTCCTAATGCATTTTCCAGTAATTGAACACTTTCAAGCACATCGCCGATCAAACGATAAAGCACAATGGATTGCACGGTCGGATAAACATCATTGGAGGATTGACACATATTGACATGTGTATTGGGGTGAACAGCGTCATATCCCTTATGACCGGTTAAGATTTCGTTTGCACGATTAGCGAGCACCTCATTCATATTCATGTTGGCGCCCGTACCGTGACTTCTCCAAACATTAATCGGAAACTGGTCTGCTAATTGACCGGCGATAACCTCATCACAAGCTTCGATAATGGCCTGTGCTTTTTTTGCATCCAATGCTCCAATTTGAGCATTTGTGATCGCACACGCTTTTTTGATTTCGGCCAGTGCCCGAAGTACCTCGGGCAACTCGTTAAATGTATGGTCGGTGACGTTGTGATTGTGACTGCATCGAACCGTCTGAATACCGTAATAGGCGTCATCAGGAACCGGCAGTGTTCCTAATGCATCTTTCTCGATTCGCATAATGGACCTCATTTCGAAAACACGAATACCAGTGTGAATTATGAGGGGCGATTTTGCGAGTTCTCAATGATTATTAAAAAAGTTAATGTTGTCGAAATTTCACTCAAAATCAGGCTGTAATATCCGACTGCAAAGCAATCTTGGGAGCGATGTTTTCATGGTATGAAAAACCTAAAAAATACCCCAAGAGTTCATCTTGGGGTACTTATCTGAACGAAATGCGGCATTAACCTCGCATTGGCGAGTTACTTTCATAGTCCGGGACATCCACTCGCGGTGCCGGCGTCCAACCTTCTTTACGATGTTCACACACAACGGTCGTATAGATGCCGCCTCGAACCCACCACTTACCTTTTAATCGCAAATAACGCGGATTAATAGCTTTGACCATATCCTTCATGATGCGGTTGGTAATATCTTCGTGGAATGCACCTTCTTGGCGATAAGACCACATGTAAAGCTTTAAAGCTTTTAATTCCAAATTCTTTTCATCCGGAATATAGTCAAGAACAAGCGTTGCAAAGTCAGGTTGCCCCGTGAGCGGACACAAGCAAGTAAATTCCGGGATTTCCATATGCACCCAGTAGTCATGATCAGGATGCGGATTGTCAAACGTCTCTAACGTACGGGAGGGTTGAGTAGGCATAGTTTTTATCTCTTAAAGGTCAATCGTAGCGCATGAAGTAAAAATCATGCTGCCGAAGTGTTTTTCTCGGGGCTCAATTGTAATGCAGAAAAAAGGTCTTGGAAACGCTAGCCTGATGAACGTCACACGCACTTACAAAAGAACTCATACCTAAAATTTTCTCAACATATTTTCTCTTATTCATCTGATTAACCATGCGTCGATTTATGATGCATTCCATCGCCATTTTGAATCAAAGAAATTTTCTTCCAAGTTTTCAAGAGACGAATGTTGTAGACTGAAAACCATCGATATCAGAACACACTGAATACCATGAAAATCCTTCACACCTCCGACTGGCACTTAGGCAAGATGCTCTATCAGCAACGACGTCATGATGAGTTTAAATGTTTTCTAGATTGGCTCGTTAAGACTATCGCCCTAAGAAAGATTGAGGCGCTTTTAATTGCCGGCGATGTTTTTAACACCACCACACCGTCCCCCTCCTCTCAAACACTTTACTACGACTTTTTAAAAGAAGCGTTAGCAGCCGGTTGTCGACACATCGTAGTGACGGCCGGCAACCATGATTCGCCAATGTTATTAACCGCTCCCAAAGCACTTTTGAGATCTTTTAACGTGCATGTCGTGGGAGGCATCAATGACGAGAATGTAGAAGACGAGGTTGTTGTTCTTACTAGCCAATCAGGCAGTCCGGTAGCAGTCGTGTGTGCGGTGCCTTATTTACGAGATCGGGACATTCGCAGTGTGCAAGCGGGCGAATCCATTGAAGACAAGGAAGTCAAGCTTGCCGAGGAGGTCTTTACGCACTATGATAAGGTTTTTAAGGCTGCTAAAGAAAAGACTGAGAACGCCAATCGCCCGATTCCCGTAATCGGCATGGGCCATCTTTTTATTCGGGGATCAAGCACCTACAAAAATAACGATGAGCGTGACCTTTATGTAGGGACATTGGGACAATTGCCTTTAGACCGCTTTCCGGCCTTTGACTACTTTGCCTTGGGGCACTTACACATGCCGCAGAAGTTAGGCGGCAAAGACACGGTGCGCTATAGCGGGTCACCAGTGGCCATGAATTTTGATGAGGCACGATTTGAAAAAAGTGTGGTTGAGTTAGACGTAACCGATTCAGACATCAATGTCGAATTAATCCCTGTTCCTGTTTTTCAAAAGCTTTGCCAAGTCAAAGGCAATCGAGAGGCGATTCTTCAAGAACTGAAAGCCTTGGTTGCGCAAAAGACCTCTATTTGGGCAGAAGTCGTCTATGACGGCGAAGAAATCATTCCCAATCTCTTGGAACTTGTGCAAAGTGTTGTCAAAGGTAGTGCAGTAGAACTTTTACGCATACAGAATAAACGACTGATTCGAGAAGTGATGAAAGAAGGCGCCACACAAAAGTCGCTCGATGACTTGAATGTCTTTGATGTGTTTGAAAAGTGTCTTACACAAAAAGCAGTCCCTGAGACTGATCGTGATGAGCTTCGAGCCAAATATCGTGAGGTAGTCGATGAAGTTCTCTCACAATCCGAAGAAAAAGCCGATGCAGTAAAAGGAGAATAAGGGATGAGAATTGAGAGTGTACGTTTTCAGAATTTAAATTCTTTACAAGGCAACTGGTCAATTGACTTTACACATCCGACCTACTCACAAGAAGGCATTTTTACGATTACAGGGCCCACGGGGGCTGGCAAAAGTACGATTTTGGATGCGATCTGCTTAGCGTTATATGGCAGAACGCCTCGGCTTGAGACGATCAGTACGAGTACGAACGATATTATGAGTCGACTGACGGGCGAATGTTTTGCTGAAGTCACGTTTAAAACCACAAAAGGGCGATACCGCGCGCATTGGTCACAAAGACGAGCAAGAGGCAAAGCCGACGGAGCACTTCAATCAGCCAAACATGAAATCGCCGACGTCGACTCCGGCAAAGTGTTGGCTTCTCGGCTCAGAGAAACCAAGGACGTTATCGAAGAGCTCACCGGGATGGACTTTGACCGTTTTACCCGTTCCATGCTTTTAGCTCAAGGCGACTTTGCCAAATTTTTAAAAGCTAGCGCCGATGAGCGGGCTCCGATGTTAGAGCAAATCACAGGCACGGGAATTTATTCTCAAATCTCTCAAACGGTTTTCGAACGTGCCAAGGCCGAAGACGAAGCGTTACAGGCATTAAAGAGTGCTCAAGAGGCTATCGCCGTGTTAAGCGAGGAGGAGAAAGCCGCTGAAGAAAAGGCGCTTGAGGAGGCAAAAACTCAGCAAAAGGCCACCAAAGAAACGCTCAATCGTATTAATGCGGACATCACGTGGCAAACGCAGTTTGAGAAAGCCGCTCAAGACAAGATCACCTATACTCAACAAAAGGCTAAGGCACAGCAGGCGCTAGAAGCCTTTGCAAAGGATTTATCACGCTTACAATGGGCCATGAAGGCCGCAAGCTTTGACGACACTTATGGGAAACTTGTTCAGTTAAGAACGTCAGTGAGCGAAAATCAAAAACAGCTCAAAAACTATCAACAAGAAGAGCCTCTGCAAATCGCCTCAGTCAAAGAGCTATCAGACGCGAAAAACGCTCAAGAACAAGCGGTCAAAGAAAGTGAATCCGACTTAAGCCAGTTGCGCCCGATACTCTCTGAAGTAAAAACTTTGGATCTAAAGATCTCCGAGGCTCGTAATAAGGTTGATGCAACTCAAAAGGAAAAGACCAAGTTTGAGAATCAAAAGGCCAGCGACATCGCCAACCGAAAAACATTAATTGCTGATCATCAAAAAGATGAAAATACCCTGCTGACCTGTCAAACATATGCAACAGAGCATGCAGTTGACCAAAAACTGGCCGAAGAGTTCACGGTCATTATCGAGCGCATGAAGGATCTGCAAACCAAGCGCAAGGCACTCACGACTAAGCAAACGCAATGGGACAATGCTAAAAATGCTCAAACGACTCAAGAAAAAGAGATTGCCGCTAAAGTCACTCAAGCGGATACAGCTCGTAACGCTTACATAAACGCGGTTGAAGCTTATGAGGCTCAACGAACACTTATCGCCAAACTCTTGGGTGACCAGACTCAAACATCTCTTCAAACGATGCTTGAAGCCAAACGCAAAGAGCGGGAAATTGCTAAGGTGATGCGAAGTTTGCAAGACCATCGACGCGATTTAAAAGCCGGCGAACCGTGTCCGCTTTGCGGCGCCCTAGAGCACCCCTATGCGACTGACCTTGTCATTGATGAAGATGCTATTGATTGCGAGATTAAATCGCTTGAAAGCACCCTTCACCAATATGCCCAGGCGCAAGAAAAGCTCAATAAACTCAAAGAAAACAAGCTTAAGGCTCAAGCGAAAGTTCAAAGTATTGAAGCGTCTCTGAAGGGACTGCAAACGTTACTCGAATCCCTCAAACAAACGACTGTTCAAGCCGAACGTGATTTTCATACCGCTCAAGATGAGTACCGTGAGACAACGAACAACCTTTTGGCAGAACTTGCGGCTTACAAACCCGAGATCAAAGAGGTCGACTTGGCGGAACCGAAGACTTTGTTGACCGGCTTTAAAGCACGAATCGACGCTTGGAAGCATAACACTGAGACATTAGAAGTTGTTAACAAGCGATTAAGTGAGTACGAAGCAACTCTAGCCCTCATCGATCAAAAGATTGCTCAAGTCTCAGCTCGGATTGATGAAGAGTCTGCCAAACTCACGTCTCAAAAAGACGAATTAGCCAAGTGGCAAAACAAACGTTCTGAACTTTTTGGAACCCAAGATCCCGTTAAGGTAGAAAGCGAGCATGAAGCAAAGCTCAAGGTACTAAAAGAAGCGTTTGCCACTCAAGCTCAAAAGCATCAAAAGGCCAGTAGCAAGCTTGAAAACTTACAAGGTCAAATCAAAGCATTGTGCGACACGCTTCAGAGTCAAGGCGCGCAACTCAAAGCGCAAGAAGAAGAGTTTATTCAGTCGTTAGTCTCTGAAGGCTTTATCGACGAAATGCATTTTGTCTCGTTAAAACTCTCTAGCGGAGCAAGACAGGCCTTGCTGACCCAGTATGAGCAGTTAAAAACTCTAGAATCTAACGCTGCCACGCTTCTCAAAAAAGCTGAAGAAACATTATCAACACTGGCTTTAGTTCCGCACACGGAGGCGACGTTAGATGATCTTCTGGCACTTAAAAATACAGAAGACGCCCGCATGGAAGCGTTAATCCGAGCCATTAGTACAAGTGAAGCAAAACTCGCAGCCGATGAAAAAGCCAAAACTGAATTTGCCCAGCAGGCGCGCTTGATTAGTGCGCAAGAAATCGAGGCGCAACGTTGGAGCATGCTTCGAGCGCTCATCGGATCGGCTGATGGCAAGAAGTTTAGAAACTTTGCTCAAGGCATTACCTTTGAGATGGTGGTTTACCTCGCTAACATTGAACTGCAAAAGCTCTCCAAACGTTATCTCTTAACACGTAATAAAGACAATGAACTTGAACTCGAAGTCATTGACAACTACCAAGCCGGACAAGTCCGCTCAACGAAAAATCTCTCCGGCGGCGAAAGCTTCCTAGTAAGTCTTGCGCTCGCCCTAGGACTGGCCAAAATGTCCAGCCGCAATGTGTCAGTAGAGTCTATTTTCTTAGACGAGGGATTTGGAACACTCGATGAAGAAACGCTTGAGACCGCACTTCATATGCTCTCGAACCTTCACCAAAGTGGCAAATTGATCGGGGTTATTTCACACGTAACCGTTTTAAAAAATCGTATTTCCACTCAAATCTCAGTGACCCCTGAAGCCGAGGGCAAAAGCGTGATGGTCGGTCCCGGCTCTAAACGGGAATCAACCTAAATTTAATCTCTGACTGAAAATCCAAAAGCGCTTCTGTCCATGTAGCCTTAAGCTGCGACAGAAGCGCTTATTTGGGTTGATTAGCTTAACGCATTCACAACTACCATCATGTAAACCTTGATGAAATCGAGCCAATTTTTCAAATGAACCCGTTCATTCGGTTTACCCATGGCAAATTCAGAGAAGTCATCGGCTGCTCCAAAAAATGGAATCGGCATACCGGTGACCTTCTGAATCCAAGCAGCATCAGATCCCGCAGGCCCCACCGCAACCTTAACGTCTTTACCCATCACCTCTTTATAGGAACGTTTGATCAGTTCGATAAAAGGATCATTTTCTGGAATTTCTAATAAAGGACGTTTAGAGGTCACCTCAATTTGATAATCGTATGCGCAGTCCCGATCTTTAAGAGCATCCAATACATCCGTGATCTCTTTTAAGGCCGCATCATGTGTTTCCCCGGGAATCAAACGTCTGTCAAACCAAAATGTCACCTTGGATGGGAAAACGTTAGCAGCCGTGCCCCCATTAATAACCGCAACCGTCAAATGCGGAGGCGGAACATTAACACCGACAGGCCGCTTCATTAATTCATCATTGAGCTTATAAAGTTCTCCGATGGCCCGTACCGCTTTTTGAATGCAGGTTTCGCCTTCGTAGAGCAATGCCGTATGTCCGGCCTCACCCGTATATGTGACGGTTCCTCTTAAAATACCGCAATGTTGAGGAAACAATACGCCATTGGAGGGCTCAGGACAGATACCAAAATCGCCTTTGAGTACTTCCGGATAATTTTTTAGTAAGTACTGCACCCCGAGCTCACCGCCGTTTTCCTCATCACACATCCAAGTCAAAGCTATGCTGCCCTTAGGGTCAAAGCCCATCTTTCGAAGAAACAACACCGCCATCATGACTCCGGCATCGCCACCCTTCATATCGCATGATCCACGCCCGTATAAATAGCCATCTTCGATTTTGCCGGACCAAGGACCAAAATAACCCGGATCACGATCATCGGGAGGAAAGACATCCATGTGACCATTGAATACAAAGCGTTTCCCCTTTTGGGTACCGAACCACTCGGCATACAGGTTCGGACGATGCGGCTTAGCTTCAAGTCGCTTGACTTTAAGACCAGCTTCTTTCATTTTCCGCTCGAAAACGAAACTCACAGGCTCTTCATCACCCGTCACACTGGGTGTTTGAACAATTTCTTGCAAAAACGCAATCGCTTCATCACGATGCGTATCAACATAGTCCGATATTTGTTTAGCCGTCAGCATGATCTTTTCCCTTAAATCAACTCTTCGAGAACTTGAGCATGTCTGTCAAAATTTTCCAGCTGCATGTAATACTCGCAGCAATCCATCAGCGATTCTCGAGAAACCATGCCGCAAACATCCGTCCCAATGATGCTTACACCATAACGTCTGGCTTCACTTCTCACCATTTCAATAATTCGGTACAACGGAACGACTTGATAGTTAATCATGCAACTGACTTGCGTGATATTGCGGTCTTGAACATAGACACCGATAGCACGAGCATCCTGGTAACCGCCCTTAGCTTCTCGGAAAGATTGAGCGATTTTTTTGGCAATCTTGACATCCGGCGTACTGAGAGAAATATTGAAAGCCACTAATGGACCTCTAACACCTAACGGCATCGCTCCGGCAGTAGGATGCATCACCGGTTCACCAAAATCAGGTTTCCATTCCGGCAATCCGATGAGCTCTTTGAGCCCTTCATACTCCGGATGACGAATATTTTGGAGTTTTACTCGTTGCGGCAATCGAGCTGCTTTTTCATAAAGGTAAACCGGGACCTTAAGCTCATTGGCAACACGTTCGCCCAAACGGTTAGCGTACTCCACACATTCATCGAGGGTAACGTTTTTAACTGGAACAAAAGGACTGGCATCAATGGCTCCGATTCTCGGGTGCTCACCCTTATGTTTATTCATGTCAATGAGTTCAACGGCTTTCTGACAGGCTCTGAACGCTGCCTCGATGACCGCATCCGGCTCACCCACAATCGTATGAACACAACGGTTATAGCTTGGTTCGACATTCACATTAATCAAGCGTGCTCCCGGCACCGAAGAGGCTGCTTTGCTAATTTCATCAATCACGGACTGATTTCGTCCTTCGCTGAAATTAGGAATACATTCCACAATTTTGTCATTCATAATCGCTATTCTCCTTTAGACGATTAATCAAAAAGAGGACATCTCCAAAAGATTAGATTCCTCGATCAAAGTTTTAGCTCGAAGCGTATCGACTTTTGCCCGCATCTCTGAGACGTAAAATTCGTCTTTGATACTCAATAAATTGATTCTGACGTTTAAAAGTGCTCCCAGTACGGCTGTTCGCGCAAACATCGCACTGACCAAAGCATCCGTAACGGCATTTTTATTGCCGTGAAGTAAAACACAACGAGACAAAGCAAAGACGCAAAAGCTCTTTTGTGCAATTTGCATGGGAATTTCCGAAGACTTTTTTAAACTGGCTTGAATTGCTTCTGTGCGCGCGATTTTCTCTTCATCTGTGTTTTTAGGTAATTTCATTGCTTTGAGTAACTGATGGAAAGATTCAGAATCTTGATCTATCAATAACATCAGCTCATTTCTTAAGTCCTCGGCCTGAATAAGCAACGCTTTCATTTCATCCTGATAATCTTCGTATCCTTTCTTGCCTATCGTTAAATTAGCAACCATGGACGACAAAGAGGCGGCCAGTGCTCCAGCAACAGCCGAAGCGCTACCACCACCAGGAGCCGGTGATGAGCTGGCCAATTCCAATGAAAAGTCATTCAATGACATTGCAGATAACAACATCACTCTCTCCTCACTAATTTTCTTTGGAAAAGCGCATTAACCCTATTGTTATCAATACTTTCAAAATTATTTTCAGATGGGAAGCTTCTAACAGATTAAGTGATCGACTTCATAAGGAATGCTTATGATCCTGTTTTATTGAAAAGTAAATGCACGAGGAATTCATTCAGAAAGTTTAAATTATCGAAAAAATACCCACTGAACTCGATTTTTTCATCTCCTCATCTTTGCATTAAGCGTTCACAATTATGAAATAACGAAGGGAAACTCTTAACAACCGAAATCAAAATCACTATTCAATCTATCGGTATTCTTTTGTTCGTGTAAACAGTTACCAGTTTGCACGACAAGTTATCTGAGTCCCAGTCGTTAAACTCGGAGATTAGAACCATTGATTTCATCACTTTTATCATGATTCATTGTTTCTTGAGATTTCCCTTGCCACCCTCTCCAATATCTTTACTCAGACCTTATCTGCAATACGATGGAAAACCCTGATTTCATTCAACCCCATAGTTAAGTAGTATGAATTTAATCATTTTTTATAAACACTTATGGATCCTCATCATGATGAAACAACTAAAAAATCCCCCCCCCCAACATAACAATTACTACTTAATTCAGTCTCAAAATAAGTCCTTCACTACACTATCAATAAAAAAATCAGGTTCTTTATCTATAAAAGCAACTGCAGTGGCCGTTGCTTTGGCAGTCAACTGTAGCTGCATTTTCGCTCAACCGATCTCATCGTGGAATGAATTTAGTGCTGCTGTCGAATCAAATGCTGTTGAAATCGATGTGAGCGCAGATCTGAATTTTGACAATACCTCAGAAACTCTTGAGGCTCATAATGCATTAAAAATTAACTGGAATGGTTTTGGCCTTGAGACCTATCCGATTACCCCCGGTAGCCTACTGACCGTGTTCTCTTCAGATAAAAGCTTGGAAATGGTTGGGGCAGGATCTATTAAGTTTGATGAGACAAACGGTAACATCATCGAGTACAGCGGGGGCATCCAAACACGAATTGCAGTCGAAGGAGGTGCACAAGATCCTGATTTGCCTTGCATCGTTTCACTAAACCGCATGGTTTTTCAAAATTCAAAAAATTTATCCGACCATGGAGGTGCTTTCTCTTATATTGAGAGTACCACGGGGTCCGACAAGTCTGCCTACAATGAGATTCTGGTTACTGACTCAGTGTTTGCCAATAACTTTGCTCGGGCATATGGTGGGGCCATTTACCTCGATCGAGCTATAAAAACTAATATCTCCAACAGTCTGTTCGAGGCAAATTCTACAGGGGCTAATGGCGGCGCTTTGTTAATCACCCGAAGTTGGCAAACAATCATTAAAGACACGAATTTCATCAACAATTCTGCGAGCACCTCCGGAGGGGCAATCTACCTGGCACATCTGTATCCGCAACCTATCGGAACTTCTCTAAGTTCAGTAATCCCCAAAGAAATTATTGATGGCTCAAAGAAATATGTCACTCCCATGATTCTGACTATTGCAGCAGAAAACAAAGACGTTTTATTTGATCAAAACTCTGCAACTCATGGATCCGATATATACATCAATATGGGGGATTTCGTTGTAGGAAAAAAGCTGTATACGTTGCGAGCACACTCTGCCAATCTGAATTTATCTGCCGGCCCTGAAAGGACAATCACCTTCAATGGAAACATTGAAGGTAACGGAAGTTATTATGACCTTGGAAGCAGCGGAATCTTTGAAACGAATATCAACATCAATATCAATCAAGAGGAAAATTCAACGGGAACGGTAAGCTTTAACGGCATTATTGATTTCATTGACCAAGACAACAATACCATTGTTGCCGATCTCAATTTTTACCGAGGAACTTTAAATATAGGCCATAAAGACACGCTTAAAACAAGTGGCGTGATGCTTATGGGTGACGCCCAAAATCTAAGAAATCTATCTTTTGCCGATGAGCAGATTCAAACCTACACGATCCACTCACTTGGGGCAAAAGAATCGGGCGAGCATCATGTTAACTTAACCATGGATGTCGATTTAGCAAACAGTACTGCCGATTCTCTAACTTTGACGGAACATAATATCTTTGGGAACGGAAGTCTCTCTTTAGATGTTGGACATTGGAACGTTTTACCTGACATGGCTGACGGCCAAGACGTTGCAACCGTTACACTCTTAGAAGGAGAGTCTATCGAGAATCTTTCATTTGGTCTGTTAGACGAAGCCAAAAGCGTCAACGGAAAGTTATATAAATACAATGTAACACTTGATGATGCTTCAAATGGAACATACACCTTCTCATCGATTGCCGATGCGGATCCCGAGATCCCCATTGATCCTAAACCTTCATATTTCAACCCCGAGGTTTACGCCGGCGTTCTGATTCAAAAGACTGCCCAAATACTTCAACATGAGATTTCTCAAAGACTATTTAACTCAGAACACCTTAATAACGGCGCATGGACAACATATGGCCGTGTTGACGGTTCCGCTCTAGGCGGTCAAGTCTCTCTGAACGTCGAACACTATGATTCTGACTGGGACTTGGACTACGGTATCGCACTGTTTTCAGCAATGTCAGAACCTCAACACTTCGGCAAATTATCTTCACGACTGGGGATGTATGGTGGTTTTATAACCGCAAGCGGAGAAGATCGTGTCAATGATGTGAGCTCTCAAGGGGGCTTTTTAGGCCTTGCCGCAAAACTCTCCACTGGACAAACATTTGCAGACTGGCATGCCAATATCGGCTACTTGGCCAGTGATGTCAATAGTCATTTAGGAAACTCAACCGATATCGATAACTATTGGATTGGAAGTGGATTGTCATTAGGTATGCATCTTGCCATTCCGAATACAAGCTTCTCTGTCATTCCGTCTTTAGATGTCATTTATACGTACGTCAACGGCCAAAACTTTCATTCTGCACATGATGTAAAAGTTTCAATGGATAGTTTCTCCAATTGGGAAGTTAGTCCCGGTATCCGAATCGAAAGTGCCATTCCAAACGATTGGCGTATATATGTAGAAGGACGTTATGTCTGGAATGATGACAATTCCGGAGCTACTGCATACGGCCTGACAGACAATGAAGGAAACAGCGTGAGCGATCAAGTTCTACCCGATCTCAAATTCGGAGACTATGCAGAAGTGTCATTTGGCATAGGCAGAGATGTCGGCAATTGGAATTTCAGAGCGGATGTTGACTGCCAAGCAGGCGATACACAAGGTTGGAGTGCTGCAATGGAAGCGCAATATCGCTTCTAATCTTTGCCTGGCAATTCGTCCTCTCTAAAAAGACCCTCCTTTTTCTTGCTCAGCACGAAAAAAGAGGGGCTGAATCTATCTAAGTTTCATATGTTTGTCCTCGCCTTGGAGTAGTTTCATGCCTGCATTACTTCGATTGCAATTTCTTCCCGAATTGAGGTTTCATAAAAATTGCCATGAATACAAGAATTAAGAAAAACCCGCATTATCGCAAAAATACATAATTATCTTTAGTTTTGATCATTCTAATGGTTGAATTGACAACTTCTCTCAATAATCAAAGCAGGTATTTATTAACTGACCTAAGGAGAGGAAAATGGCTATTCAACGAGGAAAAATCAAAAAAGCACCGGCAAAAGAAATTGTTGACTACTTAATTCGACCAGCAATCGCCTCCGATCTTCAACGCTCTTATCAAACGTTCCTCGATATCAATAAAGCACACGTTTTGATGTTAGCTAAACAGGGAATCATCGAGAAAGAGGTTGCCAAACAAATTCTCCAAGTGACACAAGAAATTGCGTCAATGCAGGACAATCCACAATTTGAAATTATTCCTGATGTTGAGGACTTGTACTTCAACTTCGAGCGCTATCTCATTAAGCGTACATCGCTGGAAGTAGGCGGACAGCAACATACAGCCCGTTCTCGAAATGATATGTTTGCTACACAAATTCGTTACGATGCCCGACGAGTATTTCTTGAGCTATGCCAACATTTCAATACGCTGCGTCGAAACTTCTTGCAATTAGCCCGAAACAATACCGATGCAGTCATGTCTGGCTACACCCATTTACAACCGTCTGAACCGATTACCTTGGCACATTATTGTTCGGCAGTACTAAATGCGATGTCGCGAGACTACGAGCGACTAAGTCATGTTTGGACAACTATCAATCAATGTCCTTTGGGCGGCGGATCTATGGGATCAACCACTTTTAACATTGATCGTCACTACACCTCTGAATTACTTGGCTTCGATAAACCCCTTGAAAACTCTCTTGACTGCGTTGCCGGTCGTGATTTTGCACTTGAAATGACTGCAGCCATGTCAATGGCAACACTGACCTTCGGTCGCATTGCCATGGATTTAACCATTTGGGCAACGCCTGAGTATGGTTATCTCGAAGTCGATGATTCCGTAGCTGGCTGTTCGTCAATCATGCCTCAAAAGAAAAATCCCATTGGTCTTGAACATGTCCGTGCCAAGGCAGCTCATCAAGAGGCTTTCTATGTTTCGATTTGTACAGGAATGAAGAATGTCCCCTACATGCATTGCCGAGACATTAGCTCTGAATCCATGCGTTACTTCTGGACTGCTATGACAGAGTTCATGCAAGACACTGACCTTTTAAATGTTTCGATCAAAGATATTAAGGTGAACAAAGAGCGCATGATCGACTGTGCTCGCCGCAACTTCTGCACCGTCACGGAATTGGCTAATTACCTTGTTCGTATCGACAAAATTTCGTTCCGAGAAGCTCATGAAATCGTTGCCGATGTGGTCGGATATTTAAACGAAAAGCATCTATTAGCTGATCAGATCTCGCTAAATGAGTTAAATATGTTCTGTCAGCGACTATTTAATTTCTCCACGAAGATGACTGAGCAAGACTTAAAAGCAGCATTAGATCCGGTAAAAAATGCTCAATCAAAGACTTGCATGGGTGGCTCAGCTAGCGCCGAAGTAAACCGTCAACTCGACGTAATTGAGCAACAACTTCAACAAGATGAAGCTCTTTGCAAAGAACGTTTAACTCATATCAATGCAGCTAAGCAAAAGCTTGAAGCCGCAGTTGATGCATTCATTGCTTAACGATTTGCTCCTTGAGGAAAGAGAGAAACCTATTTTAGGTTCTCTCTTTCCGATTTAATAAGACAATAAATCATGACTTCGACCTTTGCCCTGTTTATTTCAACATTTGTTCGATTTTTCTTTTTGCTGACACCCTTTTTCATCATTTCTGTGTTTTTAGCATTAACGGTCGACAGTAATGAAATGACTAAAAAGCTTTTAGCCATAAAAGTCACTGTGGGAGTTGAAGTCATCAGTGTGATTTTGCTTTTGGGTGGAGATGTTATTTTCAACCTTTTAGGAATTTCTGTACCAGCCTTCAAAATCGGCGCAGGAGCACTTCTGTTTTTATCAGCAGTTTCCTTAGTTCAAGGACGACCAACGGTACCCGACGTTAAATCCTCAGTTTTGGATCTTGCCATCGTTCCCATGGCAATCCCATTAACACTGGGACCAGGTTCTGTTGGTGCTTTGGTGGTTATGTGCACTGACTTAAGTGACTTTACGCAACTTTTTACCAGCATGATTGCAGTATCGCTGGCCGTTCTTAGCGTCGGCATCTTGCTGTATTTATCGCCAAAAATTGTTGACATCATAGGAGACAAAGGCATTCAAATGCTTAGCAAACTCACCGGACTTGTTCTAGCTGCGCTTTCAGCACAAATGATGTTTGAAGGGGCTTCAACATTTTTTTAACTCCGATGCTACTGGAGTTGACAATACAATTTTTTAGGAGCGACTCATGCGTATTGAAAAAGATGCCTTGGGTGAAATGCAAATCCCAGATGACGCTTATTATGGCATTCAAACAACCCGTGTTGCTTCAAACTACCTTGTATCTGACCACACGTATAACGAATACCCTGAAGTCATCAGAGCGGTGGCAGAAGTCAAAAAGGCTTGCGCCAGAACTAACGCGCAAATTCATGCCTTATCGCCACTGAAAGCTCAGGCTATTGAGAGGGCTTGTGATGAAATTATTGCTGGTCAATTCGACGGACAATTTCCCGTGAATATTTGGCGCTCGCAAGGCACTGGTGTCAACATGAATGTTAACGAAGTCATTGCCAATCGGGCCAATGAAATTCTTACCGGTCATAAGGGTTACGATGAGATTCACCCGAATTCGCACGTCAACATGTGTCAATCGTCAAATGATGTCTTTCCAACTGCCGAAGCAATTGTGCTACATCGTCGCACTCGTCGCATTACTGAAGCACTCAAGCAACTAGAAAAAGTGCTTGCAACGAAAGCCCTTGAGTTTGAAAATACCGTTCGACTAGGCCGTACAGGACTACAAGATGCAGTTCCTATGACCTACGGTCAAGTATTTGGAGGTTGGCACAGTCAAATACGACGCCATCGCATCAGCTTGGAGGCTTTCAGATGTACTTTTGAGGAAGCCGTTTTAGGTGCCACAGTGTTAGGCACTGGAATGGGTCAACTTCCTGGCTATTCAGATCATATTTATGAGAATCTTTCAAAGATTGTCGGTTTTGAAATGCGTTGGGCACAAATGCCTGGTGACGAAGTCATTGCCGATAGCGCGGTTTTCGACGGTATGAGAAATACGGACCACCAACATGTGCTCATGGAACATATCTCAGCTATATCAACAGCCATGGGACGTATAGCGAACGATTTGCTATTGTATGGTAGCGGACCACGTACTGGTCTACGTGAACTGATACTCCCAGAGATTGATCCCAATCTTAAAAACTACGCCGGCACAAGTTGCACTTACGTTCCTGAACTTGTTATTGAAGTTATGCACCAGGCAATTGCTACCGAGCAAATGGCGATGTTTGCTGCCAATGAAGGGCAACTCGATCACGGCTCTATTAACTCGGGGGGTTTAATCAGCGTGCTTGACGCACTGAGTATGGTTGAAGATATTATCGGGATTTTTGCCGAGCAATGTATCAAAGGCATTAAAGTCAATGAAGTGCTTTGCCGCAACAATGCTGAACTATCAACCTCACTATCCACAATGGTAAGTTCACTTTTCGGTTATCCCGTCGGTCTAAAAATTGCCAAACTCGCGATTGAAGAAAATATTTCGTGCAAAGAGGCCGCTCTTAGAGAAAACCTTATACCTGTAGAGGTGGCCGAAAATCTTTTTGATGTCAAGAAGTTGACTGATCGTAAAGCCATGGTAGAAATGTTCCAACAATATGGCAGTTTAAGAAAAATTTCATAAAGGGAGATGACTATCATGACAACATCCTACGATCAACTAGCAGAGTCGTTCAATAAAAAACTCACGGTCGGTCGAGCCCGTCTTTCAGAATATCCAGTCCTCATCGAAGCTGCCTTGATGATAAAAATTATTGCTGCAGAAGCTAATGCAGAACTTGGTTTCTTAGCTCCACAGAAAGCTTGCGGTATCATAAGCGCTTCACGGGCTCTCATGTCTGCTCCTAAAAATGATTGGGACGTGCCTATGTTGCGGATTCTCGGTGCTCCTTTGAATCTTATTGTCTCAAAGAAAATCATCGATAAATCGCTCTCTAATGGCATTTCTATAACCGAACAAGAGATCAACCTTAATCAAGCTGAAAGTGACATTGGTGTTGCCATTTTGATGCTAACGGTTGAGAACTCCGTCCATCCACTACTGTCATCTACTGAGCGTTTTATCCAGTTGTTAAAGGACAAGTCCTACGAACTCTCAGACATGATAAAAACAGCAAGAACACATCTACGAGATGGATTACCGGTGAACTTAGGTGATGAATTCAAAGCCTTTGCCGCGCAATTGAGTAAAGATAAAGCGATGGTTCAACACACTCTTGGTCTATTCAATAAAGCAACTTTCGGACTTGGCGAATTTGGTACGGGATTGGGAAGTTGCCAATCATTTGGGGAGATCGCTAATAAAAAACTCGAATGCGTCATTGCTCGAAAACTGCAACATTCTGACAGCCCTATTGCAGGTCTGGACAGTACTAATGCCTTACTGATGATCCATTGTAGTATCCAGGCCTTAGCTTTGACCCTTTGGAAAATTGCTCATAATCTTGGTTTAATGTGTTCTGGCCCTAGAGGTGGGATTCGAGAAATTGCGTTTCCAGCTGTCGCTCCGGGTTCTTCCATCATGCCTGGAAAAGTCAATCCTACTGTCGCAGAAATGGTTATGCTTGTTGCTGACAAAGTCATTTCGAATCAATGGGCCACAACACTAGGCACTCATTCAGGATGGTTAAGCTATAGTGGTGTATCAACCTTGCCAATTAAATCTGTAATGGACTCTTGTGATTTATTAGCTCGAAGTATGGATGTCTTCAGCAATAAAGTTATTAAGGGCATTGTCCCATTTTCCAATAGAAGCCAAAAACAAGCCGAAGAATCTCTAATGATTGCCAAAGTATTGGAATATTTCTGCCCAATTGAAACAGTTCATGCAGTTATACAACTGGCAGAACAAGAAAACATCAGTTGCAAAGAAGCTGCCGAAAAACTTCAAGTCTTACCCACTTCCATGATTGATGATATCTTTAATGTGAAGAACCTATCAAATCGTTGTGTAGTTGAGATGCTTCTTAACCGTTATGCCGAGAAACGGCTTCACTTATAATATTTAGTGACATGGAGATCCGGCTAGTTTATTTTGAGGATCTCCATTTTCTTCAAAATGACAAAATTTCGTTTAACAATAACACACTCCAAAATGCTGCACCCACAGGCTCTCCTAGACTTAATGTTACCGTTACTGCGGAGTCTGTACTTCTCATTCCGCTAAAAAACAAAGCAAAAACTACCCCTCCCCGGAAATACAACAGAGCCCTAAAGCCGCAACAACACCCCTGGGTTGAGCAACCCAACCGATTGGTTCAAAAAATAAGGCCGGTGTCGTCATTAAGGCAATCAAACCCATAATGAGACAAATTACAGCTTCTGGTTCAACTTTCTTTATCATGGTTTTAGCAGTCGAAATATTAAAACTATAACAGCACGCCGCTACCAACAGGAAAGTAACAGCTAACCAATTTACTGTCTTTAGTTCAATATCGTATAAATGCCCACAATAGCTATGGGAGTTGAGATAAACCAAACTTTGTTGGGTACCTGTCAATAAAACAAATAAGAGAATATCGCCGAAACGCGGGAAAAAACTGGAACACCCAAAGCATAGCAATAAACAACCTATCGACATCCTCACCAATGTCACGGTTAACGGCGTTGCCTCCGGTGGAGCAATTGCCCGCATTGTACCGTAATGCTGAAAAAGAGTGCCCCTAATAACACCAAAATCGGACCGAGCAAAGATTTCATTATCTCTCTCGTTAAAATACTGTCGGTGTTCTCTCTGTCTTACTATCTGGAAAAACTCTTACCCGCTCTAAGGGCCTGCGACCTTGAACCCATAAATACGGCTTAATCCATGGCACCCAAGAAAGCATCTCTGGAATGAGTTCATCGACCAAAGTTTGACGAATAACGTCAGCCATTTTCTCAGCCATGTCTACAAATGCTTGATTTTTATAAATCAAGAAAATTTCACGGCTGGCTAATGGCTCAGGCATTTCATAAACATCAACTTTAAGACTGTATTCAGGAAATTGAACTAGCGAGGATCCTCTTGTTAAAGCCCATCCCATCCCTGCTGCCACAAGGCTCATCATAGTGACATTTAAGTCAACCTCAATTCGGTTAACAAAAGAAAGACCATTTTCATTGAAAAGACGTCTTTCCATCATTGCGCCAGAGTTACTACTGTCGTAAGAAATCTTTGGTAATCCACAATATTTCAAACGCTCCCAAGTCAATGGTTCAGGCAAATTCAGCCCTTTAGGAACCACCACTAACGATGGCTCTTGAAGCAAAAAATAGCGTTGAAGATCATTGCGAAAACTAAATGGATTAGAACTGATAATGAAATCCAGCTTATCGGAATCAAGGAGTTCTAATAAGCGTGTACTGATCGCTGTTAGATTTAGCGCTGTTGAATACTCTGAGTCGAGACGTTTTAAAATCGGCTTAGCTAAACAATCCGCCAAACTTTCAATAACACCGAAACGTAAACTGATGTGCTTTAAATTATTCTGAAAGATGTCAGTCAATAGTTGATCCAGTTCACTTTGATGGTTCGAGAGTTGTTGATAAAGCAGTTGACCATATTTCGTAATTTTAATTGGTCGCGTTTCGCGTTCAATTAACTGAAATCCCAAATGTTGCTCAAGTTCTAGAATACAACGCGAGACAGACGACTGACTTGTGTTAAGCAACTTTGCTGTTTTTGTATAACTAAACGTTTGACAAAGGCTTAAAAAACACAACACCGATGAGGGAAAGAAACGATTGGACAAAAGTGTTTTTTCCATTCGGCAACCTCCAAAAAACTTCGATAGTTTTTTGCAATAAAAGTCTTTGTACCACTTATTTAGAGAATCTATTCTTATCTTTTCCTCTTTCGTCACGGCTTTATATTTCTTCAAGAGGCGAACTCAAGACAAGTCTTTTAGAAAAACGCTACCATCGCATTTTGAATGGTTATACTGAAGTAGATCGATTGCAATTAATTTGCATAGAATCAAATTTAATGTTGCACCCAATGCATAGCCATTAGAAATTTCGTCAGTAAAAAAGTCTTCTTAAGTTGATCATTTTTTTGAAGTAAAAGTCGTTAAACACTGCATACTCTCAATCTTTTAGCCACCTCATTTCTGATAAAAAATTTGTTCTCCCCCTAATTTTTTCTACTCAAAAGCTAAAACTACCCTTAGAAAACCACTACCCATCATCTCAAAAACAAATAATTAAATTCTTTTGGATGATGGATTGTTGTCACCTCCTGTGAATTACGTTTCAATGAGATCAGACTATTGGGTCTGCTGACTTTTTTCTCTCGGAGGTTAGTCATGAGTGTCATATTACAAGCCATAGTAGTGTTTGGTGTCATTGCCATCGGCGCCCGCTACGCCGGCATCGGCCTCGGCATTTGGGGCGGTATCGGTTTATTCCTTTTAGTCACAGTGTTTGACCTTGCACCAACATCTGCTCCGGTGGACGTGCTCCTTATTATGATCGCCGTTGCGACGGCTGCATCTGTTATGGATGCAGCCGGCGGTGTGGACTACATGGTTCGAATTGCCGAACGTATCATTCGCGCCAATCCAGACCGTATTGTTTACGTCGCTCCGCTTGTCACTTGGTTCTTTGCATTCCTAGCGGGTACTGCCAACATTGCTCAGTCCTTGATGCCCGTGATCTATGAAGTAGCTCACGGCGTTGGAATCCGTCCAGAACGCGCTATGACAGCTTCGGGCGTCGCCGCTCAACAAGCCCTGGTAGCAAGCCCTGTCGCGGCTTGTACTGCTGCCTTAATTGGTTTGTATACTCAAAATGGTTACGATTTTGGCTTACAAACTATTTTGATGGTGACGATTCCCGCAACATTGATTGCAGTGCTCGTCGTCTCCACCGTCATGCTTCGCTACGGTAAAGACCTCAAGGACGATGAAGAATACCAAGCCCGAGTCAAAGCTGGTTTAGTCAAAGCGGTTGTCACACAAGCCGAACGTCCCCCGCTTCCTAAACATGCGGGGACCGCCGCCGCAATCTTCGTTTTGTGCGTGGCCGGTGTTGTTATCACAGGTATTTTCCCCGAATTGCGTACCCCCAGCACGGGTAAACCCGTCAATATGGGTGCTTTCCTTCAAATTGGGATGCTCGTTGCATCTGGTTTGATCCTTGTTATTTGTAAGCCGAAATTAGCGAACGCCATGCAAAGCTCCATCATGCGTGCCGGTATGACGGCTGTTATTACCGTATTCGGCTTGGCCTGGATGTCTGATACGTTTATTTCTGCCCACAAAGCCGTTTGGATGGAAGAAATTGGAGGCGTGTTGCAAACTACGCCCTGGCTCTTTGCCTTTGTGATCTTCTTCGGCTCCATGTTGTTGAACTCTCAAGCAGCCACGGTCCGCGCAATCATGCCTTTGGGTTTTGCGCTTGGTATGCCCGCTCCAGTACTTTTAGGTTTGTACCCAGCCTGTAACGGTACTTCATTCTTGCCGACCTCTGGCGTTGTGGTCTCCACGATTGCATTCGACCAAGCCGGAACTACCCGCATCGGAAAGTATGTGATCAACCACTCGTTCTTGGTGCCCTGTGTCACCGCAACCACTACGGCCACTATCGCCGCCTACCTGTTGCAATTTGTTATGTTCTAAAGAGGTAAGTTATGTCTGCAAACAATAACCGTGGCCGTATTCGTAAACCTATTGCTCCGGAAATCGTTAAATACATTAACGATCCTGTCGCCAAAAGCGACTATGAGACGTCGTACTTCACCTACTTGACGATTAATCGTGCACATGTGCTGATGTTGGAAAAACAAGGCATTATCAGCAAGGACGTCTGCAAAGCAATCTTAAAGGCAACAAAGGAAATTGAAACGAATCCTGTTGCTCCTGATTTTGCAAAAGACACCGGTATTGAAGATTTGTACACGACATTGGAACGTCGTCTCATTAAGATGGTCGGGTTGGAAATCGGAGGCCAACAACACACTGCTCGCTCAAGAAACGATCTTGGTGCAACTGTACTTCGCATGGACACGAGAGACTACTACCTCAAACTCTGCGATTTGTTCTTAAAGTTGCGTGAATCCATGATCAAGATTGCTCGTGACAACTTCGATGCGGTCTTTTCTGGCTATACCCATATGCAACCGAGTGAACCGGTGACTTTTGCTCATTATCTATCTGCCGTGCTCACTGGTCTAGAACGCGATTATCGCCGTTTTGAAGCTGCTTGGCTTGGACTCAATATCTGTCCGTTAGGCGGCGGCTCAATGGGTTCAACGTCGTTTAACATCGATCGAACGATGACAGCTCGTCTTTTAGGATTTGACAAAGCCATGCCTAATTCTATTGACACTGTTGCCTCGCGAGACTTTGCACTTGAAATTACATCTGCGTTGGCCATTACCTCTGATACTTTATCTCGTCTAGCTTTTGACTTGTATGTTTGGTCTACACCGGAATACGGGTACATTGAAGTCGATGATAGTTGCGCAGTTTGTTCTTCAATCATGCCGCAAAAGAAAAATGCCTTTACTTTGGAACATATCAAAGCAAAGGCCGGTCACATGCACGGATATCTGATGGCTATGCTCGCTTGCATGAAGACTATTATCTACTCTCACAGCAAAGACACGAGCGTAGAAGCAACAAAAAATCTTCGTGCCGCCATGCAAGAAATGGAATGCGATTTTGTACTTGCAGAGCTGACATTGCGCACTTTAACGGTTAAGCGTGAGGCCATGCTTGAACACGCACGTCGCAATTTCTGTACGGTGACTGAATTGGCTAACTACCTAGTTCGTCACGATAACATTTCTTTCCGTGAAGCTCATGAAATCATCGCCGCTGTTGTCGGTAACCTCTATGATCGAGGCTTAACGAGTGCTGAAATTAACCGCGCCGCCATCAATGAAGTCAGTGTTAAGGAATTTGGTTTCGAAACCAAACTCACTGATGAGTTGATTTACGAAGCGCTCGATCCGGTACGCATTACTGAAGCAAAGAAGACCTTGGGTGGTACAGCTAAGGCTGAAGTTGCCCGTCAATTGGATGCTCTTGAAGAGCAACTCTTGAAAGACAAGGCGACCTGCAGGGAACGCGTTACGCATCTCAATAACGCAAAAGCGGAATTGGATGCAATGACCGACTCCATGATTGCAGCCTGATGATCTAAATTACGGAACCGAAGCCTTGGGTCTTCGGTTCCGTTTGTTCTCTCTAGGTCACAACTAATTTTTAAAAGAGGGACAAAAATGACCTCAACAGTCAATGTAACCGTTACTGGTAAAACACTAGAAAAATTCCCTGATATCGTTCCAACCCTGGCTTTGATTAAAAAAGCCTTTGCTACGACTAATGAACAATTTGGATTTCTCTCAACTAAAAGCAAAGATGCTATCGTAAAAGCTTGCGACGACATTTTTGCCAACGTACCGAAAACGTTAAACCTTGAATTGTGGCAAAGTGACTTTTCTTTACTCAATGATTCCTTTAACCATTATGTCTCGTCACACTATGGTGTTTCCGAGGCCGACGTTAACCTTTTGCAGTCCGTAGCCGACATTTCCCAAACAATAGAAAGTATTGTTGTTTATCGTCGCTTACAAAAAACAATTGCTGATGTGAGCTATTTAGAACAGGCTCTCAAAAAGAAAGCTCTAGAGTACAAAAATGAATGGCGCCTAACGCGAACAAAATTAGCCGAGGGGGCTGTAGGAACTTGGGGGCAAACGTTCGGTGCTTTAGCTGTCGCAGTCAATCGTTGTAAAACACGTTTAGAAAATGATCTGCCTCTTTTTAGCACTTCGGTACTAGGCTCTTCCATGTTCGGTTTCATCCACAATAAACCGAACGCTTACAGTCAACGGCTACTGGAAAATCTCTCTGAAATGACAGGTCTAACGCTTCAAAGCCCAACTGCAACAAACAAAGCCGTAGACAAAAGTGCTCTCATTGATGAACTGATGGGTAATGAGCGCCTTATGTACTTATCGAGTGACTTAAAGGCATTGTCGCTTCTTTACGCCAAAATCGGTCATGGATTCTTTATCTATGGATCGGGGCCTCGAGCAGGCATAGCTGAGATTGTACTTCCAGGCATTGCCCCTGGATCGACCATCATGCCGGGCAAAATCAATCCCAGCATGGCACATTTGACATTCCAAATCGCCGAATTTGTCGCTGTAAATGAACAAATGGCTTCTTTTGCTGTCAATGAGCTTGATTTTGACTTTACCCATCAAATGGGGGGTGCCTTTATCACAGCAATTGAGACGTTGGAGATTTTAGGCAAAGGCAGTGTGCTCTTTACGGATAAATGTCTCACGGGCTTTAGTGTTAAATCTGCAACAAACCTTGAGCATGTTCAGAAAGCATATTCGTGGGCAAAGCTTCTTAAAGCGCTTTACGGACAAGAGATTGCCGATCGAGTACTTTGTCGCATGAAACGGGAGGATTGCTCTTGCGAAAAAGCCTGTATCGAAGAAAAACTTCTAACACAATCGCAAGCAAGTGCACTATTTAATCTTGAGCGCTTAACCGATGAAGGACTTAGCGTGGAGCTTTTGTCTCGTTACTTTCGGGCCGACAAAGGAGCACAATGATGAGAATTGAACATGACGGAATGGGCGAGTTAATGCTGCCCGATGAAACTTACTATGGAATAGTAGCCGAACGACATCGTGTTGCGTTTGATGTTGGTCCGTTCACCTTGGATGACTATGAGACTTACGTCAAGGCTGTAGCACTAATAAAAATCGCTTGCGCCAGAGCTAATGCAGAAATCGGAGCCCTAGATCCTGAAATTGCTCGTTTGATTGAAAAGGCCGGCTGGGAAGTCGCCGAAGGTCAATTCAAAGGCAACTTTAATATCAACATTTTCCGTGGATCCGGTACACCACTCAATGCTGCAGTCAATGAAGTCATTGCTCACCGCGCCAATGAATTACTGACTGGAGACAAAACCAAAGGCGGCATCCACCCCAATACTCACGTCAACATGGCGCAATCTAGCAACGATGTCATCCCATCAGCAAAAGACATCGTGATTTATTGGGAGCTTGGTAGAGTGATCCAATCGGCAAAAAAATTTGCTGATGCTCTACGGTTAAAGGCGCGCGAATTTCATGATGTACTCAAACTTGGACGTACCGGCTTACAAGATGCTGTTCCTATTACTATGGGACAAGAACTTGAAGGCTATGCCCACGGCATTATGCGCATGCATGATCGGCTCATAACCGAGCAATCTCGCTGGCATCATTCCTGTCTGGGTGGCACAGCAGTCGGAACCGGGATGGGGTGCATGCCCGGCTTCAGAAGCGTTATTCACAAACATCTTTCAGATGTTCTTGGACGAGAAATGAGCGCCGAAGAAAATCTTGTCGATGGCATGATGGCCCTTGACGGCTTGATTTTGGCTCATGCTCACATTGTTGCGCTATCCACAGAAATATGGAAACTGGCTCGAGATTTACGCATTATGGCCAGTGGTGAGCGCACGGGCTTACGAGAAATTGTCTTGCCATCGCGCAAAGCCGGTGAACCTGACTATACCGAACTCTTAATCACAACGACCAATCGTGTCTGCGCGAATAATCTCGGCGTTTTGCAAGGCGTTCAGTCAGGCTGGTTAAATTTGGGCAGTGCATCAGGTATTCCGCTTCGTAGCATTATTTCAAGTGCACAAATGCTCTCTAATACCATGGATTTGTTCGTTGATCATGTGCTTTTGGACATTAAGGCTAACAAGGCGCTATGTGCAGAATTAGCCGGCAAATCTGCATCTCTTTCAACCATGATTTCGACTATTTTTGGTTATGAAATCGGCACAAAGGTTGCCCACTATGCCATCGATCACGACATTTCGTGTAAAGATGCCGCAATTGCATTAAAAGTATTGCCCAAAGAAGTTATCGAGGACTTGTTCGATCTTCATAATTTAGTAGAACCTGACCGTATGGAAGCACTTTTCCATAAATACGAGTCATTCCGAAAGATTTAAAACCACATGGGAGTTCCCTGTTTGGCGGTTGTCGTATTACAGATAACCGCCTTTTTTATCTAGCAATCTTCAGCCCTAGTACTCTTGAAAGAGGTCAACATGAAATTACTTTCCAGAATTGTTGAAAGTTTCTTTTTTCGTACGGATAAATTACCCTATTGGCATGCCTCTCACTTCAACCTAAACGTCAAATCGTTACTGGTTGCTGACTCTCTTGGAAATCGGATTGCTGGACAATTGCTTTTTGGTCAGGAAAGCCACTCGACGGTAATCCTACATTGCCATGCCGGCATCGCCAATATGCATTTGCACTTGCCACAAATCGCATTTCTGGCTCAAGCCGGCTACCCTGTCATAACCTTTGACTATGAAGGGTGTGGTATCAGTGAAGGAACACTATGCTTGGATCGATTAGGGGCAGCTGCTCAATGTATTGCCAACTGGGTTATCCAGCAAAGTCATTTAAAAAATATTGAATTTATCATCTTCGGTCAAGGTCTAGGGGCCGATGCAGCATTGCAGTTTTACAATCACAATAAAGACCGCACAAAAGCTGTAATCCTGGAGTCTGTTTATCTCAATAGAAAAAATTGGTTAAAACAACATTATGGTCCCCTTTTAGGGGACTTAATGGCGATGTTACTCAAAGTGCAGGCACCAGAACCTGGTGAAATCATCAAACAAATTCAAGTACCAACTTTTGTCGCATACCCTGCGAACGATACATGGGCTAAACCGCACAATAAAAACTCAGTGTTAGTGACCTTGTCACCCTCCGCAGAACTTTTTGAGTTCCCCAAAACTGAATTTTTAACCATCTTCACAGATCCTAGCGGTCAGAATCAGCGAAAATTATTACACTGGTTAAAGCACAATGGTCTTTGATGCATAGGAGATAAAGATGACACATCCACGATTTGATAATAAGTTATTGTCTCAAGCGATGAATATCTTTTTACACTTCAGTCAATCTCAAAATTTATCCAAAACAGCTCAACATTTCGGCCTGTCTGTCTCCTCGGTTTCACGTCAAATCAGTACATTAGAAAATGAGCTTAATCTCGAGCTAGTTTCTCGTCACCATAGACCGTTGATACTGACAAAAAACGGTATGATGCTTGCCCAATCATTAGGGAAAAAAGTTAATGAAATCCACGACATTGTAGAGCGGATTCAGGGAAACTCTTGTCTTAAACCTGACTTACGAATTGCGTTTTTAGAAAGTTTTGTGCACTTTTCCGTGGAATTCATATTGCGACTTCGGACCGATACTCATCAAATCATCTGTCTATCGGGCACAACGGATCGACTCAAAGAACTCTTACAACAAAATATCGTTGACATGATTGTTACATCGGACCCTTGGCTTGAGGTTAAAGGATTAAGCCGAATGCGCTTGCTGAGAGAGAGTTCTGTACTGCTAACCCCTAAATGTCTTGAACGCTCAGTTGCCTCAAAAACCTGGAGTTGGCAACAATTGACATTTTGTGGACTCCCCTATATCCGCTCGTACAATCAAAGTGCTTCAGGCAAGGATGTCGACAACTTTCGAGTTATTAACAACATTCCACTGACCAGCACGCTGGAAGTTGACAGCGTCAGAACCAAAATTGCACTCATTGGCCAAGGTTTAGGCTGGACTATTCTGCCAGCAATGGCGTTATATCAAAATCAAGATATCGTACTCGATCTGCTAAATCACCATATCGTGATCTCACCCATGCCTGCGCCTAGTCTTAAGCGCGACATTTATCTTTTAGCCCAAAACTCTACTAACTCATCGCTCTTGCAAAAAGTCAACAATGAGCTTCCTAATTTGCTGAAATCTCACGTCTGTCCGTGGTTCGATAATCATTTCCCGTGGTTAGCCAGTGAAATCATCTTTTAGCAATACTCTAATGATGAAAAACTTTCCCCTTGCCGAAACCATCGTAGGCAGCAATACCCCAAAGTATTGTGGCAATAAAGAAAAACGTATAAACAGTCCCCCAATCTCCATTAGCCTGATACAAGTACCCACAAATAAAAGGACCACTTGCCCCAATCAAATATCCCATTCCCTGGGCTACTGTTGATAACATCATCATTTCATGAGTATCGTTTGACTTTTTTGAAATAAGAATAATGGCCAGGCTAAAGCGCACCCCTTGAGAAAAACCGGCAAGAGCACTAGCCAAATAAACCCAAAATCCACCTACCATCCATAGGGCAATACTTACACAAAAAATAATTGTCACCACAATCGATAGGATTTTCTCACCTTGACATCGATGTATCAACCAAGCAGTCAGAAAACTGGCCGGCACAGTAAAAAGCACAAAAATCGAAGTACAAATGCCCGCTTGTTGCAAACTAAAACCTTGAGAGATTAAAAGTGTCGGTAGCCACGCGGCTACTGTGTACATCGCCAGGGACTGGAACCCCATTGTTCCTATGACTGACCATGTAGGCCAACGCTTCAGAATGTTCCATTGCACTTGGGAATTGGATTGCGTAAATTGAATTTTCTGATGAGCAGATAAGCACCAAAAACAAAAAGCAATAGCTGCAACAATGCACCAAAGGGCTAAAGGGAAAAGATAACTTTGGGCATATGTGAACAAAGGCACTGAAGAATAGGTTCCTAGGCAACTTGATAGACCGATGAGTGCAGTAAGAATAGCAATCGATTTATCTGGATGAATTGGTACATACTGCCTAACAAACACAGGCATCAAGGTGTTGAGCATGGCAATTCCTGCGGCCACGACAACCGTGGCAAACATGAAAAGCCATTGCAAAGCAACCAATCTCAAAGAGCAACCCATTAAAATCAATGCACTAATGGCCGCTAAAGCATATTGAATCCGCATTGCTTTGGTAATCACTGTTGTCGCAACAGTGAAAATTCCAAAACACAACACAGGAAGTGCTGCAAGCACGCCATAAGTTTGGTAATCCATACCCAAAGCTGCTTGCAGCTGCTCGGCAATGGGACCTACGACCGTAATAGGTCCCCGCATAATTAGCGCCGTAAAAAATATGGCTGAAAATACCACTAATGATTGTGCTGGCATCTAACTATTCCCACCAATCACACTAGGAGTTTGCGAGTGCTAGGTAGTCCAACACACTTTGCAGGTGGATTTTGAAAACCTGATCAACCTCATCTAAATCGACGTATTCATCGGGTGCCCCCATGTTGCCACCTTCTACGCCACAACTGTATGCATTCACATTAAAACGTCTTATGTGTTTAGCATCCGTACCGCCTACTCGCACAGTAGCTGCGCACGGCAAACCGAAAACAGTTTGCGCATTTTTCTTTAATAATCCTAAGAATTCGTGTCCAGGATCAGAATATAAAGACTCACAAGTCATCAACGTTTCATAATGAATACCTTCATGGCAAGCACAAAGCTTATCTAGTACGTCTTGAATATTCTCGGGTGTAACGCCAACAGGAAGTCTTGTATCCATGATAACTTCTGCATAACCCGGTACTAGATTCGGAGCGCTACCGGCTCGAAATACCCCAATATTGTTCGTTATCGACAGTAAAATGTCCGTTTCACCTTGACCGGAGACACTTTCTGACACTGCGGAAGCGTCCTTAATTGCTTTTAAGACCTCTGAAGGGCAATTGGGTTCGATAGCAGAAATCGCCTTTTTATAATCAACAATAGCTCCAATGAGCATGTCAATGGCATTTTTTGTCTTATGCATGTGTGCGCCATGCCCCGGGATGCCTCGAGCGTAAAGCTTAAATCGATAGCGTCCTTTTCCCGCAAACCGAATCACACGAGAAGACCCTACATCAGCAATCAAGCATGCATCCACTTGTTTTAAATCGTCCAATTCCCGTAATAAAAAGTCCGTGCCATGTTTGCCCCCGGCTTCTTCCCATCCCACTAGCGTCAAAACCAACTCACCGGCCCAAAGTTCTGGGTGACGCGCCATGAAAATAAATGTTCCTAATAAAGAAGCACAACCGGCCTTCATATCCGAGACACCGACTCCAAACAAACGCCTGTTAACCACTTCGCCTCCCAGCGGATCATGCGTCCACTCTGAAGGAGAAACAATTTCAAATGTATCGAGATGACCGTTTAACAATAGACGCTTTCCCTCGGCATGCCCTTTGACACGAGCCACAATGTTTGGCGTGGATTCTACTTCGGAGAGAATTTGAAGCTGGACATTGTTCAGTGGTTCAAGCCACGTTTTTACACGTTCTACGATGGCTCGAGTATCGGAAGGCGGGGTCACGGAATTAATCGTTGAGAGCTGCAAAAGCATCGACTCAACCTCAGGAATGGACTTTTGAATCATGGCTTGCAACATACTAGTGACCTCCAATGTCAATTGTCATTTCCCTAGAGGTTATATCTCCCTGCAATAAACGCAATTGTTTTGCATTTGATCGAACTCTCTGTTGCAAAAATATTTATTTAAGACTAACCAAACGATAAATCCGAGTTTGTAACCCTCGTGACATATTACGTTCTGAATGAAAATAATTTGAAATTAAAAGCCTTAAAGCTTCACATGTGGTCTTATCGCCATGAGGGCGCTTCCCACGAAGATACCACCATCGCATCAGGAAGGATATGGTCAAGTCCCTCAATCCTTCTTACCTACGCTTAAAAGGCAAGTGGTGGGTGCACGGCGGTATCTACACGACCGTTGTGTGCGAACACCGTAAGAAAGGCTGGATACTGGCATCTCGCGTCGCAGGCCCCGAATATGAAAGCGATTCACCAATGAGAGGCAAAAAAGCCGTTGCTTTTAGAGGATTATTACATAAGCCTCGAGATGATTCTCGGAGCTTTGTGTTTGAAAACCAAGATAAATAACAACTGCAATTACTCCTAACTTACCATAGATAAGCCACCTGATAAAAGTGGTTCGATATAGTAAACTTTTTACACTGGATGGGGAAAATTCTGAATTAATCAAGACATACACCAACAAAAACAATCCTATCGTATATCGTTTATTATTATCTAACCAATTAAAATTCAAGGATAAATATTTCTTATATCAGTCTAACCACAAGTTGCCACAAAAACATTTGTTGTGTAAAATTTAACAACAAATGAAATAGAGGTGTCAAATGCTATTAAAATTTTCTGTCACTAACTATAGGTCCATCGGGGAAACGGTAACGTTGTCTCTGATTGCTGGCCGTGAACGAAAAAATGCACAACGCCTCTCTTCTGTTAAAGCATTGCGTAAACGCGTTCTACCGCTCGTGATGATTCAGGGTAAGAATGGAGCTGGGAAAACCAATATCATCAAAGCACTAGTCGCTGCCTCACGAACCATTTCCAAAACTAGGCAGCCTAATGAAAAGTTGGACGTTGTTCCGTTTCGTTTATGCAACCAGTGCCTAAATGAGCCGACCACGTTTGTTATTGAGTTCGTGATCAAAGAAGTCGTTTATCAATACCTTTTTTCCCTGACTCGCGAAACGATACAGTCGGAAAGCTTACTGGTGTTGAAGCACAACAGTATAGACGCACTTTTCACACGAAATGGTCAAGAAATTAATTCTAGTGGCTTGACGGGTAATGAAGATGAAAAAAACGATCTCCGCATTATTGCCCAAAGCACACAACCCAATCAATTATTCTTGAACACTCTGGCCTTGCAGGCAGAAAATGCTCAAGGGTACTCTTGGGCTTCTACTATTCGACATGTTTTTGATTGGTTAACAAAAGGTATTCACGTTCTCAGCCCCGATATGAACATTGCCTTTGACGATGAAGATCAGATTGCTTTTTTGTCAGAGACAATCCCCTTGTTTGATACTGGAATTAATTCAGTCAATTTAGTAGAACTTTCTAAGGATGTTATTGATTTTCCACAAAATTTTATTCAAAGTATTATTAATGCGATACCTGAAGGCAGTGTACTTCCCTTTGTGCACCCGCATCTGGGGCATATTTTTATACGAAAAATTAATGGAGAAGCAAAACTAAGTGAAGTGAAGACAACTCACAAGACCGATTCCGGAGAGTCAGTTCCTTTCCACTTAATCGACGAGTCTGACGGCACCTTCCGGCTAATGTCACTGTTAACATTATTGAGCTCTTTGGGAGATCAAAATCGAAATAGAGTTATCGTCATCGATGAAATCGATCGCAGTCTGCATACGTCAGTAACCAGAAAAATCATTAAAGACTTTTTGGCTTGGGTAGAGAAAACACATACCGGCCAACTGATTTTTACCAGTCTCGATCCTTCTTTGATGAATAGTGAGTTAGGTTTACGACGAGATGAGATGTGGATTGCTGATAAAAGCCCCAACGGAGAGACTAAATTGCACTCGCTTGCATCTCTGAATGTTCAGAGCAGTGGCGAAAAAGGCCTTCGCACAGGTATGAACCTCACCGATGAATTCTTAAGCGGAAAATTAGGCGGAATCGCCAAAACACAGGAGATGAATTTTTTAGAAAATCGATAGTGAACAGAAATTGAGGACTTAAGTTGGCGCTTAAGTCCCCAACGTCCGGCTTAAAGCTGCCTGGTCGGACAGCGAGAAACCTAAATGCTTGACAGCGCACGTAGGTTAACATGTTTCGGATTTTTCTTCCGGAAATCTCGTCACTTCTTGAGGCAGCTCAAAAATCCTTAAAAAGGAGCTTGATATGCGTACACATAGTAGCAAAGGGCGCCTCCCTCAAATGGCAAATGAAGTCGAATACAAAATTGATGACCTTTCCCTTGAAATTGCTAAGGAAATAGTCAGTTTTTGTGGTCGTTTCTTACGTCAATGGCAAGAAAAGCGTAAAGAAAAAGAGCTTGAAGCCAAAGGCCGTCTTCGTGGATTTGAGTTATTCAATTCAGGAGAAAGCAAATGTCAAATTTGAGTATGTTATCCGATGCAATAAAGTCGCGCAAACAAGTCAAATTTTATTATGACGGGTTTGCTAGACTGGTCGAACCGTTCGTACTAGGAAGGACGAAGAAAGGGAATTTGGCCATACGGGCCTTCCAAACAGCCGGAGGAAGCAACTCTAACACCGTTCCGGGATGGCACTTATTTCTAGTTGACAAAATCGGTTCTCTGGAGGTGACCGAAAAGTCCTTCTCAGGTGTAAGGGAATTTTACAACCCTAATGATAAAGGCATGACTGTCATCTACTCTCGAATCTAAAGCTTTTTCTACTATCAAACCTCCCAGGCTCGAAGGCAATTTTGGGAGGTTTGTGTTTTTATTGGCCAAAGACCCTGATTCAACTCCTCATTCTTATTGAATTTAACTTGACATCCTATTAGCATCACGCTATTTATTCATAGACATCACTAAATAACGCGTTAAATGAAGTCAACCGGCACATGCCCTCGATTCGGAACCCTCTGTGCATGCAGTGTCTTTTTACCAAAACACAATGCACACCAAACGGTTTCTCCTTCCGAAACATTTAAAAATTGGCGGACGTTTTCTGATTCTGCTGATTTTGTTGCATATCCTGCAAAACAGCAACCAACATCAAATGCTTCACAAGCCAAATTGAAGTAGGTCAAAGCGATCCCAGTGTCCACCGGTCCCCAAACGTGATTGCTCGGCCCCACAGCAAAAGCAATATGAGGCGCTCCACGCATAATGACATCCTTACCGTTACGGTAACGAGAAAGAATTGAGTCAATCGCATAACGCTTTCCGTACACCGGATGGTAACGCGCCTCTTTATCAAACCACTGCGCGATCATTTCCGTTAACATCTTTGTTTTTTCAGGATCAAGAATCACAATCCAGCGGATTTTCCGATTGTTTCCGCCCGATGGTGCATAGTTGGCCGTTTCCAAAATTTTGTCTACGACTTCTTTCTCAACCGGTGAATTTTGGAAATTACGATAAGAGCGTCTTGAACGCAAAAAACTCAAATATTGTTCTGTTTTCGTTTTATCGAATTGCAGGGCCGCAGGCAATGCCAATCCTTTAGAAAACTCTTGCTCGGCGCATCCTTGAGGGCAGTAGGCGACACACTGACCACAGTTATTACAACGTGCCGAACTTTGCTCAGTCATCGTAGACAGACCATCAACAAAATCGATCAAACCTTTTGGACAAGTCTGTATGCAAATACCGCAGCGAATACAACGCGTCGGATCCGTTTTAAATTTAACCATATGACCTCCCAAAACTTAGAAAAATAAGAATACACAAGCCATGATACAGATCATCCCAGCTGTCATTGGAATCCAAGTCCTCCGTACAATCGCCAAAGGACTAACACCAGCGGCTCCTGCCAATGCAATGATGACACCGGCAACGGGACTCATAGCACGGAACATGCCTGAAGCAAAGTGCATAAGCGTAATAAACGTGGCTGTTGTGCCTCCTAAAGCGGTCGAAAGGTCATTAGCCATGGCGGCAAAGGCCGCAAACGCGCCAACACTGGAACCTATTAAGAACGTCACGGCACCGACTACTCCGGTCATAACGGTCGTCATTCCGTCAAAGCCCAACCCGGCATTTTGAGACGACACAATCATGCCGTCGATTAGTCCCGTTACCTTTAAACCATGAGCAAAGAACTGAGCACAGAAGATCAATACCACAATGGACGAGAACATTTTGCCCATGACTTTGAAGGCGTGAGAGCCGTCAGCCAATGCCTCTTTGGGATTTCTACGACGAATGAGTTCAACCATTACGGCGACAAACCAAACTAAAAGCAAGGCCGAATTGGTATTGAGCTTAATTGTTGAAACACAGAACTTACTGAAGATCACTAATAAGATGATGGGAAGAATCGGAAAAATGGCATACCAAAGCGGAGCATCCCGATTCTCATCTTTCTTAATCTCTGACGATTCGGCATAAACGTCATCGTTTTTGCGGTCGTAGTAGCGTTGAACAAAATAATGGCAGATGGCCACAACAATCAATGTGGGAATCCAGACCTTCATTTGATAAGAAACGAAATAAACGATCGGCTCAATTCCTGCAACTTTCGCAGCTAACAAACCGTTGCCGGAGGCAGGACCCACAGTCATGCCACCCGTCGTCCCAATAACAGCTGCAGCGGCAGCCGCTGACACCCCGACGCTTTTTAATATCGGATACATGGCGACCAACAAAAGCATCGCAAGGCCTGCAGCGCTCGGGATCACGGCAATCAGCATGGACCCAATGATGTACCCGATAGCCAAAACAACATACGGTTGAGAAAAGTGATTTAACGGTTTTAAAGCGATACTCACCAATGACTTGGCGGCACCGATTTTGTCCATGTAACCGGCAAAGCCACCAGCCAGCATAATCAGAAAGCCTGTACCGGCGGCTTGCTGAGTCGCAAACTTTCTCAAAATGTCGAAGATGTCAAAAAAGAAAAAGCCGGAGGTTTTCACACCTTTTGGCAACATGTCAGGAACGTCTGCCATGTAACCAAAAAGAATTAAAACCATACCGGCCATAAACAACGTCATTGCTGTTTGACGGCGCTTAAAAATCAACCAGCCGGTCACCCCAACAATGATTAAGGCTATCCAAGGAAGGAAGACTAGCATATGAACCTCCAAAGAAAGCAGAAGAGAAAATATTGCTTTTTATGAAATGTTTAGCAGTACCTAACAATTCAAAGCAAAAATAAAAATGCTTCTCATCTAAATAAAAATCAATGAGTTAGCATTAAATATTTTAAAATTATCATGTTGCAGTCTTTGCAATAACTTTTGATAGTTTCGGGATAATCATGCGCATTGACGAAAAAAGGCTCAAGGTTTTCATTCGCGCGGCAAAAAGCGCCTCTTTAAATGAGGCGGCTGCTCAGTTAAATATGTCCGTATCAACGGTCAGCAGAATTCTGTCTGATATTGAACTTGATGCAGGAGTTGAGCTTTTTGATCGTAGCGGTTATCGACTACGTTTAAACCAAGACGGTCTGGCCTACTTGCGGCAATCACAAGAAGTTTTAGCATCAATGTTTGAATTAGCCAATTTCAAGCAAAGACGGCAACTGTATGATCGACGGATTCTTCACGTAGCGGCCTTCCCTAGACATATTGAAACGCTCAATACGCCAATTGTCAGAGAGTTCACCTATCGATTGCCGAATTTTCAAATTTGTCTTGATCTGCATATTCGACGTGACTTCTGGCAATCCATGTACCTGCATCCTTTTGACATAGGATTTGGCAACATCACTAAAGCCCCCAACGATGATTTAATCGTGGTTCCGATGGGCACTTCGCCTTTCGTGGTCTGTGTTCCTGAAGGGCACTACCTAACAAAGAAGTCGGTTATTAGACCGGATGATTTAATTGATGAAAAGTTCATCTTATTGTCAGGAGACACTTTAGTGGGCTCTTCTGTTCATAAAGTCATACCATTTCTTCATTCAAGACAAATTGTCGCAACGTGCTCAAATACGTTGGCAGCTCTGTCGCTGGTCAGTAGCGGGATGGGAATACACATAACAGACAAACTCGGCGCTCAATCAGGTGCTTTGAAGCATGCGAAAATCATTGATTTTGAACCGTCAAAAGAAATCCTAATCTCAGCCTTTTGGCCAAGGAAGTCTCTGATTTCTACCGATGAGATTCAAACGTGCTGTGATATTGCGCACGAGGTAATGAAACAATGTGGGCTGACAATGCTCGAAAGAAGTAGTCCCCCAATTGACAGGTTTATTTCTGCTCAGAAATAATAAGTGAAAGAGCAGTCGTCATTCGCAAAAATCCCTAACTGCTGAATAAGTAGTTAGGGATCTTTTCACTACAAACTGCTTTGAGACTAATAATTTTCGAAAATTCGATTTATTTCTTGAAGCGAATTGCCGCATTTGTTGAGAGCAAGTTGTAATAAAATTCGGGCCTTTTGAGGCGATAAACTTCCAGCAGAAATAAAGCCAGCCTTTTGCCAACGTTCTAAACCGTTTAGCACCGGCCCTGACCCCGTTCTCGAAGAACGGACAACAACACACCCGACTTGAGCTGCTTTAACAAGTGCCTCTTCAACAATCTTTGACAACGTTCCATGTCCACAAGCTGCAACTACAATGCCTGAGTACTTAGCATCAACGGCCGCGTTGATCGATAAATCATCGTCATCGGCATGCGTCATGACAAGCAACACTTTGGGCAAAAGTAATTCCTCCTGAAAATCTTCGAGAGAAAACTCACTTGTAACCGTATGGGGACGAATGCTTTGCGTAAAGTACTCGACTTTGTTTTCAATCACATAACCCAAACTACCGAAATCTCGCCCCTTGAAAGTTTCAACAGATGTTGTATTGGACTTAGTGACATCCCGAGCGCTATTGATAATACCGTTTAATACAACTAAAACCCCTTTGCCAACAGACTGAGGGCTGGCCGCAACACGTACAGCATTTAAAAGATTTAACGGTCCGTCGGCCGACAAAGCGGTAGCCGGTCTCATCGCTCCTGTCAACACAACAGGTTTTTCGGTTTTCAAGACCAAGTTTAGGAAAAAGGCTGTCTCTTCCATCGTATCGGTCCCGTGGGTAATCACAATACCGTTAACATCCGAGCGCCGACAAAGCAATTCGATTTCTCTTGCCAACTCAATCCAAATTTGCAAGGTAATGCAACTTGAGGGAATGTTGCAAACACTATGTGTATCAATGTCTGCTACTGAAGATAGACTCGGAACGGCTGCAATAACATCCTCAACCGAGAGACCTTTAATGCTATAACCCGTGAGTTGCGTCTCGCTTGCTCCCGAGCTCACAATGGTTCCACCAGTTGATAAAACAACAATTTTAGGCTTCATAATCTAATCCAGACCGAAGAGTGAGAACCTTCGGTCTGCTCCTTTTGTAACTAACGCATGAAGATGGCCAATAACACTACAGCGACCAACATTGGAAGAACTGTACGTTTGGCAACCTCAAAGGGATTTACATGTGCTAAACCGGCTACAAGAATCGTAATACCGGCGATTGGAGAAGCTGTACGACCAGCGGCGCCGGCAAGAAATGCTAGAGAACCTAAACTATGAATTTGCATACCAAACTCACTAGCATGAGGTGTTACTGTACCGTTAAAGGCCATAGCACCTGCATCACCGCTACCCATAATGACAGATAGTACGAAAGGACCGATGGAACCACCCCACTGTGCAATTTCGTTTGACTGCACCATAATGCCGATTAATCCGTCAATCAAACCAGAAGCCTTCATTCCCGCAGCTAAAACACCTGCCGCAATAATGATGCCCATGATTTCGCCGTAGCTATCACCCATACCTTGGAAGAACTTTTTAGAGAATACTTGGGCATCTGCCATGCAAACGAGTAAACAGACAACCGTACCGATTAACATAGCTTGAGCTACACCCATCGGAACGTTCGGAATAAAGAACGTAAAGACAAGCATTAAAGCAATCGGGATCAACGGAATTAAGGCACGAATGGGATTAGGCTTGAAACCGTCATCTGTTGCTTGATCAGACACCTTTTCACCTTTATGGTCGCCGAACCACAACGCCATCACCGTCACACCGATCGCACCCACAGCACCGATCATCAAAGAGAAATTGGAATGGTATTGGATTAAGTCCAAAACAGTCATGCCGGCCATTTCTGCCACATAGGGATTGTGAGACAAACCCGGAGACAAAAGAGACCCCGTTGTACCGGCCAAAACGGCAGCAGCGGCGGCGGCCGGTTTAATACCGGCACGAAGCATTAAGGGAATAAACGTGGTACCTACCACTGCACCGACACCCACTGCAGAGGGAATGGCTACGTTAATGAAAAACGTGATCACCGTTGTCATTGGGATTAAGAAGATCCCAACATTGCGAATGGGGCGTGAAAGATAATAAACTAGCGATCTGTCACACTCCGTGTACGTCACGCAATAAGCAAAACCGGTCGCCGCGCAGATTGCGGTGATCAATGCGCCATTTGTCATCGTTGTGGCAAAAGCGTTGAAGCCTGCCATCGGTGATAGTGAAATAAAACACAAAAGAAGACCACCGCCAGTTAACACAAGCCGAGTCTCATATTGCTTAACCAGCAAATAGATAATGCCAGCAATAACAACCAATGCCAACCATCCTGTTATAGACATAGCAAACCTCTCACAAAAAGAAAAAGAAGAAAGATCAAACCAATGCTGAAAAACACGGTCGTATTCAGTATGAAAATGATTCAAAAACTGAACAACTTGAAATAGAAATCAGAATCGAGGTAATTCTTAAAATTCATGCTTGTCAGATAGGACTCCTAGCTCATTGATAAAGAGGGCTTTTGAGGTAGACTATTTGTAGATTACCCCGCTGAGACTAACCTATGAAAAATATTGCCCTACAGTCACTTCTGAACAAAAATCCTCAAATCTTTCTGATGTGTTGTGAACTCAGAAATTTCTCCGAAGTAGGGCGGGTGCTCGGTTTAACACAATCTGCCATTTCTAAGGCGATTCAAAACTTTGAAAATGAGCTCGGGCTCACCCTCTTTATTCGTGATTGCAGGCCACTGACACTAACAGCAGAAGCCGTTCAGCTCGAAAAGTATTTACGAGTCATGATGGGAGACTTTAAAAAGTTCATGGGTGAGCTTCAAAGTGACAATTTCATCAAGCCTATTTTGAGAATTGGCATTCTTGATAGCCTAGCAACCACCCTGGGAGTTGAGATCGTCAAAGAGCTATTACCTGATGTCTCCAAAACAGTTATCGTGAGCGCTGATGCTCATGAACTCAAGCGCCGACTGCTCGAGCGTAAAGTGGACATCGTTATTACCCACGAAACTTACGATTCGGTGCGAGCCATTTCACACCAAAAACTCTTCGATGAACCGGGCATACTGGTTTTACCAAAAACCATTGCCGAACAAGCAGAAAAATGGACTTGGGATCGGCTCCCGCACTGCGGTCTGCCGCTGATTTCCTATAGTCACGAAACAGGTGCCGGAAACATCAGTAATCAATTCCTTAAAGCCAATACGTTGCTTTTCCCCGAGCGCGTGGTCGTTGACAATAGTGCCATGTTAATTGGTCTCGTCAAGCAAGGCATCGGCTGGGCTTTTACTCAACCTACGACCGTGCTTTCCATGGCCCACGAGCTCGATGATATCGTTATTGCTCCCATGCAAGAACCCGTAATGACACGTGAAGTGTGTCTTATGGGGCGCGAAGGAGAATTCACTGCTGAAGTGCCGTTGATTAAAGATGTTGCTCAGAGATCGTTTGAGCAGAAAATTTTTCCGGAAATCTTCGCATTTGCTCCTTGGCTTATGAACCAACTTTCGATTAAATAGTAAAAACTCATGGAAATCCCTGAGATAAAACATGATTTCAAGAAATCAAAGTCATTCTGAATTTTTATGAGGATTTCAAAACGGCAACTACCCGCTACTATAGAAATTAGACTTTATTAACAAGGCTTATGGGAGGCCCGGTCTATGTATGACTTACTATTAAAAGGGGCGCATGTTGTCGATCCCCTCAATGGTGTAAACGGAGTTGCCGATGTAGCAATTGTCGGGGGCAAAATTGCTGCCGTTACTAAAGAGTTAGACAACAATGCCAAGGAAGTGATTGATCTCACAGGTTATGTACTGCAACCAGGTATTATTGATAGCCATGTGCATTTAGGTACGATGTGGGGCTCTCCGTTCGGTCCTCGCATGCTCGCCATGAACGGCGTGACAACTTGCTTGGACATGGCAGGCCCGCTGGATGACATTCTCGACAATGTCCCGAAGTATGGCACCGGTATCAATATGGCCATTCTTCAATTTGCATCCCCACCCTTCACGTTCAAGACTAACGCTCCTTCAAAAACTGAAATGATTGAGCTCATTGACAAGTCTTTGCACGACGGCGCTCTCGGCGTCAAACTCTTAGGCGGGCACTACCCGCTTAAACCTGACGTGTCATCAACGCTCATTAAAACTGCTCTTGAACGTCGCGCTTATGTCGCATGGCACGCTGGCACCAGTGAAAATGGATCTAACATCAACGGCATGATTGAAGCGGTAGAAATGGCTGATGGCTATCCTCTACATTTAGCGCATATTAACGCTTATTGCCGTGGTGCGATCAAAAACGAACTGGAAGAAACGCGCATTGCTATTGAACTTCTGGAGAAAAATCCTAACATCTTCTGCGAAAGTTACATTTCACCGAAAAACGGCACACGTCTGACCTGTGACGTCGAAGGAAAGATTCAATCCAAAGTGACAGGCAATTGCCTGCGTCATTTCGGTTTCACTGAAGACGCCGATGGTGTCAGAAAAGCTCTTTTGGCTGGCAAGGCTTTCGTTGTGTATGACGCCGGAGGCTACTCTGATTTAGTGACCGGCGAAGAAGCACTCAAGCGCTGGGAAGCTGCCGGCAGTGATGTGGGCGGAAGCTTCAACATCAACCCCCCGATTCCTCGTATTCAATTGGCACAAGCCAAAAGAAAAGACGGCTCTTTCGTGGTTGATGCCATCTCCACTGACGGTGGTTGCATTCCGCGTAACGTCATCATCTCGCAAGGTCTTTCGCTTGTCAAACTTGACGTTTTAACACTGACCGAATTTGCTCAAAAGACGTCGCTTAATCCTGCACGGATGCTACGTTTGAGCAATAAGGGCCATCTCTCGGTCGGAGCTGATGCCGATATTACGGTCTACGACTTTGATAACCAAAAACCCTACGCGAGTTTTGTTGAGGGCCGTAAAGTGCTCTTTAACGGAGAAATTCACTCAAGCAGTGCCACGGTCATTTGCACCGAACATGGCAAAGATGCCATTGAGGCACGTGGTATGAAAGCTATCGTGGTAGATCCTGGCAAACAAGTCGAACGTTCAAAAGCCCTATAACGCCAATTCGGCACAGAATTAACATTGTTTGTCTTTAACGAGGGGGAGAATTTTATTCTCCCCCTCCTTGAGCCTTAATCAGTCAATAAGTCTTGAATATTGCCCGAATTGTAGTTGGATCATTACCGAATCGATGAATGGCCAATTGACGCAATATTCGAGCTTTCTGAGGTGATAAGGAGCCCGCAGGAATAAAGCCCGAGTCTTGCCAACGCTGCACACCATCGAAAACGCACCCCGACCCCACACGAGAGGTACGCACAACAACGCAACCGTCATTGACCGCTTTCTTTAAGACGTCTTCCATTTGCAATGGAATCGTGCCATGGCCACATCCTGCGTAAACAATTCCGGCAACTCCAGCCTTTGCACACAGTTCCACTAAGTAGCCGTCGTCATCAATGTGGCCTGTCAAAATCACCACTCGAGGAAGTTGTGCGCTGGTGTCAAAATCTCTCAGTGAAAATTGACTACGCAAAGTGTGAGGGCGAGAACTTTCCGAGAAGAACTGAACTTCATCGCCTAATACAGAGCCAAACATCCCGAATTCTCTGGCCTTAAAAGTATCCAAAGAAGTCGTGTTAGTCATTGTTGTGTCCCGAGCACCGTTAATGACGCCGTTCATCACAATTAAAACACCTTTGCCTTTTGCCTCGGGATTTGATGCAACTTTAACAGCATTGAGTAAATTAATTGGCCCGTCGGCAGAGATGGCAGAAGCAGGACGCATTCCGCCCGTCAGCACGATCGGCTTTGACGTTTTAAGAACCTAATTTAGGAAAAATGCTGTCTCCTCCATGGTGTCTGTGCCATGAGTGATGACTATACCGGTCACGTCTTTACGACGACTGGCCTCTTCAACCGTTCTGGCTAATCCCACCAAAATGTTTGTAGTAATGCTACTTGAGGGGACATTGCAAAAAGTTGATGTCTCAACATCGGCAAAATTCGTGATGCTCGGTGCTTGACTGATCACTTCATCGAGTGTTAGACCTTCGGTTGAGTATGACAGCATCTCGGTTTCGCTCTCTGTCGAACTGAAAATGGAACCGCCGGTAGCAAATATCAACACTTTAGGTTTAGTCATATTGTCATCAAAAAATTGGGGAATTAATTAGATATTCAATCACTTGATTAGAGTCAAGCCTACTTATAGTCTTCGGTTATTTTACTCCGAGTAGAGATGAAACTGATGTTGGTTCAGGCCACTGCTTCCTGTTATTAGGACAACGTTCATATTTGAACTAACCAGCTCACTCATCCCTTACTTACACAAATCCCATTAGGTATTAGTCCTATCTATCCAAGTTTTGATTGTATTTTGTATATTGTATACAAAATACATAGATCTGCAGATCTGTCTCACTTTCTTCATATCTTTAAAGGAGAAGCGTTATGAGCAGAAACTTAAGCATTGTCATAACGTTGGTGATTGGGGCTGCTATTTGGTTCTGCCCGAATCCCAGCGGAGTCTCACCTGAGGCATGGCATCTATTTGCAGTACTTATTGGAACCATTGCTGGTTTCGTCTTAATTCCAGTACCCATCGGCTTAGTCGCATTAGTTGGTCTGACTATTTGTATTCTGACTAACGTAATGAGCACAGGCCAAGCACTTTCAGGCTTTGCCAATAGCCTCTTGTGGCTGATTGTGATGGCCTTTATGTTCTCACGAGCCTTTTTAAAGACCGGCTTGGGTGAACGACTTTCTTTAAAGATCTTATCGTTGATTGGTGACAGTACCTTAAAAGTCGCCTACTCAATGACGATTTCAGGCTCCTTGCTCGCTGCCGGCATCCCATCTGGAACAGCACGGGCTGGGGGTGTGATCTATCCGATTATTCGCTCAATTTGCTCTGTTTTGGATAGTGAACCCAACAAGAATCCTGAAAGAGCCGGGCGTTTTTTAATGCAGGCCTATTATCAGTCTGAAGCATTCATTTCCTATCTCTTCATGACGGCTATGGCCGGCAATGTGCTCGTAATGCAATACGCGCACGACTTAGCCAAAACTGATATTACGTGGGCAGGATGGGCTCTAGCAGCGTTACTGCCGGGACTGGTTTCCATTTTGCTAGTTCCTCTTGCGGTTTATTTCCTCGTTCCCCCTACACTGAAAAAAGCCCCGGAAGCTAAAGAACACGCAAAGAAAATATTGGCCGAAAAAGGGCCGATGACAGCAAAAGAAATCGGACTGGCTTCAATTTTCATTGGAAGTATCGCCTTGTGGATGTTAGGCGACTTTATTGGGATCGGTTCAACGCCTGTCGGCCTTGGTGCTGTGAGCTTGATGTTGGCATTCGACATTTTGTCTTGGGATGACATCATTTCCGAAAAGGGCGCTTGGGACACTCTCGTTTGGATGGGCGTACTCGTATGTATGGCCGGCGGATTGACCGAACGTGGCTTCATGGTTTGGTTAGGTGCTGAAATGGGCCAATGGTTCGTTGGAATGAACTGGGTGGTCGTCTGCATACTGGTTGTCTTGTTCTTCAATTACACCCAATATGCTTTCGCCAGCTCCACGGCTCACTTAGTTGCCTTATTTGGCGCTTGTTTGACCGTCATGCTTGGCGCAGGTTGTCCTCCCCTGCTTTCAATTTTGATTTTAGCTTTCGTCGCCAATACCCCTGCTTGCTTAACGCACTACACCTGCGGTTTTGCCCCCATTTATTACAACTCCGGTTACTTCACGCTTAAAGACTTCTGGCGTGTCGGTTTCATCATGAGTTGGCTGCACGTTGCAATCGTGCTGATTTTCGGCCCTGCTTGGTGGTTCATCCTTGGGCTTTGGTAATCGACTTTTTTATACAACACAAAGGAGAAATGTATGAATACCCCGATTTTGCACATGACCGATTACAAGATGTACAAGAACTTCTTCGGTTGCCAAGAAATGCGTGACCTCTGGAGTGAACGCGCAATCTTAAAACAATGGATTAATTTTGAGGTGTACTTAGCCCAGGCTCAGGCCGAACTTGGCATGATCAGCCAAGAGATTGCCGATGAAATTACTCGTACCGGTGACCTTGACATGATTGGAGAAGAAAATATCGATGATTGCTACAACACCACGACACTAAATACAGTTGCTCTAATTCGCCCCTGGAAAGCTATTTGTAACAACGGAGCGGGCGAATTCATTCACTACGGCGCGACTTCTCAAGACGTTTTGGATACAACTCTAGCCTATCGTATTCGCAAGAGTCTTGATATGTATGAAGCCGACCTTCAAAAAATGATTGATGTATTAAAGCCCTTGGCTGACAAGCATCGTAAAACAATCATGGCAGGAATCACTCACGGTCAACATGCCATCCCTGTCACCTTTGGCTTCGTTGTCGGCACCTGGATACAAGCTCTTAAGGAGCACATCGACCGTATCCAACAAGCTCGTCACCGCATTTGTGTGGGTACCGTTTCCGGCGCAGCCGGTAACTTCGCTTCCTACTACTTGCTCTTTGGCGAAAAATGCTGGGACATGCAAGTAAAGGTTCTCAAGCGTTTCGGTCTTGAAGTCCCTCCAATCTCTGTTCAACCCCGCAATGAGCGCTTCAATGAATACATGTACATCTGCGCAATGATTGCTAATACGTTGGAAAAGATTGCAGAAGACATCATCTTCAACCAACGCAATGAAGTCCAACAGTTAGAGGAACCGTTTGATACAGAACATCAAATATGCTCTTCAACCATGCCACAAAAGCGCAATCCCGTCATGTGCGAGAACATGAGAGGCATCGCTGTCCTGATTCGTATGAATGCAGCTGCGCAAGGTGAAACGTTCCATCGAGACTTAAGAGATGACTCACCGTTCTTTGTCGAAGACATCAAGATGCCTGAAACGGCTATTTTGATGGACTCCATGCTCAAGGAAGCATTAACCGTATTCTCTGGCTTGAAAGTTCATCCAGAAAACATGCGTAGAAATCTTGATAACGATGAGGGCTTATTGATGGCCGAACCACTCGCACTTTATTTAGCCCAAAAATGTGGCAAGAAAGACACGGCCATGCGGATTGTTCACAAGATTTCGATGGAATCTTTCGAAAAGAAGATCCCATACAACGTTTACATTAAGCAAATGCCTGAATTGCGTGAATACCTCTCAGAGGAGGAAATTGACAACATCCTCAATCCTGAAAATTACTTGGGTTTAACCGATAAGGCAATTGATAACGTTCTTAATGACTAAAACTGCCTAGGAGATGATTATGTTACCGGCCACAAAGCTTAGTTTGGATTTTGCCTCCCAACTCAACTACAGCGATATCCCCGCCCATGTTGTAGAACAAATGAAGAAGTATGTCTTTGATTTGATCTGTTGCTCAGTGGCCGGTTCTAAAGCTTCAGAGATTGACCGTATCCGTAAAATCTTTGTCACCTCGTCGGATACGACCGGAGTCATGCCCTTTGGCAATCAAGTTCCACAAACCCCAGAAATTGCTGCCATCATCAATGCGGCAAGCGGTCACGCCCTCGAAATGGATGACTCTGATCGTACAGGATTGTCGCACCCTGGTGTGATGGTCATCACTGCCGCACTCATAGCCTCTGAACTAACCAATCCCAACGGAAAAGACTTTATTTCTGCTTGCGTTGCGGGCTACGAAGTCATGCTTCGTGTTGGTACCGCACTCGGGCTAGATCATTACGCCATCTGGCATACAACTTCCACTACTGGAGGACTAGGGGCAAGTATTGCCTGCGGCAAATTAATGCGATTGAATCGACAACAATTGGCAGATGCGTTTGGAAATGCTGGAACTCTAGCCTGTGGTTTATGGGAATTTAATCACAATTATTCCATGAGCAAATTGCTGCATGCCGGCATGGGTGTCTCTCATGGCATTTTGAGTGCTCGTTTGGCCAAAGAAGGTTTTACTGGAGCCGATCAAATCCTTGAGGGAAGCCAAGGGATGTTCAAAGGTTTTCCGTCCAAAGACCTTGATCTGAAAGTATTTGATGACTATTCAAAATTCTGGCGAGCAGCTAACGTTACATTCAAGCCCTACCCCTGTTGCCGCCACACTCATGGAGGCATTGATTGCGGTTTGTTACTGAACAAGCGTCGCATTAATCCTAGTGAAATCAAAGCCATTCATATTGAGACGTACAAGGCTGCTTATGACGTAGTGGCATCCACTCAATGCAAAACTACCAAACAGGCTAAATTCAGTCTTCCCTATACTGTTATCACTGCAATGCTTGATGGAGTGATTAAAGAGCCGAGCTTTAACCTTGTTTCAATTAATCGCAATGAAACACAACATCTTTTAAAACTTTGTGATGTTACGGTTGCAGAAGATATACAAGCCGTGCATCCATTTCACGAAAATTGCCGAGTAACGGTTGTGCTCAATGATGGTCAATCTTTCACAGAATTTGTGTTTGACCCACTCGGAGAACCTGAAAATCCCATGTCATGGGATGATTTAATTGCTAAAGGAAGAGAACTTCTACATTTTGTTTCAGACGCAGATTTCAAGACATTACTGCAAAAAGTTCAAAACTTGGAAAACGAAACAGAATGCCGAACACTCTATAGAGTTTGTCACAATCTTTCTCTAAACTGAGACTCATAACCCGCAATCAACTCTAATCAGTGAGAGTGATCTCTCGGTCGCTCTCACATTCTTTGCCTTCGATAATATCCGATGCTTTCCCTGAAGATTTAATATGTTGAATTAATAATTCACAACCACGACGGGTTGTGTGTTCATCAATTCGAACTAACTCATCTTCATCGCAACCAGGATCAGATAACATTTCTAACTGCAAGCGATGACTTTGCACTGAATAGCTAAAATTAGCCTCGTGATAGCAGTAATAGAAGCGGTGCCAACGCATCAATTTTCGTAACTTATAAAGCTCTCTTTCCAACCATGAATTTCCGCTTAACGCAATTAATGTCGCGTGAAATTGCTCATGACAATCGATGAACTCAGTACTATTTTTGGAAATCATAGCCTGTTCCATACGATCTAGAATTTTTTTAAGATCCTCAATATCTTTTTGCTTGACATGCTTATGAGCTAAACGAACTGCCAACCCTTCCAAGGCAATCCGAACCTCGCAAACCTCTTCAATTTCTCGAATATTAATTTTCTTAACAAAACGACCTTTATGAGGATAATTAACAATTAATCCCTGAGATTCTAAAATGACTAATGCTTCTCTCAGCGGCGTACGACTAATGCCGAGTTCTTTTTCTAATTCTAATTCTTTAAGACGTGCTCCAACTTTTAATTTTCCGCTTAGCACCATTTCTTCCAGAACTCGAGTCGCTTCAGAGACTAATGTTTTAGATGAAATTTTTAGCATAAAACCAAACCTTAAAAGTCGAACATTATGTGTTAATGATATACCTCTAAATTATTTCATTGAACAGAAAAAAGGGCCTATATCATCTTAGTTAATCACTTGCAAAAAAATACTTTGAACTAATCTGAACCAATGATCTTAAATGGGAGTCGGTTGCCTTCTTTAATTTTTACTCTCACTAGACTAATCATTGCAAAAACAAATTCCATCTCTATATAGTCTAAATGGCACTATTTATCATAGCGATCTATACGCATCCTCGTAGCGGAGACGTCCCAATCCTTTAGCCCCTGCATAATTAAGGTAAGGCCCTATCCAAGGTGCAATATGAAGAAGCTCCGGAGTTATTTTTTTGATAAGTGTTTGCTTTACGATTTCCGTGATCTCATCGGCCATAGCCACGAAACTAGGTTCCATTCTCGATAAAAGATATAAATCTCGACACTCGATAGGCTCTGGCATTGGCAAGGTTTTTATACTTGGTAAAAAGTCAGGGTACATGGCAATAAACAAAGGAGTCTGAATCCCCCAACCTAATTTATTTTTAATATATTCTAAAAAGGTAATCGTCCCATTAACCGTAATTCTGTCAACATATTGACTCCCCAAACTACTGAAATAAGCGCGTTCAAATTGTCCATTCGTTGAGGCTAGTGAGTTAGCCACACGTGGTAAACCGCAAAATCTTAAACTCTCCCAAGTCAAAGGCAAGGGAGTTTGAAAATCATTAGGAACAATCAACACTGACGGTTCACTGAAAATGAATCGCCGGTAGAAATTTTTGTCCCAATACGGATCAGAAGATATAAAGAAATCAATATCACCAATTTCAAAAGACTTAAGCAAATCACTACTGTAACCTTCAAATGAAATAGTATCGGGAGACTATAAATTTTTCTTGTTTCATCTAAAAATCTCTATGACATTTTTAAGTCATAGAGGCTGTCCACAGATATTTTGGTCCCCTCCAGGCCCTAGCGTTGAATAGTTCAGAGAAACTTTAGCTTATTACTTTCTCTACCAGCTACCTAGAAAGGACAGATCCAAGCATCAAAATCCGAGTCATGTGACTGAGGTAAAGGTTTTGCTTCGCGAGTTCGAATATAGACAGGCATGGGAATTGCCGCTCCAAACACTATTGCACTTTGTCTAGGTAGTCCAGGAATTCTCGCAAGATCTCTACTATGTGCTTGATCACAAGCCGCAGAAACCATCTCTAAATCTCGTCCTGATGTAAGTCTGAAGCAAACCCAAGTTCCACATTGCGCCAAAACAGTGGGGGACACTTCGGCAGGTCGCTGAGTACTTAACCACAAAGAAACACCAAACTTTCGTCCTTCTTTAGATAGGCGTTCATAAGCCAAAGTATCGCCTTCAGACAATGTTCTGAGATAGTGGTGAGCCTCTTCTAGAACTAACAATGTTGGCGACGCTTTTGCAACTCCCCGTTTAAATAATACGTGAGCATAAACATCTAATAGCGCCCCTAGGACCAACGGCATTAGATCATGAGGTATCTGAGTTAAATCAATCAAATGAATATTATTGTCCGCACTATCAGGCTCGCCAAATAATTTATTGACCAAACTGTTTTGAGCCTCTTCCCAAGGCTCCTGTCCGATTGCCTCGCCTCCATTTACATTAACTATTGCTCCAAACGCATCGTCCTCTGCCAATCTATTGATTCGAGTCACTAATGGAGCAACATTGCTGTAATAGAAAGAGTTCCTTTCCTTATTATCAAATTTACCAATTGTTATGCACTGGCTGTCTGCTACCAACGCAGATAACGCCTTCATATTTGGCCAAACACTCTCTTTAGGATAAGTTCCTCGCCTCAATTCGCATAAACACTGATATGCAAGGTTCCCCTCAGCCGAAGAGCCAAAAGGCCTACAGTCGTCATAAAAAACTGTTTCATTGTCTACAGTAACCCCTAATTCAGAGACATTCCAACCAACATAAGGCAATGACTTTATGGCAAATGACAATGCAGGTCTTTGAGTTTTTTCACTAGGCAAAAAGAGTCTACTTAAGCCTTCTTTACCCAATGCGAAATAAGGTATTTGAAAATATTCTGCATCAGGTACTTCTCCGCCTAAAGGAGCCCGCCCTATTACAATATGCTTGACATTACATTTAGAGTTTAACGCCTTTAAGGCATTGTAATACTCACCATTAACATCAAATATGACAATTCTTGAAGAAATAGATTTTTTAACAATTTCTTGAAGTATGGCTGCAGTAAAGCAACTTTTTCCTTGTCCAGAAGCACCTAAGACCGCAATGTGGCGACTAAGCAAGGCATTCAAACTTGTACTTATTGGTACACCCGAAGTATACTCGTTCCCCAATATAATTTTGTTTCTATAGTCATCCTTCCCCTTAAACAACAATTTGACATCTTCGTCAGTCAAAGGGAAAACTTCACTACCAAGCGACGGTGATGACAACGTATTGGAAATAAATTCATTGTTTTCGATCCAACCAACAATCACTCCTTCAACCTGTCTCAAAGGAGTATTATTCTGCTGAGTAAAGGCTTTTTTTACTGAACCATGGACCTCTTGAGGCTCTGAGAAGAATAATCCTGTTATTTTCAGGATAAATAGTCGAATGCCACTACATATTCCCAAGTAATTACCAACTTCCCCTACCGAAGCAACTCCATAGTAATGCCCTGCAACCTGCCCTTTATGCTGGTCGAGTAAATTAATAGTGATCTTCACTCCATCAATTCTGACAACATAACCTATCGGAGAGCGATTCCTCATTCTCGTTCCTCCGAGTTTTGAACATTAGTTCCTGGATTTGAAGATACCCACTCGCGAATCTCTCGTGCTAACATCATGCGTTTTGCATCAAACAAAATTGCCTCCGGCATGTAGGAAACAACCTTGTCAAAGTAAACTTCACTTCCGCTTCCAATCACCGTCACGCGAGGAGAGTTTAAGTTAATCAATCTGGATAGCGCTGGTGAAATTTTTTCGCCTTCAAGCTCGGTGGTGAAAATCACCAATTGGAAAGTGGGGTTCAATAACGCAGAAAACATAAGTCTATTAACATGCTCATCTCTAAAGGAATAGCCAGAAACGATTAAGCAGGTTTGGGGCTTGGCCAAGAAATCTGCAAAGCGCCGAAAAAGCTCTGAGTATACGTAACCCAAGGTATCAACATACTTCGTCTTATTGGGATAAATAATCAGAGGATCATTGTTGTTTTGTGCATCAAGTAATTGAACTTCACGCACATCATTTCCTTCGCTTTGCACCCAACTAAGAGAACCGTGCAACTTAACTAAATAGATATCATTACATCCAAAACGAGCCTCTCCCTCGGCATAAATATTTCTATATCCCAAATCAAATGCTTGAGGAGAAAATATTCTATTATGAATTCCAGTAAAGCCAGTATTTACCAATATTCCCGCGTATTCAGCCGCCCGCTCAACTGCCAAATCATAATTGGTCGTAAAAACCCATGGACTACTTTGACCTGGTTGTCGAGTTCCTACTAATTTGTGTAACAGTGCAATATGAGATTTTAAGCGATCCTCTGTTAAAGATAAATTCGCGGCTTCCAATACCTTGTTTTCAAGCGCATCTTTCAGACTTAGTAACTTCGAAACATCGTCGGAATTGACAATATCTTGGAATTTTTTTACAGCACTTTGTAAGAGGCTGAGCTCTGCAACCAAAGCCTCGACATCGACATCAACATCATCCCATGGGAAAATGGACAAGTGATTCTCTAGGACAGAGATATCATCCGTTTTTGAGGAAAAATCATCCCACAGTTGCTTTAAAGACTTTCCACCTGCAGTAATTGAACAGCCAGCTCCCAAAAAGAATCCGACATTTTCTAATCGCAAAAGCGTCGCCAGATGTGAGCGAAGCTCTTGTACATTTGCTTGCTTTTCATCGTCTTTACAGTTTAAATCCAACATATCACAACCCTTACTATTCAACTAAATACATAAAATATATAAGTTCGATTTTACATCTTTTGTGCATTACCCATACTCTTTTTGGCTGACGTTGAATAAATACAAGAAATAACCGACTCTTTACCTATCAAAATGAATGCTATCACTCTTTTAAATGGCAGATACATACCATCAGTTCCAAAGGTTCACAAGCAGACGTCGTCAGTTAATTGCCATTGCCTAGACTCAACCTAACACTTGTCATCGACTTCTTGGTCATATCTCGCCATTTAGAATATAACTTAAAAATAATTTTTCCAATTTTACAAAGATCAAGAAAAAATAATTTATAAAAAATCGTATATTCTATTGCTATTGTTAGTCAGTGAGTTAAACAAAGCAACTCAAATCTCATCAGCATTCATACACTCGAAATCTCTCGTTTTATAACACCTTATTTGATTGATTATTAAACAAATTTACACTAATACGTTCTTCATCACATTAAATTGCATGTTAATGCATCACTTGATAAATAGGTGTGCCATGACTTTTAGAGCAAAAGAGTTAGTAATGAGTAATCTGAAGACTATTTAAAGTCACTCATGCGCGATTTTCTAGGATAAGCCGTCACAGACCACCCTTGTTGGCACCCGAAGAAAATCTGATACGGTATTCCACAGCGGTCAAATTACGGATAGATTTCCCTGCCTTGACCACACTTGGATTTTTGCTCATGGTTTCACTACTTGTCCCTACAGTGAGAGAGCAAGCGAAAAGATACTAGCCTTTATTGATAGGTACCCTAGAAACGATTTTGGGAAGTCGACTTGTTAAAACCTACCGTTCCTTTTTATCACATCAATGCCCATCCTGTCGTGATGTGCTTCCGTTGAAACTGCGACTTCTTAAGCGAAAACAAGCTGATTAAGGAAGACATAGCCGTAGCCTTAATAGTAAAACAATTAATTGCATTTTGGCCGTACAATAAAAGTGCCCTATCTTGGGATGAGGCCTCTGGAGCACTCTTGGGAGCCGCTTGCGGAAAACAGTCTTCGCTATTTGTTAATCGAAAAACTGGAATGAGTATGAAGCGTTATTATGAAGAATTGCTTCAAGCCGGTGTTTTAGGTGAATACAAAAACCCAGTTCCATTACGCCGGAGGAATTTGGGATTTTAATGAGTCTGGTCTATCATGATTTGATTAACTGCCGCTCATATTTAAGGAAATAAATAGTATGTCAAGTCCTGTAATTGAGATCTATCGTTATCACCCTATCGACAAATACTACGTCGGGAAAACGAAAAGACATATCTCTCCGGGTGTATCCCCTCCTGTAAACACAACGGACATTGAGCCTCCTGAGGTCAACAAGGGTTATATTCAAGTGTTTGACGAAAAAGAAAATCAATGGAAAGTTGTCTCAGATACTTTCGATCGTTCAAAAATAATTCAGCATGTACTTTTCCGTCCAACGTGTCTTTACAATAAACCTACCATCCCATACATTTATTCACGATCTTTAAATCAACCCCTTCTAGAAGATCAATATATTGCCATCTGTAATTTTTTTAGTCAGTTAAATTCTTTAAATAATTTTGAGTCATCATTAGCAGCGGCAATAAGTTTCGCTACTCGCTTAAATCATATTAATCAACGTATTCAGGAATTATTTCAAAACCAACACTGGTATTTTTTATATATAAATCTTTATAAATTTGGGATTCTTGGTAAAAATATTGAGCAACAGATTCTAACTGAAGAAATCATTCATCAGATTAAACGATTATTGGATCTACTGGCAATTACAGTTGCCGCTAACGATTACTCAATTGAACATAACATTAAACAATACAGAAGCAATCACCGTATGCCCGTTGATAATTACACACAACTTTGGGCACGCGGAGCAAGCAATACAACGCGCAAAAAATTGGGCGTGGACAATCATATGCATCTATTGCAGTTTATCAACAACTTACACAATGCCTATAAACATGATCTGTTAGCCGAACAAGGCTCTGACTCATTAACACAAGAGCCTTATATTCAAACGCCAAAATTCAAAAATCCGAGAACAAATTTAAATGAAATCCACGTATTTGAGTGCTCTGTTAGGGCGCTTATCATGGCCTGTGATGAGTACATTTCGGCAGTGATCAATCAAAATGCTTCAACACTTAAACCGAGCTATGGGATAACTGAACAATGCATTGGCAAACTTTGAACAATAACAGCAATTTTTCAATAAGTTAATGAAAAAAGGAAACCCGTTGTGACAAAATCACAACGGGCCCTGAAATGGTGTCCTGTAGGGTCCAGGATTCCCCAAACGCTCCCACAGGAATACGGTAGAATTATACGTCACCCTAAACATTACTTCAAGTGTTTCTCTATCTCTAAAATCTCTTATGGAAATGAACAATATCACTAAATCACCAAAAGATTATGATTTTGAAAGTACTTTTTCCCCTCCTCGAATGAGGATATATTTAAAAAATTCTTCCAATAACAAAAATCTAGCAATTGAAGACTACATTTTCAATCTCAAATTGGCTCAGGCTTTCATTACTCCACTTGATTTTATGGAAATTTCATTAAGAAATGCCATCGGGGAGGTTTTAACAGACTGTTTTGGTGATAAGTGGTATGAGCTTGATGGCTTCCTCAACAACCTAAGTAGTTCTCGCCGGAGCGATTTGAATTTAGTTATTAACCAACTTAAAAAAAGTAAAGGAATATATTGCAAAGATGACGTAATTGCGAATCTAAATTTAAGATTTTGGGAAGCCTTATTAAGCAAAAAGATGTTTCACATCGTGTGGAAGGGAAGATTAGAACAAATATTTCCTCATAAACCAATCACACTTAGTGAAGAAATATTTTTAGAAAATTTACGAACCAAACTAAATCAACTGAGACCATTTAGAAACCGAATTGCTCATCATGAGCAAATTTTATACAAACCCAATATCGGTCAAAGATATACTGATTGCGTTAAGATAGTCGGGTATCGATCATCTGAGGCTAAAAACATATTATTAAAAAATCAAGAGGTAACAAAATTATTAAATCTGAGAAGGACCCGAAACTATCAAAAGAATAACAATTTAGCCTTATCAAAATTATTTTGAAGATCTTGAACTTCCTAGTGCCACGAGAACCGTGAACTAAGATGAACCGTCCACTAATTGTGCAACTTTCTTATCTTGAAAAAGCGGGCAACCAAAGTCGCCCGCAAAATATGTTTTAGCTCATTGTTTATTTAACGATTTTCACCGTATCAAATGCAGCTACTGGTTTGCCATTAACACGCGTAAAGAGATACAACTCTGTTAACACGTCCTTAAACGTGAAAGCTGTTGCCCCTTCGACCTTAAACGTAATGACAGCATCAGCTAATCCATCACCGTTAACGTCTTTCTTCGTCACCTTTTCAGGTTTAGCCATCTTCTTGTTCAATTCGATGGAACCGTCTGGATATGGCGAACCAAAGTGCGTGTGAGCTTGGTCCAGTTTCGTAGCATCAAAGCCCTTTTCAGAAAGTAATGCCACATCAACCGTTCCCTTATCTGCTGGGCTAAGCGTGTCCTTCATAATCACGATAGCGTGCTTATTCAGACGGCTTACCCAATCTCCGGTCTTAGCCAGTACATCGTTAAAGGAGGCAACATTGAAAGCGTGCATATATTGCAACGCTTTGTCCTTGTCTACACCAACGAGCAATTGAGCGTGAGCCTTAGCATCAGACATCGTCTTTGTCACTTCTTTTTCGTAAGCATCGCGATCTTTCATGAAGGCCTTACGTTCATCAGGCATCCAATCCTGAAAGTTGCAGTTTCTTAACTGACTAAGTTTTCAAGCACCGCTTTAAACACCTTTCTCAATAACAACCCATTGAAATATTTAATTATTTTGATGGGTTTTGCTTGTATTTTAACGAGTCAATTGATATAACTATATTAACTTGTTAAAAGGAATTCGTATCATGGCTCGTCCC
>ERZ791802.257-NODE-257-length-61927-cov-24.591560_pt1 | contig 61927 bp, 58 predicted proteins | sample MGYA00510308_ERZ791802 | MGnify/ENA primary metagenome ERZ791802 (study PRJEB30046, sample SAMN00792028) | human gut metagenome | study: EMG produced TPA metagenomics assembly of the A metagenome-wide association study of gut microbiota in type 2...
CAATCTGCTGATTTTCAGCGTTTGTTGCGGAGAGACAGGGATTCGAACCCCGGGTGCCTCGCAGCACAACGGTTTTCAAGACCGCCGCAATCGACCACTCTGCCACCTCTCCAAAACTTCCTTCTCAAGAAGGCTTTCCGTTGAAAGCGGTGCAAAGGTAGTATTTCTTTTTTAATTCACAAATAATTTGGAATAAAATATTCCTGAAGCACCTCGATAAGTAAATTATAGACAAGAAGATATTATTCCTTTTATTACTATAATTTACATTTTCAGCTGTCAGATATTGGAGGAAGAAAAAAACACTTCAAACGAATAAATATTAGTGAGAAAACTATTAATTGTTAGTAATACTATATTAATTGATAACCTCCAGAAAAGTTATCTTTCACAGTATTTGTTACCTAATATTAGTTATTTTATGCTGTTCAACATAAAAATGAGTATTATCACTATGTAATTACGGAAATTTTTCCGTAATTTTGCACCTTCTAAGGATAACATTATCTAACCACCATCAAAAAAAGAATATTATGGAATTGAACAAAACCTTTATCGACGGGCTTTGGAGTAAAGAAATCAACGTCAGTGATTTCGTCAGTAAAAACATCGCACCCTACACTGGCGACGCTTCCTTTTTACAAGGGCCTACTGAGCGTACCAAATGTATTTGGGATCTCTGTGTAAAAGCTTTGGCAGAAGAGACTGCAAACAACGGTGTCCGTTCATTGGACTATACTACTGTATCGACTATCACATCACACAAAGCAGGTTATATAGATAAAGAAAACGAACTCATCGTTGGTTTACAGACTGACGAACTGCTAAAACGTGCTATCAAACCCTTCGGTGGTATCAATGTGGTGATGAAGGCTTGCCGTGAAAACGGAGTAGAAGTAGATGATAAAGTAAAAGAAATCTTTACTCATTATCGCAAGACGCACAATGACGGCGTATTTGATGCATATACTGAAGAAATTCGCTCTTTCCGTTCATTAGGCTTCCTTACAGGACTTCCCGATAATTATGCTCGTGGACGCATTATTGGTGACTATCGCCGTTTGGCTCTTTATGGCATCGACCGCCTTATCGAAGCAAAACAGGAAGATTTACATAACTTGACCGGTCCGATGACTGAAGCCCGTATCCGCTTGCGCGAAGAAGTATCAGAACAAATCAAAGCTTTGAAGGATATCAAAATAATGGGCGAATATTACGGTCTGGACCTCAGCCGTCCTGCTACATCTGCCCAAGAAGCCGTTCAATGGGTATATATGGCATATCTTGCAGCCGTAAAGGAACAAGATGGTGCCGCAATGTCTTTGGGTAACGTCTCTTCCTTCCTCGACATCTTTATTGAATACGACTTGGCTCATGGCAACATTGATGAAACTTTCGCTCAGGAATTGATCGACCAGTTCGTCATCAAACTGCGTATGGTACGCCATCTACGTATGCAATCGTATAACGATATTTTCGCTGGGGATCCGACTTGGGTAACTGAAGCTATCGGTGGACGTTTCAATGACGGACGTGTGAAAGTTACGAAAACTTCTTTCCGTTTCTTGCAGACATTGTATAACCTCGGTCCTTCGCCCGAGCCTAACATGACTGTACTATGGAGTCCTGAATTACCGGAAGGGTTCAAAGATTTCTGCGCAAAGGTTTCAGTAGACACCAGCTCCATCCAATACGAAAACGACAACCTGATGCGTGAAGTACGTAACTGTGATGACTATGGCATTGCTTGTTGCGTATCCTACCAAGCTATCGGCAAGCAAATACAGTTCTTCGGTGCACGTGCCAACCTTGCCAAAGCACTATTGCTGGCTATCAATGGCGGACGTTGCGAAAACACAGGAACTGTAATGGTGAAGGGTATTCCTGTTTTGACCAGCGATACATTGAAGTTCGAGGAAGTAATGGCCAATTACAAGAAGGTGCTGACAGAAATTGCCCGTGTCTATAACGAAGCAATGAATATTATCCACTATATGCACGATAAGTATTACTATGAAAAGGCTCAGATGGCATTTATAGATACTGATCCACGTATCAATCTGGCATACGGTGTGGCTGGACTTTCTATTGCTATCGATTCACTGTCTGCTATCAAGAATGCCAAAGTTACAGCCCGCCGCAACGAGATCGGTTTGACAGAAGGTTTCGACATCGAAGGTTCGTTCCCTTGTTTCGGTAATAATGATGACCGCGTAGACCATCTCGGTGTAGACTTGGTTTACTATTTCAGCGAAGAACTGAAAAAGTTGCCGGTATACAAGAACGCCCGTCCTACCCTGTCATTGCTGACTATCACTTCCAATGTAATGTACGGCAAGAAAACCGGTGCTACTCCCGACGGTCGTGCCAAAGGCGTGGCTTTTGCACCGGGTGCCAATCCGATGCACGGACGTGACAAGAACGGTGCTATCGCTTCATTGAGTTCAGTAGCCAAACTGCGTTACCGTGATTCACAAGACGGTATCAGCAACACGTTCTCTATCGTCCCGAAATCACTCGGTCCTACGGCAGAAGATCGTGTTGAAAACTTGGTAACGATGATGGACGGTTATTTCACAAAGGGTGCACACCACTTGAATGTAAATGTGTTGAACCGTGAAATGCTGGAAGATGCAATGGAACATCCTGAAAAGTATCCACAACTCACAATCCGTGTTTCTGGTTATGCTGTAAACTTTGTGAAACTGAGTCGCGAACATCAGCTGGAGGTTATCAGCCGCAGCTTCCACGAAAGCATGTAACAATTAAGTTGAGAGTATAATTCATCGGACACGGATCATGCGGATTTCTCGGATTGAATAAACACATCCGGAGTAAGACCGTGTAATCCGTGTCCTCTTTTAATACATTCATATTTATATGATACGATTATGATTAAAGTTCATTCATACGAATCGATGGGTACTTTCGACGGTCCCGGATTGCGACTTGTTGTTTTCCTGCAAGGTTGTCCCTTCCGCTGTCTATATTGTGCCAATCCGGATACGATAGATGTAAAAGGCGGCACCCCGACACCTGCCGATGAAATACTACAAATGGCAATCAGCCAAAAGGCATTTTTCGGAAAGAAGGGAGGGATCACATTTTCCGGTGGTGAGCCGACTTTGCAGGCAGAGGCGTTGATACCTCTATTCAAAGATTTACAATCCAATGGTATACATATTTGCCTGGACACCAATGGGGGGATCTGGAACGAAAAAATTGAAGAATTGCTTAAATTGACAGATCTAGTATTACTTGACATCAAAGAATTCAACCCCGAACGTCATCATGTATTGACCGGTCGCAGTAACGAGCAAACGTTACGTACAGCTACTTGGCTGGAAACACACAATCGCCCTTTCTGGATACGTTATGTCTTAGTACCGGGATACAGCGATTTTGAGGAAGACATCCGTGCGTTGGGCGAACAGTTTGGAAAGTATCAAAACATACAACGGATAGAAATACTTCCTTATCATCGTTTAGGAGTACACAAATATGAAGTAATGGGTTGGAAATACCAACTAAAAGAAGTTAAGGAAAACACTCCTGGACAATTGGAAAAAGCAGAGAAACTATTCAAAGAATACTTTGAAAAGGTTATTGTTAACTAAAGGGGGAATTATTTATTACAATCTGTACGTTGTTAAAATCATTTTCCCCCTACAAGAATAACAAAAAGAATCAATACGTCAATCTTATTCCTCCCTGCAACGTAAAGTTACACGGATTGTCTTTTCGTATCGTCTGTACTTGCGAACCGTCATCAAAAAAGTAAGCCACTCCCGGTTCTACATACAAACCCACTCTATTACTTATGTTATATTGCGCACCGACAGCTCCCATCACTGAAAATTGTAGAGGTTTCACTGTTTCATCCTTACTGCCAATTTTTCCATATACGCACTTTTCCATGGCACCACCGGCAGCAACATACATCGTGAAAGACTTTTTATCTATAAAATTCCAATTTGCCCGTAAAGGTATACCGATATAATGTAACTTCTGATTCACCTTTTCCGAACTATCCTCATACTTGATATCCGAAGCAAGATAAGTGTATGTCAAACCTGTTTCCACAGAAAAACCTTTCACCAATCCTTTTCTTACGGAAAAGCCGAAACTCAATGGTTGCTTATGATCAATAGAGGCTATCCGAGTGGCACGTTTCTGTAGATATGGTAGCCCATCCTTAAAAATCAATTCCTCTCCCTCAGGAATAGCCAAAACTCCGTTAGCCGTTGAAGACAAGTCTATTTTTCCACCAAAACCACTACCGGGACTATTCTGTAGCATATTCTCTCCCATTGCATTGTCTCCCAAGGCCAATCCACCTGTATTACCTACTGACAAACCCACAGACCATCCACGCGATTTAGTACCCTTCTTTTCAACCGGTAAGAATAACTTATCTTTTCCATACGGACTACGGTGCATTACTTTTTCTTTTCTTCCCTTCTCCCTTTGCGACATAGCCGTCTCTTCTTTCCGGCCAACAGACTCTTCTACTACCTCTTCTTTATCTGCCTTCACCATATTTTCTACTGCCGGGACCTGTAAATCCATTTCTTCCTCCGTCTCATCCGCCACACTTACTTGCTGTGCCATCAAAGAATGACGCCCCATACCTGCCGATGATTTATTTTCACTGCTGTGGAAAGCTGGTTCCGATGAATTTGCCTGTACATCCGGCAACCGATTTTCCGGCAATTTATCAGGAAGCATAGCCAATGAAGGAACTGCCGCGTTGCGCACCTCATCCCCCACCGGACTTTGCAGTAACCATAAACTGATAGAAGATACAGCCACCAATAATACAGCCGCAGCAGCTACTGCCCACCGACGGAAAGGAATGATACGCCTTTTCTCTGCCAAAGGAGGTTTAGATACAGTCAATTCCTTCTCCAGCCGTTCCCATCCGGAAACAGGTAATGGTTCAGAATAGTCTTCTAACCGTTCTTTTATCTTTCGCATCCACAATTCATCTTCCATACGCTCTTTCATTTATCCATTCTTTTTCATCCACTCTCTCACCTTTACCGCCAAAGCAGCCTTAGCACGTGTCAACTGTGAAGCAGACGATTTCTCATTAATTCCCAACAATCGGGCTATCTCCTTATGAGATTTCTCTTCAAAAATATATAGGTTGAATACGGTACGGTAACCGGCAGGAAGTCCACTGATAAACTGCATCAATACTTTTTGAGGGATACTGTCCATTGACGACGCATCAGGTTCTTCATACACCTCGGGGACATCTTCCAACGCAGCCGACTGATTCATTACATCATTCTTCCGCAAATACTGCAAAACCGTATTCACCATCACACGCTCCATCCATGCCCGCAAAGACCCTTCTCCCCTCCAAGTGAATTTATCAAAGGAATCGTAAAGTTTCAAAAAACCGTCATGCATCAGATCCTGCGCCGTTTCACGATCACCCGCATAACGAAGGCAGACACCGAACATACGCCCTGCATAATGCTCATACAGTTCTTTGCGGGCAAGATTATCTCCTTGCCTACACCGTTCTGCCAGTTCCTGTTCTTCCATTCTTCCTTTTAACACGTGTTTATCCTATAAATGCAACGGGAACAAAAATACTGCATCAAAGAGATAAGAATTTCACACTTTGGTTTCTTTAACAATCTATTGTGCAGTATTTACATTTTGACTGCATTTTCTTCATACAAGAATTAAGACTGAATTAATTAACAAAACCTCTACTTATGAAGAAATTCAAAATAACTCTTAACGCATTTCTACTTTTAGTCATTACAATGCCCTTGTTGCAATCATGTCTGGATGATTGGGATGACAGAGAGCGTTCATCACTCACTATCGGTACAATAAGAATTATTGAAGGGAAGGATTATTATTTCTCCCTGGATGATGGAAGCAAGATGTATCCGAGCGATACTGCGTACATTAACAATTACGCATTGACAGAAGGTCAACGTGCATTTATTTACTTCAACCTGTTAGATGAAAAAATGGACGGTTATGACTATAACGCCCAAATAAACCACATCGAAAATATACTGACTAAAGATATCTACTCCATGCCGGAAGAAAAAGCCGATAGCATCGGTGATGACCGTATCAATGCAACAAACTTGTGGATTACGGGAGACTATCTGAATATTCAGTATCAACTATTTCATAATGACAATCCGGAGAAAAAGCACATGCTGAATTTGGTCATAAATGAAGCCTCTGATGGTAAAAATGATAAAGAGGGTTACATTACCCTTGAATTCCGCCATAATGCATATAAAGACGAACAACGTTTATTGGGTACCGGACTTGTTTCTTTCAAGTTAGACAAGATAGCCAACCAACTGGAAGGCAAAAAAGGACTAAATATCCGTGTCAGAAGCTTATATGATGGCGAGCGCTACATCACAGTAAATTTGAAGGACAAAGAAATGTAAACTGGCGGGAAGCACTCCTCCCTAACATTCCCCCAAAGCAGGACGATAAAACATATCGTCCTGCTTTGGATATATAAACATCCATAACCTTTTGCCTGTTCGACTATTTATATATACCTTTGTTTCAAAACACCAAAATTACCAAAGAACGACATGAAGGTTATCTATAAAGTAGCGTTTCTTATATTCTGCCTATTACTAAATACATCCTTTTCACAGGGGAAAGACACAGACAATAGTATTGATTATATACTCATCATCAATACCTATAATGATTCCAATCCATGGAGTACTCATCTCATCACCCCGATAGTCAACATGGTGGCTCGCAATAACAAGATTGGAATATACACAGCGCATTTAAAAATGCTTACGCAAGATACGAGCAAACTACAATCCTTCGAAGAAAACATATGTAACGAACTTTCCACCCATGTTCCGAGTCTTATCGTATTTATAGGAAGCGCAAGTTTCATTTTATGCGATGACCTGAACAGGGTGTGGCCTGATATCCCGATGGTTTTATGCGGTGAACGCGATTATACAGGTTCCAGAGACATTATCGGTATGGGACACGCTCTCAGCGAAGAACAACGTATCCCCCTTATCAATATGCAGGGAGAACTAAATATGACCATGATACACGCCAATATTTTTCTGGAAGAAAATATAAAGCTCATGAAACAGCTTATTCCCCAAATGAATAAAATTCTATATATTGGAGACGAGACCTATATCTGCCAGCAAAATGATTATGACCTGTCAAAAATAATCCGTGAGAAATATCCTACACTGGAATATAATTTTATTTCAGCCAAGGAAACCAGTACAGACAGCCTTTTCTGTATCCTGAACAAAGTAGACACCCAAACTACCGGTGTCTTGTTTTCATCCTGGCTCCGTAAAAAAGACTTTGACGGAAATGCAATAATGACCACCAACTCCCACCGTATCATAGCCACTTCTCCCGTACCCTTATTTTCTTCCAAAACAATAGGAATTGACGAAGAAGGAGGAATAGTAGGTGGATACATTTACAATGAGGAAAATTACATCAATCATCTTCTCAATTCCATCAATGAGATATTACATGGGAAACAAGCCCGTGAAATACCTTTCTATCATGCCACTGATGCAGCCCCGACATTCAATTACCAATCACTGCTTCAACGTAATCTAGACCCCAAACGTTGCCCCCCAAATACGGTTTTCTACAATGCCCCTCCTACTTTTTGGGAAAAATATGAGTATATAATAATAGGAGCCACATGCATCATCATACTTTTGCTGCTTATTTTCCAATATCATCGTCTCCGCGTACTTGAAAGGATGAAGCGTATCCAGCAAAAAGAATTGCAAACTACCACAAAATATTATGGCCTTATCAATAATATGCCCATTCTTTATATATCCGAAGAACTGATAAAAAATGAAGAAGGTAAAATTATTGATACCAAATGTACTGATGTAAACAAACATTTTGAAGAAAAATTCTTCAAACGTAAAGATATCATCGGCAGACGGGGAAGTGAGATGTTCCCCGATTCCATGCCGCAATTCTTGCATTTTATGAATATAGCCCTGCAGGAAAAACGTTCCATCACATTCTCCTATTATTACAAAGATATTGACATCTTCTACGATATAGTAGTCAATGCCAACGGAAACGGGCGTTTTATGGATGTATTTTGTCTGGATAGTACAGAACTCCACAATACTCAAAAGCAACTTCGTTCTATCAACCATAAACTCTCAATGGCCCTCGAAGTAGCCAATATCGTTCCTTGGAAGTGGAATATACAGAACCACACTATTCTTTGCGATGTAAACAAACCGATTGAACTGAGTAATGCCAATGTAGAAATTAATGAAGAACAACTTTCAGTGGATGACAGCCAATATTTCTCCAAAATATACAAAGAAGATCTTCCTAAAGTAAAAAAAGCCTATGCCGACTTGATAGCCGGGCGTATCTCTAAAGTGAAAGAAGAATATCGTGTGATTAACCGCCTCAACGGCATCAAACATGTTGACTGGGTAGAAGCTCAGGCTGCCATAGAAAGCTATGATGAAAAAGGTAACCCTTTGACTTTAGTAGGATCTTCCTTAATCATCAACGAACGGAAGAAAATGGAGACGGACTTGATTTCAGCTAAAACCCGTGCAGAAGAGTCCAATCGGCTCAAATCCGCTTTCCTTGCCAATATGAGCCACGAAATCCGTACACCACTTAATGCTATCGTGGGTTTTTCCGGTATCTTGGCATCCGCAGAAGCTGAAGAAGAAAAACAAGAATATATCAGTATCATTGAAAACAACAATACTCTGTTATTGCAACTCATCAGTGACATTCTTGATCTCTCTAAAATAGAGGCAGGTACTATGGAGTTTGTTTATTCTGATTTTGAATTGAACAAAGTAATGATAGAATTGGAAAGTTCACTCCGCCTGAAACTATCTGCCGAAAAAGAAGTAACCCTCTCCTTTGAAACCAAAATACCGGAATTACATATTCATGCCGAGCGAAATCGCTTGTCACAACTCATCATCAACTTAGTAACCAACGCTATCAAGTTTACCGAAAAAGGTAGTATCCGTTTCGGTTACGAAAAACGGGATAACAATACTCTCTTCTTTTATGTCTCCGATACAGGGTGTGGAATACCCGAAGGAAAACAGAAAGATGTCTTCGACCGCTTTGTCAAACTAAATACTTTTGCCCAAGGTACCGGATTGGGACTTTCCATCTGTAAAACCCTTGTCCAAAACATGGGTGGTGATATCGGGCTGAATTCCAAACCTGGTGAAGGATCTACCTTCTGGTTTACTCTCCCCTATGTCCCGGTCATCGATTACCAACAGGAAGAGTTAAAAGTCGAACCGATAAAAATAAAGAAACAAAAAATCACTATTCTCGTCGCCGAAGACCATAATAGTAATTATCGCCTGATAGAATCGATTCTAAAGAAAGATTATGATCTGGTACATGCGTGGAATGGACAAGAAGCGGTAGAACTATTCAGAGAATATGATCCACAACTCATCTTAATGGATATCAACATGCCGGTGATGGATGGATATGAAGCAACCAAAGAGATACGTAAGTACTCCACTCAAATACCTATCATCGCCGTCACAGCTTTTGCATATGCTTCAGACGAGCAAAAGGTTATGGAAAATGGTTTTGACGCCTACATGGCAAAACCTATCAATGCCAACCAACTGAAAAATCAAGTAACAAATATGTTGAAACGACACATCATCTTTATGTAACATTTGTATTTCATATCCCGTTTCACCTTTCTAGGTTTTCTATTTTCCGGGTTCAGAGATTTTTTTCCGATAAGGTTTCGATAGTCTCTCTAATTTTGGCGAAAATCAAAATGGGATATGAAAACAAAAAAACATTTCATTCTACTGTCCAGTCTTGTCCTTGTATTTAGTGCCTGCAATGGTAAGGATACGAAAAATGAACAAGACCTACAAGTTTATACAACAAAAGCCATTGCCTCCGTACAGGAGAGCCAAAAAGAATTTCCATTTATTGCCCAACCGTTCCGAACGTCTGAATTATCATTCAGAGTTAGCGGCCCCATCGACCATTTCGATGTATATGCCGGTAACCAATACAACCGGGGCAGTATTATCGCTGAAATAGACCCACGTGATTTCAAGATCAGAAAAGAACGGGCAGAAGCAGTCTATAATCAAGCCAAAGCTGAATTTGAGCGTATTCAAGTACTCTATCAAAAAGAAAATATCTCAGCCAGTGCCTATGAGAAAGCCAAAGCTGATTATATTTCAGCTAAAATGGCTTTTGAAACGGCAGTCAATGAATTGGAAGATACCCGTCTGACAGCTCCGTTCAACGGATATGTAAGCGAAGTCTACATTGAGAAGTTCCAAGACGTCAAAGCCGCTCAACCTATACTTTCCCTAATAGATATCCATCAGTTGAGAATAGAGATTTATGTACCTCAAGAGATTGCTTACGCCACACGGTCACTGGACAACGTACAAATCCGTTTCGATGCTCTGCCCGATAAAATCTACCGTGCAAAAATCATTGAAATATCCAAAGGAACTACCCGTAATAATCTTTCATATCTGCTTACGGCTATGTTACCCAATGAAAACGGTGAACTGCTGGCAGGCATGTCCGGCAAAGCGATGCTGAGCATGCCGCAAACAGAGGGTGCTACCGGGGTCTGCATCCCCCAGGAAGCACTCTGCCACCGTCCTTCAATAGGTAATTACGTTTGGGTAATTACCTCTACCGCACAAGCCGAGCGTAGAAAAGTAACCATCGATAAACTTTTGCCGGAAGGTAAGGCTAAAATTTCAACCGGCCTGAACGAAGGGGAGACTATCGCTACAAGTGGACTCCGCTTCTTATCAGACGGTACAAAAGTAACCATCCTTACTAAACAGAAAAACTCATGAAACCGGTTAAATATTTTCTACAGAAGAAAGCAGTCACCACCCTGCTATTGATATTGGTCTTGGCAGGTGGACTGTTTTCGTACATCAAAATGGGGAAATTGGAAGACGCCCCTTTCACCATCAAGCAAGCATTGGTACTGACTCCATATCCGGGTGCTTCCCCTTCCGAAGTACAGTCACAGGTAACGGATGTAATCGAAGAGTCCATCCAATCTATGGGCGAGCTCTATTATCTCAAAACAGAAAATCGTGCCGGATTGTCAAAGATTACCGTCTTTGTAAAGAAAGAAATCCGTGCCGACGAAATGCAGCAACTGTGGGATAAACTGCGCCGGAAGGTAAACGATGTACAAAGTAAATTACCTGCCGGAGCAGGTCCATCCGTTGTCAATGATGACTTTGGTGACGTATTGGGCGTATTCTACGGGCTGACAGGTAATGGACACACCTATCGTGAACTGGAAGACCATGCTAAAATTATCAAAAACGAACTTCTGAAAATCAAAGATGTTGCGAAAGTTGAAATATATGGAACACAAACCCCTACAATAGATATCTCCATCAGTCCCTCTGTCATGGCACGCAGTGGCATCACTACAGCTGATATCATCCATGCTTTCGAAGCTCAAAACAAAGTGGTGGATGCCGGAGGAATAGATGTGGGTCCTAATCGTGTCCGTATAGAGTCTACGGGAAGTTTCTATTCATTGGATGATATCCGGAACCTGACTATCGTATCACATACAGGCGAACATTTCCGTCTGGCAGACATCACGCAGATTGAAGAAAGTTACCAGATTCCTGCTTCCAACCTGATGCGTATCAACGGACAGCCTGCCATAGGCATAGCAATTTCAACCGTGCCCACCGGTAATGTTGTGGATATGGCAGAAGCCGTCAAAATACGCATCGGCCAATTATCCAAAGATATGCCCGAAGGTTACGAACTGGTTTCCATTTACGATCAGGGTCATGAATCGGCAGTAGCCAACCAAGGTTTTATTCTAAATCTTATCATTTCCGTCCTGACCGTTGTCACCATTCTTTTATTCTTCATCGGGTTCAAGAACGGGCTTCTGATAGGTAGTGGCCTGGTATTCTCCATCTTTGCCACTTTGATTGTAATGCTTTGTACAGACATTGCTTTACAGCGTATGTCTCTTGCCGCCATAATCATCGCCATGGGTATGTTGGTCGATAATGCGATTGTCGTCTCCGATTCCGCCTTAGTCAATATGCAACGGGGCATGAGGAAGCGTGTCGCCATCATGCGCGCTTGTTCCTCTACGGCACTACCGCTACTGGCAGCAACGGTTATCGCCATACTCACCTTCCTGCCTATTTATTATTCTCCTCACATCACAGGCGAATTATTATCTTCATTAGTAGTAGTTATCGGGGTTTCCCTAATGTTCAGTTGGGTGTTCGCATTGACGCAAACCCCTTTCTTCATTCAGGAGTTTGTACGTCGTCCCCGCCCCGAAGAACTGAAAACCGCACTTTTTGACGGGAAATACTACAATATGTTCCGCCGCACGTTACATAAGGTCATCAAGTATCGCTACGCCACTGTAGGCTGCCTGATACTATTACTGATACTTTCCGCATGGAGTTTCAAATTCATCCCGAAAGTGTTCGTACCGGCATTGGATAAGCAATATTTCACCTTAGACGTATGGCTTCCCGAGGGTACCAATATCAATGAAACCGACAAGTTGGCCGAAGAGATGGCAGAATATATCCGTCAACACGGACAAACGGAAATGGTATCTACCTATGTAGGCAGAACCCCTCCCCGTTACTACTTGTCCAATGTCTCATTCGGGCCACAATCCAACTATGCACAACTTTTGGTGAAGTGCCACACTTCCAAACAGTCACGCCAGCTCAATACGATGTTGCAAGATTCCATCCGCTTGAAATTCCCCGAACCACTCATCAAGGTAAACAAATTCGAATTGAGTCCTTTGACGGAAGCTGTCATCGAAGCCCGTTTCCTGGGACCCGATCCTGCCGTTCTGGACTCTCTAGTAGGACAGGCCATTGAGATCATGCGACGTAATCCCAAAGTAGCGGACGCCCGCAATGAATGGGGTAATATGTCATTGATGCTGCGCCCGGTTTACGATCCCGTAAAAGCCGGAGAACTGGGTATCACCAAAGCCCAAATGATGCAGTCCGTCAAATCCATCAGTGACGGAACGGTAATCGGTATTTACCGTGACAACGAGAAGAAAGTACCTGTCCTGTTGAAATCCGAAGGATATGATATCACGGATGCCACTTCCCTCGGCGACTTCTCCGTATGGAACGGTGAACGTTCCGCTCCGTTGTCACAAGTAACGGAACGTATTGAGACGAGTTGGGAATTTCCACAGATACGTACCTATAACCGCCAGCTCAGTATGGCAGCTATGTGCGGCGTAAAACCCAGACATACCATGGCAGAGGTACATGGAGAAATCCGTAAGGAAATTGAAACCATGGCTTTGCCCGAAGGTTATACTTTTTTCTGGGATTCTCAGTTCAAGGACCAAGCAGAAGCAATGCAGGCTATTGCCAAATTTTTTCCGCTGGCATTTCTCATGCTCATCGTAATATTGGTAGCTTTGTTCGGTAACTTCCGAGAACCAGTCATTATCCTGTGCGTCTTGCCGCTGTCACTTATCGGTGTTGCCATAGGCATGCTACTCACCGGTTTTGATTTCGGTTTCTTCCCCATAGCCGGATGGCTAGGATTGCTCGGCATGATTATCAAAAACGTGATTGTACTGATAGACGAAATCAATGTACAACGCCGTGAAGGAATAGTGCCCTATAAAGCAGTGATAGAAGCCACTGTTTCGCGTACGCGTCCGGTATTGATGGCAGCTACCACCACCATTCTGGGCATGATACCTCTACTCTTCGATATCGCCTTCGGTGGTATGGCGGCTACCATCATATTCGGTCTTACATTTGCCACACTACTGACCCTATTCGTCACTCCGGCATTATACGTCTTATTCTATAAAGTAAAAATAAAATAGGTATGAAACATATATATATTTTACTCTTTTTCTTCTTGTGTGTCCCGTCCGTATTTTCCCAGCAAAATTCTTTGCTGGAGAAATATCGGACTATGGCACTGGAGTATAATCACGATTTACAAGCAGCAGACAAGAATATCGCCTCCAGTATGGAGCTGATTAAATCTGCCAAAGCCGACTTAAAGCCTAAGCTTTCCGGTGAGGCCAATTTCCAATATACCGGAAATCCCATAGAATTGACCTTGAATCTCCCTCAAACCGGGCACCCTCTCACTTTTGAAGGACGTGACATGAAATACGGTGCTTCTCTCTCACTGATGCAACCCCTTTATACCGGTGGACGTATCCTCGAAACGATTCGTCTGGCAAAGTATCAACAGTCCATGAACGTACATCAGGCAGAACTACTCCAATCATCTGTTTGTTACCAAACAGATATGCAATATTGGAATGCCGTAGCCCGCTTTGAGCTAATCCGCATCGCCACAGAATACCGTAATTCCGTAGCTTCACTGGTAAAAACCATCCGCGAACGTGTAGAGGTCGGCCTTGCAGACCCGCAAGACCTGCTTATGGCAGAAGTCAAATTAAATGAAGCCCAATACCAAGTATTACAGGCACAAAGCAATTTCGATACCGGACGCATGGCACTCAACTCACTGATAGGAGTTGAGCTCAAAGCTGAAACCCAGATAGAAGATAGAAGATACTGTTCCCAACATCTCTCTATTCGAGGACTTATTACTTACAGATGGCAGTAACCGTCCCGAAATAAAGATAGCCCATGACCAAATAAGGATAGCTGAAAGCACCGGTAAGCTCACAGACTCCAAATACAAACCTCAACTCTACATCGGTGCGGATGGTAGTTATTCCTCCCCGGGTTATAATTTCAAAAGTGATCTCGATCCCAACTATGCCATTTATGCCAAGCTATCTGTTCCTCTTTTCGAATGGGGGAAACGCCGTAATGAGAAACGTGCTTCTTCCTGGAAAGTAGGTATGGCTAATGATTACCTGAATAAAGTAACCGATAACGTTAATCTGGAAGTACAAACAGCTCATACTTCCTTATTACAAGCCATATCACAAGTATCTCTTACAGGTAATTCACTGGAAAAAGCCCGTGAAAACGAACGGAAAGCCCTGGAACGTTATGAAGAAGGAAAAACATCCGTCATCGATGTCATCGAGGCGCAAACCTACCGCCAGGCATCACAAATAAACTATGTACAAGCCAAAGTTTCTGCACAAGGATACTATTCCGACCTAATAAAAGCTTTGCATAAGTATTGATATCCCGTAAAATATTATAGATTTGTCAGGAAAAAGAAGAATGAATATGAAATGGAGTAATTTGATATACGGTATTCTGTTTTCAGGATTGGGAGCTTTCTCCTATTTCCTGTTGGTGAACTACACCAACCTGACCCCTCGTATAGCCGATGCACTTTACTCGCGTGGTGCATTCATTTTCTTTATCCTGGCTTTCAATGTATTGGGGTATGCCATGCTCCGTCTCAGTTCATGGGTCAACACACAATATGCCGTAAACCTCCGTTCCCGGTGGAAAATACCCGTTATTTATTTAGTGGTAATGCTATTGTTCCTGTTACTGAATTACAGCCTGCTTGTGTGCGCCAAGATACTGGCCGGAGTATCAGAGCCTTTTCTCTTTCCCAACAACGGGTGGCGACTATTGATAGTAGTCTGGTTGGTAGAGTTGGTTATACTAGGATTATTGCTTGCCAACCGTTCCATCCAGAGCACTCTACGATTACAAAAAAAGACAGCCTTGTTACAATCCGAAAACGACACTGCTCGATATACTGCCCTACAAAACCAACTGAACCCGCATTTTTTGTTCAATAGCCTGAACACGCTTATTGCCGAAATAGAATACAATCCCGCTAATGCAGTACATTTCACTAAACACCTGTCCAGTGTTTACCGCTACGTATTGCAATGCCAAGATAAAAATTCAGTTACTCTCACCGAAGAAATGGAATTTATGCGTTCTTACCTTTTTCTGCACGAAGTTCGTTTAGGTAATTGCCTTACTTGTCAAAGCGATATTCCTGCCCAATATACGGATAGCGCATTACCTCCCCTCACTTTACAACTGTTGGTAGAAAATGTCATCAAACATAATTCTATCACACAAAGTAAACCGATGACTATCACTATCCATATCGAAAACAAATACCTGATAGTCAGTAATTCCATACATCCCAAAAAGAGTGTAGTCTCTTCAGGTGTAGGTCTGAAAAACCTTGCCAAGCGATGTAAGTTGATATCTGGTAAAGATATCATAATCGAAAACAAAGACGGAATATTTACCGTAAAAGTACCTTTATTATATGAATAAACAGAATATAGTCATCATTGAAGACGAAATACCCGCAGCACGCCTGTTACACTCCATGATTACCCGTTTGCGTCCGGAGTGGAACATTACCACTTTGCCGGGTAGCGTGGAAGAAGCCATCGACTGGTTTGCCGCTCATCCCCACCCCGACCTTATATTTCTGGATATCCAGCTTGCCGACGGGAATTCGTTTGATTTCCTCTCTGCGGCACATCCTACTTCTGCCATTATTTTCACTACCGCATACGATCTGTATGCTGTCCGTGCTTTTACTGTCAACAGTATCGATTATATACTGAAGCCCGTAGATGAACAACGCCTATCTGATGCCATCTTGAAATACGAAAGTCAGCAAGAAAAAAGCTGCATCCGTCCCGATGAATACCTGCCTATCCTTCTGGAAGCTCTTCAATCCAGAGAGAAACAATACCGTACTCGCTTTCTTATCTATGGCATAGATCGTTTCTGGTCTTTACAAGTCAGTGACATCGCCTATTTTTATTCGGAAAATAAAGTGACTTTCGCCGTTACCCACAGTAATCAGGAACACATCATCGAGCTTTCACTCAACAAATTGATGGAGCAGCTCGATCCCGACCGCTTTTTCCGTGCCAATCGGCAAATCATCCTTTGTATTGATGCTATAGACCATGCAGAACCATATTTCAATGGAAAACTGTCCGTCACCGTCCGTCCACCATTCAAGGGTAAGATAACCATTAGCGAAGAAAAACTTTCCACCTTCAAACGGTGGCTTAATTTCTAATTTAATGAGAAAGAGCACCTTTTTCATGAGAAAGACGTATCTTTGCAACTCATTTTGCAAAACGACTATCAATAAATATGAAAAAAGGACTTTTATACGCTATACTGGCGTCTATATTATGGGCTATTGTCAACCCGTTTATCAAGCAAGGACTAAGTTATGATTTTACCCCGATGAACTTCGCAGGTATCCGTTTCATCAGCGTAGGCATTTTGTTGTTCGCCTATACCTGGCACAAAGGGATGTGGCAGGAAATCAAGCAACATAAAAAACTGTTCCTCAACCTGATCTTCATTAACATGTTTATGGGTTACACCGCTTTTTATTTCGGTGTAGATTTCGTCAGTGGAGCCATATCCTCCATCATCATGGGCATGACCCCACTCATCAATGTTCTGTTAGCCCACCTTTTGGCAAGTGATGATAAATTGAACGGTCACAAGATAGTCAGCCTCATCGTCAGTCTCGTAGGGTTACTACTCATCGTAGGAATGGGAAGTGACGGTAAGCCTTTGGATTGGAAAGGTATCACAGGTATTGTCCTGTTACTTCTGAGTATTGTTTTTCAAGGATATTCCGCCATCTCCGTGTCCGAAGAGAAAGGGAAAGTAAATCCCATCTTCCTAAACGCCGTACAAATGTTCTTTGGCGGTGTCCTTATCTATGTTGTCGGACTCAGCACAGAAGGTTATCACACTTTTGTCGGAAAACCTATCGGTTTCTATATCAGTCTCGGCATCCTGGTATTTATATCCGTGTTTGCCTTTAGTTTCTGGTTCATGGCACTCCAAAGCAAAGGAGCTAAAGTCAGCGATATCAACATGTGCCGTCTTATCAATCCGATACTCGGCGCTATATTAAGCTGGATGATGCTGGCGGACGAACATCCCACTTTCAGTACCGTGACAGGTATGATAATTATCGTTTGCTCACTGATTATTTATTTCAAAGGAACGGATATAGTGAGACATTTCGCTACAAAAAAATAAAACGTTTCTAATACTTTCATAATTTAGGAGCGGATTTTACTCCTAAATTATGAAAATATACTTTTTCTACTTTTTCTCCACTCCTGCCAGTATTTTCCACACAATAGCGCTTAAGGCAGCACCAACAAACGGAGCTACAATGAATAACCACAATTGAGAAAGAGCTGTACCTCCCTGAAACAATGCCGGGCCAATACTACGTGCAGGATTAACAGAAGTTCCTGTAATAGGAATACAGACTATGTGCACCAATACCAGAGTCAAACCTATCGCTAAACCAGCAAAAGCGCCTGCACCTTTCTTTTCATCCGTTGAACCAAGAACCACTAACACAAAAATAAATGTAAATACAGCCTCCGCAATAAAAGCCTGCAACATCATTCCATCAGTAAAGCCATTAGAACCTGTAGCAGTAGGCCCTCCATGCCCTCCGGTTGAAACTAACGCAAAAAGAATAGCCGAACCGATGATTGCTCCAATTACCTGAAATATCATATACATAGCCGCATCTTTTCCTGTCATTCTCCCTGACAAGAAAACGCCCAATGTGATAGCCGGATTAATATGACAACCAGAAATTCCACCAATGGCATACGCCATAGCTACTACAGACAAACCAAAAGCGAAAGCAACTCCCAGAGTACCTACCCCTGCACTTACCGCCCCTGCCGCACTACCTGCAAATACCGCACTACCACATCCCATCAATACCAGAACCATGGTTCCAACCATTTCCGCAATGTACTTTTTCATATTATTAGTATTTTAATTAAACAAGATATTACAAATATAAGTAATGAAAAGGATAAAAACAAGAAAACAATCTTGATACCGCTACATACAATTATAAAGCCACCATCCCAAGTATCCCCAGGCTATCTGTGCACCAAACCATTCCTCGCGTGATGCAAAACTATTTTCAGTCTTTTCTTGATAGAACTTTCCGGTAGTACTGCGTTGCATCATTTCCAACATTCGTTGATTTCTGGCCTTAGCCCAATCCATAGCTTTGACTGAAAGACCGGTATCCCAACTAAAAATATGAGCCATAATATCCATCAACCAGTAATTCTCTTGCCGTCCTGTTCCCCAATCATTACCTTCAGGATAGTACATGAGAGAAGATGCATGCCCATCATCGGTCTTTTGATAGATAGTTTTACCATTGAACAATCGCTCGGTAAGAGTATGATAAAGAAGTTCTCCATTATAAACAGAAGACTGTAAAGGCTTACAACGTGCCAGATTATAAACCCAAGTATTTGTAGCATTGTGCATAAAAGCAACCATATAATCGGGATGAATAATAGAATGGTTGATCACCGTTCCATCAGGATTTACATTACTGCCTTGTAGAAAATCATTCAACTTAATACCATCTATCACTGTATCCCGATGAATATCGTCAGGTGTAGCATAAGCCGAAAGTTGAAGCTCTATATTCTTTTTCATCCACCGATTATAATTTGCCGCTTTAGGCATCATAGCTGTAGCTATAGTAAGTATGTTTGAATTCCACGCGTTTTCTTCTGCTTTTGTATCACCCTTAAAAATAATATTTCCAGCTTTATCGCGATAATAAGGAATATCATAGTTCAAGAAACGATCAGCTTCATGCACCATCATACGGCATACCAATTCACGATCGTCATCAGACAGCTTATCCCAAACCATCCAGGCTGCTTCGGCCACCTGAGAAGCCCATAATGCACTTTGCCATTGATCTCCCCATCCTTTTTCATTAGAATTCGCCTTATGTCTGTAAGCAACAGAACGAACCAGACGACAAAGTATATCCAACGCTCCCTTTTCAGTCACTCCTGTTACTTTCGCATCATAAACTTTAAGTTTTATGCATACAGCCAACGTAAAGGCAGCATGAGAGATAGGACGAATGAAATGTTCGGTATTTCCTCCAAAATCCAAATATTGCCCCTTCTGATCGTTGAAATGTTTTACATCATTATACCACATATTCAACAAATACTTATTATTTTGCCGCAAAAGATATTTCACCTCTTTGGAAAAAGTATCTTGAGGTGATTTACATTGCCATACTTCTGGTGCAATAGGTATAACCTGATTTCTCAGAGAAGAATTATCTCCGGCACATACAATTTGTGAAGCCCAAAATGACATGCCCAAAAACAAAAAGAAAAGAATGTTTTTCATTGGATGATTATTTTTATGTGTTTTATTTCCGAAATCCATAAGAGTATTTATGTATATACTCTTCATCTATATACAAAAGTACAATTTTTCTTCATCAAAATCTATCTTAAGCCTAAAAAAAAAGAGACAAGAACCTTTATTACAGTTTCTTGTCTCAATTTTATCAGATTTATTTTGCGGAGAGACGGGGATTCGAACCCCGGATACCCTTTAGGGGTATACACGCTTTCCAGGCGTGCCTCTTCAACCACTCGAGCATCTCTCCTTGTTTTCGGAGCGCGAAAGTAAAACATCTTTTTGAGATATCCAAATCATCACTCCTTTTTTCCTAATAAAAGTCAGGCTTTTCCCATAAAACAGTACAGAAAGAACTAAGCCTCAACAGTCAACTTATTATGATCCGACATTTAAAACACCCGGATGTATTGCCCCAAAACATCCGGATGTTGTTGACGAAAACATCCCCATGTTGTAAGGTAAAACATCCGGATGTTTTAGGTGGCAAGTATAAAGTTTTAAGTTCAGAAAACATAATGATAATCGTTTAAATCTATGAACAACCACACCCCAGCCTTATTTGATACCTATCCGATATCTCTTAAATACGACTTCTATGACCAATTCCACACAAGTCTCCAGATTATTCCACACTCTCTTCCACAACTTCCACACTTTTTTCCACACTTTTCCACAACATCCCTATATGTCCTAACAGGATAAAACACTATTAATCAATATCATATATACATAATACCTACTTTCGGCACAGTTCTTGCTTTTTTCTCATACAGATTTTGTTTTAAAATATTACTAATATGAGAGAAAGAACACAAAGAAAAAGGATATGGGTAACGGGTATCTATATTCTATTATTCTTATCTACCCCCCTATCCGCACAAATGGCGTCACCCTTACAAGGGAATGTAGAAACAACCATCGAAAGTGCTGCTACCATCGATACGGGGGGCGAGTTAACTCCAGATGGTAAAAAAATTGTAAAAGGTTTCGTCAGTGATGAACATGGTGAAAGTATCATTGGTGCCACAGTAGTGGTGAAAGGGCATCCTGAAACAGGTACTGTAACCGATGTAGATGGAAAATTCACACTGGAAGTGGAACCCCGAAGTATTCTTGTCATCTCATACATCGGATACAATCCACAAGAGACGCGTGTAAGCCGTAAAACTCCGTTCTATAATATCATTCTAAAAGAGGATAACCAACTATTGGAAGAAGTGGTAGTGGTGGGTTATGGTACAGTGAAAAAAAGTGACCTGACCGGATCCGTATCCACTGTCGGTACGCGTAGTTTTGAAAGTCAGCCTGTGACCAATGTCTCACAAATCTTACAGGGACGTACATCTGGCGTAGAAGTTACTTCCACCAGCGGCATGCCCGGTTCAGGAGCCAAAGTACGTATCCGTGGTACCACATCTATCAACAAAAGTAGTGATCCGTTGTATGTAATCGACGGAATTATTTCGTCTAGTGGGCTGGACGGACTAAATCCTCAGGACATCCAGTCCATGGAAATCCTGAAAGATGCTTCGTCCACAGCCATTTATGGTTCGCGCGGAGCCAATGGTGTCATCCTCGTCACTACCCGAAGTGGAGAGGAAGGACGGGCCAGAGTGACTTTCAACGCTAAGATAGGATTGTCATCAGTACGGAAAGACTATGATTTACTCAATGCATACGAGTACGCCCAGGCATTAAATGACATCCGTGGTTCGCAGACCATCTCTCCAGAAGATATGGAAGCCTACCACAATGGTACAAAAGGTATCAACTGGCTAGATTTAATGACCCGTACTGCCTTAAGCCAAGACTATAATGTAGGCATATCTGGTGGAACGGAAAAGGTGAAGTACCTCCTTTCGGGTAATGTGCTGGACCAACAGGCCGTCACCATCAACTCCAAATACAAGCGTTATGGTTTCCGCGCCAATATAAACGCCGACATTCGTCCGTGGCTCTCTTTGTCCGCCCGTCTGAATACAGCCATTATCCATCAAGAAAACGGTGCACCCAGCTGGTTCCACGTACTGAATTTTTCACCCACCATGGAATTACGTGATCCTGAAACAGGTATTTATAACAACGACCCCTACAATATCGGTACGGGAAATAATCCTTACGGTGTGGCAATGGAAAATTACAGCGATTCGTATAGTTATAATGTAAACGCCAACCTAAATCTACTCTTTAAAATTGCTAAAGGATTGACATTCAACATACAGGGAGGTTACGACTACGATCATAGTCCCTCTTACTCTTTCAGTTCCAAGTTGATAGCCCCCGGAGCCATCAACAGTATGAGTAACAGTAGCAGCCTGCACCGTTACTGGCAAAACACCAACAACTTGACTTACCAAGGACAATGGGGTGACCATTCGCTGACTGCCACGGGAGTGTGGGAGATCAGCCGTACCATAGATACCGGTCTGAGTGCCAGTGGTTCGAACCTGAATAATGAAAGTGTAGGTTACTGGAATATAAGCAATGCCGCTGTACGAAGTGAAAGCAACTCATATACAGAAGCTTCGCTTGCATCGGGTATCATACGTGCCAGTTATGACTATAAGAAACGTTACTTCTTGACCGCCGCTCTCCGTGCCGACGGTTCGTCAAAGTTCCAAAAAGACCACCGCTGGGGATGGTTCCCTTCGGCTGCCGTGGCATGGGATGTAGCCAAAGAAAAATTTATGGCTAATCAAAAAATACTAAAACAACTGAAATTACGCGCCAGTTATGGTGTAACGGGTAACGAGGCCATTTCGGCATATAGTACGTTGGGAATGTTGTCGGGTACTAGCTATGGATGGGGTACCACCACCGGCTATACAGGTTACTGGGGTAACCAGTTTGCCACTCCCGAACTGACATGGGAAAAGACATATCAATATGACATAGGTCTGGACGTAAGCCTACTGGGCATAGACATTACAGTAGACTGGTTTAAAAAGCGCACAGTAGATCTACTTTTCCAAAAACAAGTACCTCGTTACAATGGTGGCGGATCGTATTGGGTGAACCAGGGCAAACTGAACAATACCGGTGTGGAATTTTCGTTCAGCACTTTTCCTGTCAAGAGTACTCTGGTATGGGAGACTTCTTTCAATGCTTCATATATAAAGAACGAAGTAATAGACCTGGCAGGTAACGACTTCGTACTGAGTGCCAATTATAGTGATCTGGGCGGAGCCATGCAAATCATGAAACCGGGTTATCCATTGGGGTCATTCTACGTGTACCAATGGAAAGGATTTGATGAAAACGGAGCTAACCTCTATCAGAAAGCAGACGGTTCGTTGACCACAACCCCTACTTCAGCCGACCTTGTTATCAAAGGGCAATCCAGTCCGAAATGGACATTGGGATGGAACAACACTTTATCGTGGAAAAACTGGACACTGAATATATTCTTCAATGCAGCTACAGGATATAACCGATTAAATATAAGCCGTTTCACCACTGCTTCAATGAGTGGTGTGTCACGCTTCATCAGTCTTCGTGACGCTTACTTCCGGGGTTGGGATTATGTAGATAATAAAGCCGAAGCGCTCTACCCCAGTATCAGTAACACTGATAATAAAAGCTATGCCAATTCCGACTTCTGGCTGGAAGATGCCTCATTCGTGAAGCTGAAAAACATCAGCCTGTCTTATAACATCCCGCGCCGCGCGACCAAAATTGCCGGTATCCAACTAACAGTCAGCGCACAGGATGTATTTACCCTGACTAAATATAAGGGTATGGATCCTGAAGTTTATACCGGCTACGATGGCTTGGATTACGGTGCCTACCCTGTACCACGTACTTTTACCTTCGCTGTAAAACTTAGATTTTAATAACCTATAATAGCATACAGACATGAAAACAAATTTTCATCATATTAAAGCCACCCTACTGGCAACTGCTGTAGCTTTTAGTCTGACAGCCTGCGAGGACTTTTTCAACGAAAAGCCATACGGACAGCTTACTACCAAAGGTTTCTTCAGTAATAAAGAAGATTTGGCTGCCTCTCTCAACGCACTCTACTCTGTGGTAGCTACCTCACAAGCCCAGAATAATTATTGTGGCACAAACTTCTTGGCAGGTGACGATCTGTCTACTCATCCCGCCAGTAACAAACAGCCTTTGCGTGAACATGATCAATATAACGTGACGGACAACAATTCATGGCTCGTCAGTATGTGGGAACAGCGATACTTAGTAATCAAAGCTGCTAACTTTATTATAAATAATGCTGACCGTACCCCAGACACCAGTAAGGAAGAAATTACCCGCGCCATTGCCCAGGCACACTATTGGCGCGCCTATTCCTATTTTTATCTGGTAACTACATGGGGAGCCGTACCTGTAATGTTGGAAGAAGAAATCAATTACAATGCCACTCTTACTCCGGTTGAGGAGGTATACAAACTTATTCTGTCCGACCTGAAAATCGCCGAAGCCGGTTGTCCTGTAATGTATGATTCCGAACCTTATGCACGGAACGGAGTGAATATCGCTGTCAGCCAAGCAGCGGTGAAAGCTACTATGGCTTATGTGTATATGTGTATGGCCGGATGGCCACTCAACAAAGGAGCCGAATACTATAAACTGGCAGCGGATAAAGCCGAAGAGGTAATAAATGGTGTAGAGAATGGGACTTACTATTACCGCCTGTTGGACGAATACAACCAAGTATACTCCGTTCAGTGGAGCGCAGCCAATCCTGAAGTATTGCTCGGTATCTACTATAACCGCGACCGTACCCCACAGATGACTCCGTTGGCCGACTTCTTGTTAGACCAGAAACAAGCAGGTTGGGGTGATACTAATGGAGAGATCAAATTCTGGAAAGAGTTCCCCGAAGGTCCCCGCAAAGATGCCACTTATTTTCCTAAAATTATGTTGGCCGATGGTGAACTACACGATTGGTGGTACGACACCGATCCTCCTTCACGCGAAGTAGTGGCGCCGGTATTTATGAAAACCGTGGAAGGTACAGAACGAGGTACAGAGTTTGACTATACCAATCCTACCCCTCTGCCACAGTTTGGCGAAAAGACCATCCAAGTGATCCGCCTTTCACAAGTTTACTGCTGGTATGCCGAAGCTATCGGCCGTTCGGGACAAGTCACCTCTAAGGCGGTAGATGTGTTAAATCATGTGCGTAACCGTGCCGACGGCCAATTATCCAATCTTTACAGTATCTCCATGACTCCCGATGAGCTTGCCGAAGCTGCTTATAACGAACATGGTTGGGAGATAGCAGGATACTACTGGGCCGGACTGGCCACCCGTGCACGTGACATGTTCCGCATGTACCGTTTCAAAGATCATTTTGAATACCGTAAAGAAAACCCGATGATCGAAGTGGCTCCCGGCATTATGCGAAACGAAGCTGTATCTGTCAGTGGTACATGGGATGATAGCCGTATGTATTCACCCTACCCCTACGAAGATTCTATACTGAACCCCAATTTGTAAACCCAACATCCCCACACCGGAAGAAGAGGCTTAACAGCCTCTTCTTCCGGTACTTCAAATTATTGAGATCCGGTTATTTACCCATAAAATCAATGCTTCATATCGTATTCCGAAACAGATAGGACAGTATAAAACGGAGAATGGCGGCAAAAATCCGTCCACGGATGACCGTGTTGTGATTGTCTGCCCGAAACCGCTTGTTCCGGAAACCTCAAAAGGTATGAAGTTGGCTTGTAACTGCTATTTAAAAGAGGGTGTAGCTGCTATTTGTATTGGCGGTGGCAATGGATGAAGAATAGATGTGAAATTTTATAAATGCAAAAAATGCAGAGTTTTATTTCTCTCATTTACTTATTTTTGCTTATATTATGACTATTTTCATGGGTTGTTTTTCAGTAACGATTTAGTAACGGAACTTTGTCAAAAGTGGGCATTTTCATGTCTTTCGGTTGTCTGCCGACCAAATAGAAAAAGTCCCGTAAAACATTGATTTTACGGGACTTGTCTTAGATTGGCTACCTAATGTCTTTAGGTTTCAGCGGAGAGACAGGGTAATGAACCTATCTCCTTATGTCGCTTTAATTCAACTCTTTATCAATATGTCAATGCCTTAGGGGGTACAATTTAGGTTTCAAAAAAGACGTTTATCTGTCATCCTTTGACTGTTCATTGTCTGCCTAAAACTTCGGTTCAAAGATACAGCTTCCTTTTGAATTACGCAAATGTCTGAATATAAATAATTCAGCTTAGGTGTAAGGTGCAAGCTATATATATAGATATATACTTGCACCTTACACTAAACTTTCACATAAGCAATAGTTTTACCTGATACGTTTACATAACAACACATATAGAGTACATTGCTAAAAAAATAAAAACACAGCGTAAGAACTTGTTAATAACTACAAATAACTATATCTTCGCAATTCATCAGATGATATGATGATAAGATTATAATGTAATATGGAAACAAGTACAATTATTCAAAAAAAGTCACTGGCAGAAGAAGTCGCAGGACAGCTAAAAGGACAAATTGCTAAAGGGAAGCTAAAAAAAGGTGAGAAACTTCCAATTGAAACCGAATTAATGAAAATTTTCGGAGTGGGGCGTTCTACAATTCGGGAAGCTGTAAAAATGTTGGAAAACATGGGGTATTTAAAAGTACAACAAGGGCGAGGAACTTTCATTGAAATTCCAACACTTGCAAAAGAGCCGTTGGAACAACGACTCAAGCGTGCAGATATAAAAGAGTTAAACGATGTTAGAAAAGTTTTGGAATCTGCCATAGCAGAAAGAGCAGCACTTCATCATACGGAACAAGATGTAGAAAAAATGAAAAAGTATCTTGCAGCCCGTAAAGATGCTGCCGAAGCTGGGCTATTGAATGAATGTATCGAAGCTGATATAAAATTCCATGTCTCAATTGCAAAAGCAACACATAACGAAATCCTGTTTGAATTATATAGTTCAGTCGCAATACGATTACAAAAAGGTTATAAGCACATATACGATGATACAAGTTGTTTCTTGCAATCCCAATTACTTCATGAGAATTTAGTTGAAAGTATAATCGCCAACGACAAACAAGTAGCGGCTGATTTAGGTTCTCTCTTTTGGAATGACCTCCATATTTGAAAACCTAAAGATATAAAGATGTTAGCTTTCTCAATTTTGTTTTGAATTAGAGCTTAGTATAGAGGGCTATTAGAACTCTTTTAATATGAAAATAGCAATTTTCGGGTCGTTTACCCAATACCTATACTGTAATTTTGCAGCGTCAATTAAAAACAGATGAATATGAGAGCAAAAACATTATTAACAGCTATCTTAATAGTTAGTAGTATAAACGTATTTTCGCAAAACAGAATGAAAACAAAAAAAAATGTAACGCCGCAAATGGTCGTTGAGAACGTCCGTAAAGCAGCAGAACTCCTTAAAAAACAAGGAGAAACCGGATTAAAAATAGTGAGCGACCCTACATCTGAATTTAATACAGGGGATGATTACATCTTCATCATTGACGTTGAGAAAAGCCTCGTAGTTTCAAACCCCCGTTTTCCAGAACGAACAGGGGGAAACATCCGGGAACATTTAGACTGGAACAAAGAGCATTATGGTGTCCGTCTTTGTGAAGTGGCTATGCAGGGCGGTGGATGGATAGAATTTGTATGGCCTAAGCCCGGTACAACAGAGGGAGTGCGCAAAATTTCATACATATACCCTATTCCCGGACTTCGTTATACCGTATGTGCCGGAATATATAACGAATCAATGGCTATTGATGAATTAAATAAAATATCAAATAACATAGATGTAAAATCATCGAAAGTAGCTGTATTGTTTGAGGTAAAACCCAAAACAGAAAGCAAAGACGAATACCTGCGCTTGGGTGCGGCATTGAAAACTGAATTGGTGAAAATACCGGGCTTCATCAGCGTAGAGCGATTTGCAAGTCTGAATGAAGAAGGTAAACTGTTAAGCCTTTCGGTATGGGAAAACGAAACTGCCGCCACTAATTGGCGCAATCAGCTTAATCATCGTGACAGCCAAAAGAAAGGGCATAATTCCCTTTTTGAAAAATATAAAATATCGGTAGCTGCTGTTATTCGTGAATACACACAAAACGACCGCAAACAAGCACCGGAAGATTCTAACAGTTTCTTAGAAATACAATAAATATGTCTGACTATTTTCAATATGGAGAAACTGAAATTGCCTACTTAAAACAGGTAGATAAACAGTTGGCTGAAATAATAGGCAAGATTGGCATAGTGAAAAGGCAGGTTATCCCTGACCTTTTCACTGCACTTATACACTCTATTGTAGGACAACAAATATCAACAAAAGCCCATCAAACAATTTGGGAACGTATGAAACAAGGATTAGGAGAAATTACCCCTGTCGTTGTCAATAGCTTGTCATTGGATGAATTGCAAAAATTTGGAATTACGTTTAAGAAAGCGTATTATATTAAATCATTGACACAAAAAATCATATCAAATCAATTTAACATAGACGCTCTATATACAATGTCCGATGAAGAAGTTTGTGCCAAACTATCAGAATTGGAAGGTATCGGCAAATGGACGGCTGAAATGATAATGCTTCATTCCATGCAAAGACCCGACATATTGAGTTATGGAGATTTAGCTATTATTAGAGGTCTTAGAATGATATATCATCATCGAACCATTGATAAAGTAAAATTTGAACGCTATAAAAAGCGTTACTCTCCTTACGCTTCTGTAGCCAGCCTTTACATTTGGGCTGTTGCAGGTGGAGCTATTGAAGATATGAAAGATTATGGGACTAAAATAAATACATCAAATGGAAAAAGAAGAAAGAATTAAAGCGATAATGAATCGTGACAGTAGCTATGACGGGAAATTTTATTATGGTGTAAAATCCACAGGTATTGTATGCAAACCGTCATGTAAAGCAAAAAATCCGCACGAAAAAAACATCGTACTATTCGATACATTCGAACAGGCAATAGGCGCAGGTTTCAGACCATGCAAAATTTGTATGAAGCCCTTAAATCTTATTCAGATACAGCGTTACCATTCTCCATGCGGGGATTTGATACTCGGTTCATTTCAAGGCAAACTTTGCCTGTGTGACTGGGCTGTTGAAAAACATCGGGACGTAGTAGATATAAGGTTACGGAAAGTTTTGAAAGCCAGTTATGAAGAAAAAACATCGGATGTTATACAAGAAACCAGCCAACAGTTAGACGAATACTTTGATGGTAAACGCACGGCGTTTGATATTCCCCTACTCTTTGTTGGTACTGAATTTCAAAAAAAAGTATGGCACAGGTTGTTAGAAATACCTTATGGAAAGACTATTTCTTACGGAGAACTGGCTAAACAACTGGATATGCCTAAGGCTGTGCGTGCAGTAGCAAATGCTAATGGAGCAAATGCAATTTCTATAATTGCACCCTGTCATCGGGTTATTGGTAGTGACCATTCGCTTACAGGTTATGGTGGTGGGCTTACTGCAAAAAAAATGTTGCTGGATTTAGAATTAAATCTGAATAAAACATTTAAGGAATAGCAATGAGTGAGCAACAAAAATTAAATTACGAACGTATTGCTGCTGCCATCCGCTTTATCGAAGAAAACAGACAGGAGCAACCAAAGTTAGAAGCGGTGGCAGAGCATGTGAACATGAGTCCTTTTCATTTCCAACGTATCTTTCAAGAATGGGCAGGAATAACCCCTAAACATTTCTTGCAATACCTGAATGTAGAATATGCGAAATATATTCTACAAAAAACACACGCTTCTCTTTTAGATACAGCTTACGAGGTAGGGTTGTCAGGAACAGGCAGACTGCACGATTTGTTTGTCAATATAGAAGGAATGACACCGGGTGAGTATAAGAATGGCGGTGAAAATCTTTCTATCAATTACAGCTTTGCAGAAAGCCCGTTTGGTGAAATATTCGTAGCTTCAACCAGCAAGGGTATTTGCTGTATGGAGTTTGCAGACAACCACGAAATAGCCTTTAATTCTTTATTGCAAAAATTCCCCAATGCAAAGTTTTCCCAAATAGTGGATAAAATACAGCAAAATGCCTTATTTATTTTCACCCAAGACTGGAGTAAACTAAAAGAAATCAAATTACACTTGAAAGGTACTGACTTTCAATTAAAAGTTTGGGATGCTCTACTCAAAATCCCAATGGGCGGATTAACTACATACGGAGACATAGCAACTAAAATCAATAACCCAAAGGCTTGTCGGGCAGTAGGGACAGCGGTTGGAGAAAACCCTGTGGCTTTCCTTATACCATGTCATCGTGTGATTCGTTCTTCCGGTGCATTAGGAAATTACCATTGGGGGGAAATTCGTAAAACAGTGATTATTGGCTGGGAAGCAGCTAAATGTGGAATTAAAGAAAATATTAAATAAAAACAGAAAGCATAATCAGCCCATTAAATTACAATCGAATAATAATTGTTCCTATTCAAATAGAAACAATTTTTTTTAATAAGATGAAAGAATTTGCTAATAAAATATTGCTTAAAATAAACACGGAAATTGAAATATCCTGTGTAGATGGCGATGTATCTGCCGACAAAGCTCTGTATATGATTAATTTCATCAGACCTTTATTTGAAGAACTAAGAGAGTTTATCCATCAATATACATTTCAAGATGCTAATGAAGAAATATCATTCTTTAAAGACATTAAGCCATTCATTTTAAGTAAGCTGATATATTTCAATGATATATACACTCTTGAATTAAGAAAACCCAATGGTAGTAAAGAAGTTATTAAAGAATATTATAAGAAGAAACAAACAACTATAACAGAGTTTTGTAATGCCAATCTTGATTTCTATCAATATTATCGTTCTAAGGCTACTCACTTAGATAGATATTATTTCCTTAGAGGACATGAAAATTATAAACTATGTCATAACTGTGGTATGTTCGATAAAGACCCACTGTTTTCAACATGTTGCGACCATAGAGTTGCTAAAATGTTGGCTTATGATATGTTGGAAATTTATCTACAACAACGATTACAAGATGTCGAAAAACAAGAAATAATCAGTATTAGCCGTGCTTCATTACCTGACAATCCTTTTCGATGGACTGGAACTAAAATAGCTGCTATCGAATTGGGATATGCTATATATGCTGCCGGAGTTCTGAATGATGGGAACGCTGATATTAAAGAGATTATGACTTACATAGAAGCATCGTTCAAAATAGACTTAGGAGATTATTATAGGACTTATCTAACAATGCGAGAAAGGAAGAAAGATAAAACATCGTTCCTCACCAGTCTTATAAATAAGCTGTTGCGCAAAATGGATGAAGACGACAAGCTATAATAAACTTCCTCTAAAAAACTACCAAGTTACTACCAACTTGGTAGTTTTTTTATGCCATGTTTTAAAGAGTGTTTCTACCCTTAAAATTCCCTATTTGCCCTGTTTTGACACCAATTTCCACAAAAAAATAAATTAACCAACTTGGTTGTATCTTGTAAGTTTTATCTTTTGGAACACCCGACCTTTGCAGCAAATCAATTAGTTAGCAAAATGGAGATAATAACATTCGAGTCAAAAGCCTACAAGGATTTAGACAACAAAATTACCGCTATCGCCGATTATATATTCAATCACACAGAAGCGGAAAGTACCAATGAGGATGAAATTTGGGTGGATAGTTACGAGGTCTGCACATTTTTAAAAATCAGTGACCGGACATTGCAACGCTTACGAGCAGCCGGAACAGTCACTTATTCCAATATCAAGGGACATTATTTCTACAAGATTGGAGAAATAAAACGATTATTGGAAGAACGCCTGATTAAACGAGATAAGGACAGTATTAACGACCTGATAACCAACCATCAGCTATATGTTAAGGAAAGAAGAAATATTAGAAAGGACAAATAACGGGTTATCCGTGTTCAAGCATTACATATCCGGTAATTGGCGGATAGGACGCAATTTCTTAAACCCGCTTTATGAGGATAATAAAGCGTCCTGTAACATCTATTTCGACCGCCGAAATGGTATCTATAAGATGAAAGATTTCGGCAACGACAATTATAGTGGTGATTGTTTCTTTTTCGTGGGACAACTCAAAGGGCTGGACTGCAATAATTCGATGGATTTTATAGAAATACTGGAAACCATAGACCGGGATTTGGGATTGGGACTGACAACAGGCAATCCGATACCAGTTACCCGTACTTCTTGCCGTATAGTAGATGATATACCGGAAGAAACACCTGAAAAGGAAAGCAAACCTTACCAGTTCAGGGAACAGAAGTTCTCGCTTGCCGAACTGGTGTACTGGCAACAGTACGGTATCACACCGGAAGTGTTGGAACTCTATAAGGTGTGTTCCCTGCGGGATTTTCAGAGCATAACGGCGGATGGAACACCGTTCACTTATACTTCATCTGTGACAGAACCGATGTATGGATATAAGAATAAACGGTATATAAAATTGTACCGTCCATTCTCGAAAACCCGTTTTTTATATGGTGGTAATTTCAGGGAAAACTATTGTTTCGGATTGGAGCAACTACCCGCAAAAGGTGATACACTCTTTATCACGGGTGGTGAAAAAGATGTCATGTCATTGGCGGCACATGGTTTTCACGCTATCTGTTTCAACAGTGAAACAGTAACTATCCCGCCTACCCTGATTTATAAACTGACGTTCCGTTTTAAACATATCATCCTGTTGTATGATACCGATAAGACGGGCAAAGAAAGCGCACGCAAACAGGAAAAACAGTTGGAAGAATTTGGAATAAGACGGTTGTTGCTACCGCTTTCCGGTACAAAAGAGGAAAAGGATATTTCCGATTATTTCAAGGCTGGGAATACCCGTGAAGATTTCCTGAAATTGTTTATCGAATTTTTAGATAACTTATATAGTGATACATTGATTATGCTTAAATCGTGCGAAATAGACTTCAATAATCCTCCGGCAAAGGCACAGGTGATAATCTCCGCCGGGGACGTTCCACTGGGAACACAAGGCAACCTGTTCGGTATCACTGGTGGCGAGGGAACAGGAAAAAGTAATTATATAGCTGCCATGTTAGCGGGCTGTATCTGCCAACCGGATAAGGAAGTAGATACGCTCGGCATACAGATAGCCGCTAACAGTAAACATAAAGCGGTATTACTATATGATACGGAACAGTCCGAAGTACAACTGTTCAAGAATGTAAGTAATCTATTAGCACGTGCGAAGCAACCGAACAAACCGGAAGAATTGAAAGCATTTTGTCTAACGGGTATGTCCCGTAAAGAACGTCTGCACGCTATTGTTCAAAGTATGGATAAGTTCTATTATCAATATGGGGGCATACAATTAGTAGTGATAGATGGTATTGCTGACCTTGTAAAGAGTGCAAATGATGAAGTAGAAAGCGTGGCAGTGATAGATGAACTGTACCGATTGGCAGGAATTTATAATACCTGTATTCTCTGTGTACTGCATTTCGTACCTAATGGATTGAAGTTGCGGGGACATTTAGGTTCAGAATTACAGCGCAAAGCGGCAACTATCCTTTCCATCGAAAAGGACGAAGAACCTACACAGTCGGTGGTAAAAGCCCTGAAAGTAAGGGACGGTAGCCCGTTGGATGTCCCCTTGATGCTCTTTGCTTGGGACAAGGCAGCCGGGATGCACCTTTACAGGGGTGAAAAGACCCGTGAGGAAAAAGAGAAGCGCAAGGAAAAGGAACTGGTCGGGGTTGCCCGTGACGTGTTCGGCAGGCAGGAACATATAACCTACATAGACCTGTGCGAACAGATACAGCAGATTTTGGACGTGAAAGAACGCACCGCAAAAAGCTATATCCGCTTCATGCGGGAACGGGATATTATCATTAAAGACCCGTCCAACCAAAGTTATTTTATGATTGGTATAATTTAATCAGACAGCCTTATGTATATAGATAAAGATGATTTTACCGCATGGATGGAACGTATCATGGATAGGTTCGATATGCAGGACAAGAAGATAGACCGGGTGATAAACGGGCGTAACTGTTTGGACGGTGAAGAACTGCTGGATAATCAGGACTTGTGCCTGCTTCTGAAAGTAGCACCCCGAACACTGACCCGTTACCGTAAAAAGGGAATACTCCCTTTCCTTATGCTGGACGGTAGATGTTATTACCGGGCAACGGATGTACATAAATTAATCCGGGAGAAAACCGATTAATTTTTTCTTTTCTAATAGCTTTCAATCCTGTTTTGTCGTGAGATAAGGCAGGATTTCTTTTATTGTATGCCGGACTTTTCAGGGATTTGGCTAACTTTGCAAAAGTTACATAGAAAATAACGGCGATTGAACAGTTATCTGCGATTTCGTCTTTATATATAACATATTCGTTCGCAGAACGTCTCAAAGTAGAAAACTGGCACTTTTCAAAGAATAGAGGCTTTTGCGCAATGTCTATGCTATACTTTGGTATAGCGTGGGCTTGCGTGCTTCTATTCTTGGGTATGCCAGTACCTCTACTTTGGAGCAGCGTGAGTTCACGCTTCTTTTTTTTGATGTACTGGCGAACAGTTTATAAAAAGTAACTGTTAAATACTCAATTATGAAACATTTAAAAACTTGTATTGCCGTATCTCTCAATGGCTTCATTGCCACAAAGGATAATGAATTGGACTGGATGCCTGAAAACGTGAGCAAAGAAATTGCAGCAGCCTATGAACAATCGGGTGTACTGCTTGCCGGAGTAAATACCTATTCTTATATTTTTGAACATTGGGGCGGATGGCCGTACAAAAGTAAAAAGACTTTTGTAGTGTCCCACTACGACACCAATGTGACCGAAAAGGAGAATGTAACCTTTCTTACCGATATGCCCTTACGGGCAATCAATGAACTTAAATCAAGTTCGGAAACCGACATTCAGGTCATTGGCGGCGGTAAGTTTATAACCTCACTGATTGAAGCGTCCCTGCTGGATGAAATAACGCTGTATATCGTTCCGGTCATGCTGGGGGACGGTATCAAGTTCATAGGAAAGACTTTCGGGTCGAAGTGGGAACTGACCGGACACCGGGTGATAGACAATCAGGTCGTTTGCCTGACCTACCAGTATAAAGGAGAATGATTAAAAAAAGCACCCGGTGTCCCTCCGGGTGCTTCAACCACAAAAATTTCAATTATAAATCTATCTATAATGAAACTTTCTGTGGCAAATATAACTATTTCCGTCTTATTTCTTCGGTTTGCCTTTCTTTTCAGGGAACACGAAAGTAACATTAAACTGCCCGTCAAAGGCAAGTGAAGCGTCAAAGACTTTGCCGTTTTTGCTTTTAAAGCCTTTGATTAGCCCGGTTTTCCCGGTAGTCACCAGTTCGGTAATCTGTTTGTCCGTTAGCTGCTTGTCGCTCTTGTTGCGGAAGATGGTAACGGAACAATCCACATTGGAACATTTGGCGACTTTCGGATAGAAAAGGATGCGTCCGGTCTTGCATTTGGGGCAAATGCAACCACTACCCGAAGCGAAAGAAAGCTGAACGTCCAACAGTTCAGCCGTGATTTGCCGTGCATACACTTCGATATCTTTACGGAACGTGTCGGGGTTCATTTCCCCACTTTCTATTTTGGCAAGCGTATTTTCCCACATTCCCGTCATTTCAACGTCTGCTATCTTCTTGTCCCGGATGATGTTGTAAACGGCAAGACCTTTCTCGGTCGGGACAAGGTTCTTTTTCTCCCGGACGATATACTGGCGGGAAAACAGCGTTTCGATGATGGCTGCCCGTGTTGCGGGCGTGCCGATACCCGTATCTTTCATGCTGGCTTTCAGGTCGGCATTTTCCAGTTCCTTACCCGCCGTTTCCATCGAAGAAAGCAAACTGCTTTCCGTGTGTAACGGTTTGGGCTTGGTCTGTTTCTCCAGTAGTTCAATGCCGGAAAGCGGTAAACTATCTCCGTCCTGTATGGCTGGCAAAGTGGCGTTATCTTCCCCGTCCTCTTTCTCGCCGAATACGGCACGCCATCCGGCGGACTTGATTACAGACCCTTTGACCATGAAAAGCGACCCTGCACATTCCAGCGTTACACTGGTAACGTCTTTGACGCATTTTTCAGAAAAGGCTTCTAACATCCGTCCGGCTATCAATTCATAGATTGCCTGTTCGTCCGTTTCCAGTTTACCGGGCAGGTTTTCCGTTACTATCAGGGCGTGATGGTCTGTTACCTTGCCATCGTTCACGGAACGGGAATTTAAGGCTTTGCCTTTCATCCCGGCAGCATACCCGCCAAAACGGGTGTACTGTTCCAAATTAACAAGACGTTCCGGGATTTCCTCGAACACGTCCTGTGAGATATAACGGCTTCCGGTTCGGGGGTAGCTGATTAGTTTACCCTCGTATAACTTTTGTGCGATGGATAGGGTTTTGTCTGCGGAAAAGTTCAGTTTGGTATTCGCTTCTTTTTGGAGCGTGGTTAAATCATAGAGCAACGGCGGTTCTTGGTTCACTTCCTTACGCTCTACGGTTTTCACCTGTACCGTTTCCGCTTCCTTTATCCTTTGCAGCGTGTCGATGGCGGGCTGCTGCATATCGTACTTTTCTGTGGATAGTGCCGTAAAAGCTACATTGTCCTTAGTAGTCTGTAATTTCAGTTGCCAATACTTTTGCGGGACAAAGTTCTTGTTCTCTAAAAAGCGGGTACATATCATCGCCAACGTGGGCGACTGTACCCGTCCCAAAGAAAAAATGCCTTGTCCGGCTGCCACACTTAAAGCCTGTGTACCGTTTATTCCTATCAAATAATCCGCTTCGCTGCGTGCCTGTGCCGAAAGGAAAAGGTTATCATACAGGCTGCCGGCTTTCAGGTTTTGCAGTCCCTCACGGATTGACTTGTCTGTAAGGCTGCTTATCCATAAACGGACAAAGGGCTTGTTGCATCCGATATACAGGTAGATGTAGCGAAAGATAAGCTCTCCCTCGCGCCCTGCATCGGTGGCGACAATTATTTTATCCGACTGGTCGAATACTTCTTTGATTACCTTTAGTTGTTTCAATGCGCCGGGGTCTGCCTTGTACCCTTTTTCCGCTTTCACTTGTCGGGGTGTAAGTTGAAAACTATCCGGGATAATAGGCAGACTTTCCCGGCGGAAACTCTGTATGCCGTATGCTTCCGGCATTGCCAAACCTACAAGATGGCCGAACGCCCAGGTAACGAGATACCCGTTACCTGAAAGGTAGCCATCCTGTTTTTCACTCGCTCCTAAAATACGGGCAATGTCCCTTGCCACACTTGGTTTTTCTCCGATTACTGCAATCATTCTAATTTTGATTTTAATTGTTCCACTTCTTTTTGTCTTAGGATTTTCCGGTCATAATAGATGTGATAGCCATCTATATAATATTGTCGGTTCTGCTCGTCTATGGCTTCCCAGTCTGTTTTGTAACAGACAAGGGTAAACAGGGCGAAACCGACAACCGGGATAAGGATTAACACCGCTATCATCTTTTGCGTCCCCTGCTCTGTTTGGGTTTGTCCGCCTGCTCCTGCTTCTCCTTTTTATCCTGCTTGGTCTTTTGTTTTTCAGTGGGCTTGTCCTGACCCTTTTTCAAGGGTTCTTTCACTTTTTTGGTGGCTTCGTTGGTCTTGCCCTCCGAATTGACCGCTACCTGTGTGCGGTTCTTGCTTGCCGGAGTAATCTCTTTTACGGCGGAACGGTCAAAGCTGGGATTGTCACTGTAAAAGCCTAATTTCTTCTTATCATGGTTCACCTGAATATAAGCATCGTATTCGACCCCCCGCTTGTCTTTCAGTCCGGCAACAAAGATGGTCTTGTCATTGACTAAATCCTGCTGTTGCTGGCGGGATAACTCTATTCCTGAAATGCTTTTGGGAATGGTTACACCGTCACTGGTGACAAGGCTGTTCTGCTGCGTCTGTTTCTGCCCTTGCTCCTGTGACTGTTTGGCATTGGGATAGATAAATTCCAGACTTTTCTTGTCCGCATTGACCTGAACGGTTGCGGAAAAGGGATTTTTACGGTTGGAAATCATATTTTCAAGGAATACCCCTTTTCCTTCCCGTAAGGCTTGTTGCTGTTCCTTGTTCAGTTTGACACCCTTTATTTCATCGGGTATTTGGACGCTGCTTGCACGCATGGAAACAAGTTCATTCGTTACTTTATCCACACTGACAAAAGAGGGTATCATTTCTCCCGTGATATAGTTTTTCAGGTTTACTACCCGTCCCATGTTTCCCGTTTCAAGAAGATTGGCTTTATCCTCTTTGGAAAATTCATGTCCGAAGAACGGGCGTTCAAGTTCCGGCTTTTGTCGGATGCCATGTATCGCCAAAACTACATTTCCGTCCTTGTCGTGCCGGAAAGATAAACGTGCGTCCAGTTTCATAATGGCTGAATTGTAGTTTCCGGCGATGGTGAACGCTCCGGGTGACTTGTATCCCCTTAACATGGGTTCTAAAGCCTTTGCCTTTTCAAGCTGTTCTTTGGATAGACCAAAATTCTTCAAGGCTTCCCAGTCCACCTTATCCGGGTCAATCACATACTTGCTTTTGTCGGGTTGCTGCGGTGCTTGCGCCGTTGCTTCCGTTTCTTTGGCTGGCTGCTGTGGTTGTTGAGTTTGGGTTTCCTGCTGTTCTTTCTTCGCTTCCTGCTTCACGGTTTCAGGTGTTACCCGGTAACGCTCTATGCCCGCTTCGTTTTCAGGTGTCGGATGATTGAAGTTATCCCTGATTATCGGCTCGATTTTGGGAAGTTCAATCTTAGGGATTTTGAAGAAGTTAAAACGGGTCGGGTTCTTCAACTGGTTCATCATGTTGGAAAAGAAGTTGGAAAAGAAATCACCGTGACGGTCGAATTTCAAAAGTTCGCTGTTGTTCTCCGGCGGTACGGTTTGGAGTTCCCCGTTTTCATCCACGCCTTTTACTGCGCTGATTGTCTTTTTCTCCTTATCCAGTACAAGAAGAATATCCATCATCTGTTCGTCAGTGGTGGATTGGCTGGCTGTGTTTACATCCATAATGTTTTGAATTTTAGTGAGTAAATAAAAATTTCGGAAGTAAAAGTAAGGATGAAATAGAGTATATTTAAGGATTTGGGAACGGGTGGCTTCATTAGTCCTCGTTTGGCTTCATTAGTCCACACAAACAGAAACGGCAGCCTGTAAAAAGCTGCCGTTTGTCTGAAAAATCTTTTATTCTTCTGTTTTTATTAAGTGCTGCAAATTGGGGTCGTTTTTTATCCGTTCCATTTCGTCCGTGACAATCTGCTGAACTTCCTGCTTGACCCGGTTGTAATTTGCCTGTATTTCTTCCTGCATCCGGTCGTTCCCGTCCTTGTCCCTGAAATCTATGATTTGGGGTAGCTTTTTGTAGTTGGCTGTTTCCCGTTTCACTTGCTCGTTATCCACCACAATTTCCGCATGGAATATTTTCTGCTCTATCCGTTCATCGAAATTGTCGCTGACCGCACCCACGAACATGCCCTGCGTTAAGTTGGATATTTTACTGGGCGGTATCAAACTATCCATCTGCGTACTGATAGAGGTTGATTTATCATTCCGGTTGATAGTCATGCTTTGGCGTTTTTGCAGTACCTTTCCGAAACGGTCTGAAAGCGTTTTTGCCGTTTCAGAAACCACTTGACCGCTAAAGATATTACCAACCGTATTTTCGATTACTTTGCTTTCCTTGTCCCCATAGTCCCGGCGTAACTGGCTGAAATCCTGAAAGCCCAAACAGACCGCTACCTTGTTGCTTCGTGCCGTTGCTATCAGGTTATCCAGTCCCCGAAAATAGATGGTCGGTAATTCATCAATGATTACAGAACTTTTCAGTTGGTGCTTCTTGTTTATCAGCTTCACGATACGGGAATTATACAATCCCAAAGCACAGGAATAGATGTTCTGACGGTCGGGATTGTTACCTACTACTAAAATTTTAGGTTCTTCCGGATTGTTTATATCCAGTGAAAAATCATCCCCTGTCATTACCCAATATAAAGCGGGTGAAATCATCCTCGAAAGCGGGATTTTAGCGGATGCAAGCTGCCCTTGCAACTGGTCTTGGGCGTTAGATTCCCATGCGTCCATGAACGGTGAAAGGTAGTTTTCCAGTTCGGGATAACTGGTTAAAATTGTAAACGTATCGGCATATTTCTTATTCAGGAACTCGATTGCGTGCGGGAATGTACAATACTTACCACCTTGATATATTTTCAAAAACCAAATGATAGAAGCCAGTAAGATAATCGGGCTTTCCACAAAGAAATCTCCCTGTTTGGTTATCCAACTGCGGTTCAAATTTAACATGATTGTGTAACTGGCTTCGTATGCGTCCGATATGTCCGTCATAAACGCCGGATTTATCGGGTTGCATCGGTGGCTTTTGCGTGGGTCGTCAAAGTTAATCATGTAGAATTTAGGCTTTACCTTATACCCGTCTAAATGGTTGATTAAGTGATTGTAAGCTATCTCTGAAAGGTCAGGGAATTTGTAGTCATAAATATAAACAGCAAAGCCTTTTTCGATTTGCTGTTTGATGTAGTTATTGACTATCGCATACGACTTTCCCGAACCGGGCGTACCCAATACCATGCTTGCCCTGAACGGGTTTACAATGTTTATCCACCCATCGTTCCACTTCTTTTTATAGTAGAAACGGGTCGGCAGATTGATAGAATATTCGTTTTCTATCAAGCGTGTTTCCTGTGCGAAACTTTCATTTTCCAAATTAAACACATCATCCATTAGGTTGTTTTTCAACAGGCGGGAAATCCATACTCCGGCAGCAAGTAGCGAAAGATACCCGGCGGTCATGGTAAAGATATACAATGCTGTGTTTGCCGCCAGTGGCAACGGCAGAACCAACAACCACCAGTTCAGGAAAAACAGGATAAAACCGATTGTCAGGAATACATAAATCTTGTTCCATGTGATTTTTTCCTCTTTCACTCCCTTTGTACCCAAACAGGAAAGCGCAAGGAATACCACTGAAAAAAGTTTGGTGTACAGGATATTGGAGAACAGCCCGGCGGTACGCTGGAAGTTCAACAGGATTTTATCGACTACCCCGATATTGATACCCCATTCCCGGAACGACTGGTAACAAAACCAGTAGATGTTTATCACTACAAATAAAATACTGATTGCCCGCATAAAGTCCATGACCTTTGCAAGTCCCCTTAAATCATCTTCATTCTGCATAATTGAAATTTTTATAGTTATTAAATACGTCTTTGTTTCTTCTTCTTTTTCTTCTTGGGTGGTGGAACTTGGCTGTTGTCGGGTGGCGTATCGTCCCCACCGGATAACAGGCTGAACAGTCCCGCAATGGTTTTGCCTGTATTTTCAAGGTGTCCGGTCGGGTTAAATTCCGGCGTGCGTTCCTGCATTTCCTGTTTGCTGTTTCCCGTCAAAGTACGGGAGCCGGAAAACAGGTCATTGAACACATTGGCGGAAAAGCCCTTTCCCAACCGTGAACCGTTCAGGACGGTACGGTTTTCGTGGTCGATGAATGTCACACCGTATATCCTGCCTGTATCGTTCTGCCGGAAAAGTACATCTATGCCTTTCGCTTTCAATTCCGTAATAAGCTGTTCCCGGCTACGGGCGGATTGCATCACTGCGCCGACCGTCCGGCGGGTATGCTCTTTCAGGTTCTTGTCCTGAATGTCCTGTGCGGATTTCTTGATATGTCGCTGGATGGCTTCGTAACCTACCGACTTACCCAAAGAGGAAGATTTGAACGGGTTTCCCTGCTTTTCTCCCTTGTCATTGGTCGCCGAATAGACAATGCCGTTATAAGGTTTACCGTTCACTTCCCCTTTCACTTCCTCCGCCTGTACATTATATATAGATAGCAACGCTTTGTACTCCGTGAAACTCTGGAAACGGTAACTTCCGGCAAGGGCTTTCACCGTATTGGATAACTGGTGCTTTACGTCCCCTGCCCGGTAGTCCACCTTTTTAAGTTCGGGGCGTTCGGTTGTCTGTTTCTTCTCTGCCGGATGCAGCCCGTACTTCTGTTCCAGTTCACGGGTGATTTGTTTGCTGCGGATATGCTCGAACTTGTCGTTTATCTTTTTGCCCGTATCATCCACCCGGATGGAAACGATATGGATATGATGCCTTGCAATATCTTCGTGCTTGTAAACCATATACGGCTGGTTGCCGTACCCCAACTTATCCATATACTCTTTGGCAATATCCGCCAACTGGCTATCGGAAAGTACATCATCCGGGTGCGGGTTCAGGGAGATATGGATAATCGGTTTTTCCGTTTTCAGGTCTGCGGGCAGGTGCATATCGAAACATTCCATACATCGCCGGATGCTGAAATTTCCGTCCTCGCTTTCAAACATACGGTTACTTAAAAGTACCTTTCCCTGTTCTTCGTCCACCTTGTTTTGGTTGTAGGAAAGCGCACCGAACAGGGAACTGCCTACGCTTATCTTTGCAACCATCTTGTTTCAAACTCACGGGTCAGTTCAATAATTTGGCGGTTCAGGTCGGCAAGTTCTATCGTTGCCTTTTCCAGTTTATAGAGAAATGCGAGTGCTTTCTTCTCTGAAAAATTGGTATTTAGTGCCTTTACCACCTGATTATAATTCACGGCGATACCCCTGTACTGGGAATATAAAGCGGTCAGCCGGGTATAATATTCTACTGCCGCCTTGTCGATTTTTATCACTTTGAACGGTTCGCCAAAGATGCGGGCGGTGATAAAATGCGCTTTGGTGCGCATACCGGACTGGTCGAACAATGCCAAAAAGCGGGCGTGGTCTATCGAATTGAAGCTGATAGAGTACCGGAACACTGCCGGGTCTGCTTTGGGCTTTCGTCCTGCGCCACCCGGACGGGACGCATTTTCATTTTTCTGTTTCATGCTACATTTTTTTTAAAGGGTTACGACTTCGGAGTGACCCTATCCCGGCTTCGTCCGGGCAAGGCGTTCAAAGCTGCTGAAAGAATTTCAAGCTGCTTAGAACACACCTTGCTATTTGCCAGTGCAAATAAAAATCCGCCTACGGACGGATTGGGGTTAGCGGATATTGGAACGCTCCCGGTGGCGGGGGCTTGGTTAGCCTGACCGATACCTTTCGGTTGCAAAGTAACAGGTATTAAAAATGCTGTGAAATAGCGGGTTATAGGACAAATGAGGACAAACGGGGACATTTGAGGACACTTTTCAAAAGGGACTACTTTTCTGTGTTTATTTGTCCCGAATTTAAGAAAGAAAGCAATATGGACGGATGGAAATATGTAACGGAAAACGGACGGAAAGAAAGCGGTTTTGAAAACTTGAAAACAAGATTTCAAGATTGCAATCTTTCAAGAAAGCAAGAAAACAAGCCGGATGGAATGATTGAAAGCAAACTGTCATTCAATCGGGAAAGCAAACTGTCTGCAAAGAAAACAAGCTGTCTTTGTGGAATGAATGAAAACAAAGAAGCAAGAAAGAAAACAGGCTGTCTTTGCAGAAAGAAAACAATCATTCCGGCTTTCGAGCTTTCAACATGGAACGAAAGAAAACTGTCCATCAATCTGTACGGATGGAATGAAATAAAGATGTATCACAAAAAGGAATTATTACAATGAAGAAAGAAACCTTGTATGTGGCTTTCTCCACCCAAAAGGGCGGGGTCGGCAAAACAACGTTCACCGTCTTGGTGGCAAGTTATCTGTATTATCTCAAAGGGTATAACGTGGCGGTCGTGGATTGCGATTACCCGCAACATTCCATTTCTGCCATGCGCAAACGGGATGCCGAACAAGTAAACGGTGACGATTATTACAAACAGCTTGCTTTCAACCAGTTCAAAGCATTGGGAAAGAAAGCGTACCCGGTGCTGTGTAGTTCACCGGACGAAGCGATAAAAACGGCGGATGAATATCTTGCGTCTGCCGGGATAGATTATGATGTGGTCTTTTTCGACCTACCCGGAACGGTGAACAGTGAGGGTGTTATCAACTCCCTTTCAGGGGTGGACTACATTTTTACTCCTATTGCCGCCGACCGGGTGGTATTGGAAAGCAGCCTTTCCTTTGCGGTGGCTATCCATAAACTACTGGTAAAGAATGAAGCGTGCCGACTGAAAGGGCTGCACCTGTTTTGGAACATGGTAGATGGACGGGAAAAAACAGACCTGTACACCCTGTATGAACAGACCATCGGGGAACTGGAATTACCCCTTATGAAAGTATTTATCCCGGACACCAAAAGGTTTAAAAAGGAACTGGACGCACAACGTAAAACCGTGTTCCGTTCTACGCTGTTCCCGGCGGACAAACGGCTGGTAAAAGGCAGCAACATGGAAGAACTGATAACCGAAATCGCATACCTTATAAAACTGTAACGATATGGCAAAGCAAAGCGGCGGGAAACCGCAAATAGACGAGGATTTTATGAAAGAGATTATTTCACAGGGCTTGCCCGTGAAGAAACAGGAAACGCCAACAGTGACGGTGAAAACGGAAATAGAAACACAGGATAAACCGGATGATAAAACGGGTTCAGTGGAAACAGTGGATAAACAGGTAACGGCAAAGGAAGAAAAGGCGGTGAAAGAACCTGTCCGCCGGAAAAAGAACACTCCGGGCGATTACCGGGAAACCTATTTCATGCGGGTGGACTTGACCGACCGCCAGCCGTTATATGTCAGCCGTACTACCCACGAAAAGCTAATGAAGATAGTAACCGTTATCGGCGGACGCAAGGCAACCGTCAGCAGCTATGTAGAAAATATCCTGCTCCGGCATTTCGACCAGTTTCAGGACGAGATAAACGAACTGTACGAAAGCAAATTTGAAAAGCCGTTCTGATATGTTGAAATGGTTTATTATCGGAACGCTCCTGTATTACGCCATTCTCTTATGGCGATACCGGGATAGCTTGGGAACATGGTTCACGGGTGGGAAAAGAGAGCCGGAACAACCGGAAAACAAACCGACCGTGAAAGCCGGAAACGGTGATTGTCTTGTAGGTGCAAGCCGTTACCGGATGGGACAAATGAGGACAAACGGGGACATATCAGGACACCTTTCAAAAGGGGTGGATAATGCTTCTATATTTGTCCCGCAAAGCGATGAAGCGATGGAAGAAACGCCTGATAACAAACAGGTGGAAGATGAAAATACCGATACCCTACAAGCGATTGAAACCGAGTTTGAAATGGAGTTTGAAACGGAAGAAACGGACGTTTCGCCGGATGAAATCGAAGCGGAAGAAATCGCCTGTTACATGGGTGACGGTGAACCGGAAATGGCGCAAGGTATCACACTGGGTGAACTGGCGCAAATGGTTCAGGTCATTCAGATAAAACAAGCATCCGACACAGAGGAACGGCAAGCCGTTCAAACCATCTGCCGGACGGAAACAAACCTGTTTCATTCGCTGGTGGAGCAGATTAACGGGGGCAGGTCACGGGTGGCGGAACTTTTACAAAAGCATGAGATACCCGTGCCCGCTATCGTCCCGGATGCCGGAAGTAATGAAATGGCAGACTTTGACATGAACGATTTTCTTTAATGGTAAACTTTAAATAATAAGATGATGAAACAAAGAGATTACGGTTAAACAGACCTTTCCGAACACGGGGAACTCTCCCCGCAACCACAAAAATTCAATTATTAATCACTCCGCCGGGCGGACTATCCAACCGTCCGGCAATTTAAAACAATGTATTTATAATGAAAAAGAAAGTTCTCTTTTCGGCAGTCGCTCTATTGGCTGCATCCTCCGCTTTTTCGCAAGGCAATGGCATGGCGGGTATTACAGAAGCTACCAACATGGTAACATCCTATTTCGACCCGGCGACAAAATTAATTTACGCCATCGGTGCTGTGGTGGGATTGATTGGCGGCGTGAAAGTATATGGCAAGTTTTCTTCGGGCGACCCTGACACCAGTAAAACGGCGGCTTCGTGGTTCGGTGCTTGTATCTTTTTGATTGTCGCTGCCACTATCCTACGTTCATTCTTCCTCTAAAAGAACGGACTATGGCAGACTATCCGATTAACAGGGGGATAGGCAAGCCAGTTGAGTTTCGGGGGTTGAAAAGCCAGTATCTTTTCATTTTTGCGGGCGGGCTGTTAGCCCTGTTCGTGCTTTTCATCATCATGTACATGGTAGGCATTAACCAGTGGGTGTGCATCATCTTCGGCGTTACTTCGGCAACGTTGCTTGTATGGCTCACATTCCGGTTAAACGAAAAGTACGGGACACACGGGTTAATGAAATTGTCCGCACGCAAAAGCCACCCTTTCCATATCATCAACCGAAAAGCCATATCCCGATTATTCACTAAAAATCAGAAACAAGCATCGAAATGAGAAATATATTAAAAGCTACCACGCTGGAAAACAAGTTTCCACTGTTCACGGTGGAAAACGGGTGCATCGTTTCCAAAGATGCCGACATAACGGTAGCGTTCCGGGTGGAACTGCCCGAACTGTTCACCGTTACGGCAGCCGAATACGAAGCGATACATTCCGCTTGGAACAAGGCGATAAAGGTGCTGCCCGATTACAGCATTGTACATAAACAGGACTGGTTCATCAAAGAAAACTATGCGCCTGACATCCAAAAGGATGATTTAAGTTTCCTTTCCCGTTCCTTTGAACGGCATTTCAATGAACGACCGTTCTTAAACCATACCTGCTATTTGTTCCTGACGAAAACCACAAAGGAACGCAGCCGGATGCAGAGTAATTTCTCCACCCTTTGCCGGGGCTTCCTTGTCCCCAAAGAGATAAAGGACAAGGAAACGGTTACAAAGTTCCTCGAAGCGGTGGGGCAGTTTGAAAGCATTATGAACGATAGCGGTTTCATTACCCTTACCCGCCTGAACTCGGACGAAATCACCGGAACAAAGGAAACGGCGGGTATCGTGGAGAAATACTTTTCACTCTCACAGACCGATACCACCACACTGAAAGATATTTCACTGGGTGCTGACGAAATGAAGATTGGCGATGATATTCTTTGTTTGCATACCCTTTCGGATGCGGAAGATATGCCGGGCAAGGTGGGAACAGATACCCGCTATGAAAAGCTATCCACCGACCGGAGCGATTGCAGGTTATCTTTTGCTTCTCCGGTGGGCGTGTTGCTTTCCTGTAACCATATCTATAACCAGTACATCTTCATTGACGACCATACGGAGAACCTGAAACAGTTTGAAAAGATGGCTCGCAATATGCACTCCCTTTCCAAATACAGCCGTGCCAATCAGATTAACAAGTCTTGGATAGAGGAATATTTGAACGAAGCACATTCACTGGGGCTTATCTCCGTGCGATGCCATTGCAATATCATGGCGTGGAGTGACGACCGGGACGAATTGAAGCACATTAAAAATGATGTGGGGTCACAGCTCGCACTTATGGAGTGCAAGCCACGCCACAACACCACCGACACGCCGACCCTGTTTTGGGCGGGCATACCCGGTAATCAGGCGGACTTCCCGGCGGAAGAAAGTTTCTATACATTCATCGAACAGGCTCTTTGCCTGTTCACCGAAGAAACGAACTACAAAAGTTCGCTTTCTCCCTTTGGTATCAAGATGGTGGATAGGGTCACGGGAAAGCCGTTGCACATTGATATTTCAGACCTACCCATGAAAAAAGGTATCATTACCAATCGCAACAAGTTCATACTTGGGCCGAGTGGTAGCGGCAAGTCATTTTTTACCAACCACATGGTGCGCCAGTATTACGAACAAAATGCGCACGTCCTGTTGGTTGATACCGGAAACAGTTACTTAGGTCTATGTGAAATGATTAACCGGAAAACGCACGGGGAAGATGGGATTTACTTTACCTATACCACTGAAAACCCGATAGCGTTTAATCCTTTCTACGTTGAAGATGGGGTATTTGACATCGAGAAAAAGGAAAGTATCAAAACGCTTATCCTGACCCTGTGGAAAAGGGACGATGAAGCACCCACACGGGCGGAAGAAGTGGCTTTGTCGAACGCTGTAAGTTCCTATATCGAACTGATTACTAAGGACAGTTCGGTTACTCCCTGCTTCAATACATTCTACGAGTATGTGAAAACCGATTACCGGGAACACCTGCAAGAAAAGAACGTCCGGGAAAAGGATTTCGATATAGACAATTTCCTGAATGTATTAGAACCTTACTATAAAGGGGGCGAATATGACTACCTGCTGAACTCTGACAAAGAGCTTGATTTGCTGCATAAACGATTCATTGTCTTCGAGTTGGATAATATCAAAGACCACAAAATTTTATTTCCGATTACAACCATTATCATTATGGAAGTATTTATAAACAAGATGCGTAAATTAAAGGGTATCAGGAAATTAATATTAATTGAGGAAGCGTGGAAAGCGATTGCATCGGCGAACATGGCGGATTACATAAAATATTTATACAAAACCGTTAGAAAGTATTTCGGCGAAGCGATTGTAGTTACGCAAGAGGTCGAAGATATTATATCTTCTCCCATTGTAAAAGAGAGTATTATAAACAATTCGGATTGTAAAATCTTGCTCGACCAACGGAAGTACCTTAATAAATTCGATAGCATACAGAACCTTTTGGGACTGACCGATAAGGAACGTTCACAGGTGCTTTCCATCAACCTTGCCAATCATCCGAACCGGAAATACAAGGAAGTTTGGATAGGCTTAGGCGGTACACAGTCAGCCGTATATGCTACCGAAGTGAGTTTGGAAGAATATTACACGTTCACAACGGAAGAAACGGAAAAAATGGAACTTTTCGCCTTGTCCGAAAAGTTAGGCGGTAATCTCGAACTGGCTATCAAACGGCTTGCCGAAAGCAAGCGCAATCCCGAAAAATAATCAACTAACAATTTAAAAATCAATCAGTATGAAACATTTAAAATTCCTGTTTCCGGTGCTGTTATGCACTTTGTTACTGGGGCTTTCTTCCTGTAAGGAAACGAACGCCGACCGTCTTAGGGCGATGCGTGGTGACTGGGAAAGCGTGAAAAACCGTCCTGCGTTCTCTCTCTTTGAGGAAAACGGGCATTATAGGGTAACGACCCGCAAAATGACCTACCGGGGGACTATCCAAACGGAAACCTATCAGATTTCAGAACAGGACGGAAACCTGTTCATCGAAACGGGGCTTTCCGTCCTGCTAACCTATGACAAGGAGAACGACCGGATTCTGCTTTCACCCGGCGGAGAATACAAACGGAGTAAACAACCAATAAAGAAGTAAGCGTATGAGAACAAAGATTATAATGCTGCTCGTAGTATGCAGCCTGTTTGCCGGAAAGGTAAACGCACAGTGGGTGGTGAGTGACCCCGGCAACTTGGCACAAGGGATTATCAATGCGTCAAAGAACATTATTCAGACTTCTTCGACCGCACAAAATATGATAAAGAATTTTCAGGAAACGGTAAAGATTTATCAACAGGGAAAAGATTATTATGATGCCTTAAAATCAGTGCATAACCTTGTCAAAGATGCCCGGAAAGTACAGAAGTCTATCCTGCTTATCGGTGAGATTTCCGACATCTATGTGAACAGTTTTCAGAAGATGCTTTCGGATGAAAACTATACGCCGGACGAGCTTTCGGCGATTGCCTACGGATATACCCAACTGTTGCAGGAAAGTTCCGATGTGCTGGAAGAAATGAAAAGCGTGGTGAACATCAACGGGCTTTCCATGTCGGATAAAGAACGGATGGACGTTATCGACCGGACGTATAACTCTATCAGGAACTACCGGGATTTGGTGAGTTACTACACCCGTAAGAATATTTCCGTTTCCTACCTGCGGGCGAAAAAGAAAAAGGACACCGACCGGATAATGGCTTTGTATGGTTCGGCGGATGAACGTTACTGGTAACTTCTAAAAATAAGTAGTATGTTATTAGCAATCGAATTTGATAACCTGCATCAGATTTTACGAAGTCTGTACACGGATATGATGCCGTTATGCGGGAACATGGCGGGGGTAGCCAAAGGAATAGCGGGACTGGGGGCTTTGTTTTATGTGGCTGCCAAAGTATGGCAGTCGCTCGCCAGTGCCGAACCGATAGACGTTTACCCTTTGCTCCGTCCCTTTGTAATAGGCTTCTGTATTATGTTCTTCCCCACATTCGTACTGGGTACGATTAACAGCGTGATGTCGCCAGTAGTCAAGGGGTGTAACAATATGCTCGAAACGCAAACTTTCGATATGAACGCCTACCGGGAACAAAAGGACAAACTGGAATATGAAGCGATGGTGCGCAATCCGGAAACGGCTTACCTTGTTTCGGATGAAGCGTTTGATAAACAGATTGACGAATTGGGATGGTCTGCCAAAGATATTGCCACAATGGGCGGTATGTACATGGATAGGGCAGCCCACAATATCAAGCAATCCGTCCGGGACTGGTTCAGGGAATTGTTGGAACTGCTCTTTCAATCGGCAGCCCTCGTGATAGACACTATCCGAACCTTTTTCTTGATTGTCCTTGCTATACTGGGTCCGATAGCCTTTGCCATCAGTGTATATGATGGCTTTCAGGCGACACTGACCCAATGGATAACAAGATATATTTCCGTTTACCTATGGCTACCTGTTTCAGACCTGTTCAGTTCCATTCTTGCCCGAATACAGGTGCTTATGCTCCAAAAGGATATTCAAGAACTATCAGACCCCAATTTTGTACCGGACGGGAGCAATTCAGTGTACATAATTTTTATGATAATCGGTATCATCGGTTACTTCACAATTCCCACCGTATCGAACTGGATTATTCAGGCGGGCGGAATGGGTAACATGAGCCGGAATATAAACAGTGCAGCTAATAAAACGGGTAGTGGCGTTGGTGCGGTAGCCGGAGCAGCAACCGGAAACGCTGGTGGCAGGGTCGGCGGTAAACTAATCAAAAGTAATCAATAATTAAAAATCAAGATGGAATTTAAAAGTTTAAAGAATATTGAAACCAGTTTCAAACAGATACGGCTTTTCGGTATCGTGTTTGTCGTTATGTGTACCCTGATAACGGGTTATGCCGTTTGGAACTCCTACACGTTTGCCGAAGCGCAACGGCAAAAGATTTATGTGCTGGACGGTGGCAAATCGTTGATGCTTGCGCTTTCGCAAGACCTGACACAAAACCGTCCGGTTGAAGCAAGGGAACACGTGAAGCGTTTTCACGAACTCTTTTTCACATTGTCACCGGATAAGAACGCTATCGAAAGCAATATCAAACGGTCGCTGTTTCTTGCCGACAAGAGCGCATTTAATTATTACCGTGACCTCTCGGAAAAGGGATATTACAACCGTATCATTTCGGGCAATATCAGCCAGACCATACAGATAGACAGCGTTTCTTGCAATTTCGATGTGTACCCGTATGCGGTGGCTACCTATGCCCGGCAAATGATTATCCGTGAAAGCAGCGTAACGGAAAGAAGCCTTGTCACCCGTTGCCGGTTATTGAACGCCGTAAGAAGTGATAATAACCCGCACGGCTTTATGATGGAAAGTTTCGAGATAACGGAAAACAAGGATTTGAACACCATAAAGCGGTAAGCCATGATACGGAAAATTCTCTCTCCGGTGAATCAGGCAATTACCCATGTGCAGGACTGGGCGGATGAAAAACTCCGCCGCCTATGCGGGCGCATGACACCGGAAATAAGGCTGGCGGTAATCCTGTTTATGCTCCTGTTCTTCGGCGGGCTATCCATCTACTTTACGGTATCATCCATTTACCGGATAGGAAAAGAGGATGGCGAAACCATACGGATAGAACACATCAGGCAGTTGCAGCTACAAGGTAAAGACAGTACGAACATTTTTAATCAGTCAGACAATGGAAGAAAAAGAAGTGAAAAATGAAGTTCCCGCACCGGAAACGGACAGGAAGAAAGAACCTGAAAAACAGGTAAAGAAAAAAAAGGAACTGACCCCGCAGCAGATACAGCAGCGAAAGAAGATGCTGGTTTACCCGCTTATGGGACTGGTTTTCTTGGGGTCTATGTACCTGATTTTTGCACCGTCCGATAAGGACGAAGCAAAGGTGGAAAACGTGGGCGGATTTAACGCCGATATTCCGCAACCCAAAGGGGACGGGATAATCAGCGATAAAAAGACAGCCTACGAACAGGAACAAATGCAGAACAAACAGGCGGACAAGATGCGCTCCTTGCAGGATTTTGCCTTTTCGCTCGGAGAGGAAAACGGGAACGGGGAAGATTTGACCCTGATAGATGATGCTCCGGCGGAAAAGCCGAAAACCAATGTAATAGACTTCGGGGCGGGTGCGCCGAACAATAGCCGTTCCTCTATCCAGTCTTCGGCGGCAGCTTACCGGGACATGAACCGTCAGTTAGGCAGTTTCTACGAAACGCCGAAAGAGGACAAGGAAAAAGAGGAACTGAAACGTCAGGTGGAAGAACTCACTGCCCGGCTCGATGCGAAAGAAAGCGGTGCGGGCAACATGGATGAACAGGTTGCACTTATGGAAAAGTCCTACGAACTGGCGGCAAAGTATATGAACGGCGGACAGCAGGAACAAGTAGCGCAAGCGATACCTACCGCAACCGTTCAGGGCAAAGGAAATGCCACATCTGTAAAATCGGTATCGGACAGGACGGTTTCAGGATTGCAGCAACCTATGAGCAACGCCGAATTTGTCGCCGAATACAGCAAGCCATGCAATTACGGGTTTAATACGGCGGTCGGCAGTGGTTATTCGATGGGAAAGAACACTATCCGGGCGTGTGTGCATAACGACCAAACACTTATGGACGGGCAGACCGTCAAGCTCCGGCTGTTAGAACCCCTGCAAGCGGGGAACGTGATTGTCCCGAAAAACAGCCTTGTTTCAGGAAGTGCCAAAGTGCAGGGGGAACGGCTCAACATACTGGTGTCCTCGCTCGAATATGCGGGTAACATCATTCCGGTGGAACTTGCCGTTTACGACAGTGACGGGCAAAAGGGGCTTTCCGTTCCCTCGTCACTGGAACAGGAAGCAGCCAAAGAAGCGATGGCGAATATCGGTGCGGGACTGGGTACAAGCATTTCCTTTGCGCAAAGTGCCGGGCAGCAGGTCGCAATGGATATTACAAGGGGCTTGATGCAGGGCGGTTCGCAATACCTCGCTAAGAAGTTCAGAACGGTAAAAGTACACCTGAAAGCGAATTATCAGGTAATGCTTTACGCCAAACAACAGTAATTTATTTATCAACCATAAAAATTTCAATCCAAAATGAAAAAGTTAATTATCATGTTTGCCCTACTCTTGGGCGTGGTTTCAATGAAAGCACAAAGTAACGATTTGTATCAGGGCATTACTAAAAAGCTGCCTTACCGCCAAATGGTGACACCTTACGGCGTACAGGTGACGTTCGCCAAAACAGTACATATCATTTTCCCGTCTGCCGTTAAATACGTGGACTTAGGCAGTAACTACATTATTGCCGGAAAAGCGGACGGGGCGGAAAATGTTGTCAGGGTGAAAGCCACAACAGAGGGCTTTCCCGGTGAAACGAATTTTTCCGTTATCTGTGAGGATGGCAGCTTTTACAGTTTCAATGCAAAATACGCACATGAACCGGAAATGCTGAACATTGAAATGAAAGACTTCTTGGAGAATGAGGACACAACGGATTTCAGCCATACCCGGATGAACATCTATTTCCGTGAACTGGGTAACGAAAGCCCGCTTTTGGTAAAGCTGATTATGCAGTCCATCTACAAGAACAATGACCGGGAAATAAAGCATTTGGGATGCAAACGGTTCGGGGTGCAGTTCTTGGTAAAGGGCATTTATTCGCATAACGGGCTTTTCTACTTCCACACACAAACAAAGAACAGTTCAAACGTGCCGTTTGATACCGATTTTATCCGCTTCAAAATTGTGGATAAAAAGGTAGCCAAAAGAACGGCTATTCAGGAAACGGTTATTAATCCGGTACGGAGTTATAACGAGATACTGGTTATCGGTGGTAAAAGTACCGTCCGTACCGTGTACACCGTTCCACAGTTCACCATACCGGATGATAAGGTCTTGGTTATTGAACTGGTGGAAAAGAACGGGGGCAGACACCAAACTATCCGGGTGGAAAACTCGGATGTCGTGGCAGCTAAAGTAATTAATGAACTTAAAATCAAATGAACATGAAAAGGATATGTTGTATTATATCCCTCTTTGCGCTGTGCCTGACTTTTAACCAGGCACACGCACAAAGATGTCTGCCGGGAATGAAAGGCTTGCAGGTTACGGGCGGCATGGCGGACGGCGTTCACTGGAACAGTAAAAGCGATTTCGCCTATTACTTCGGGGCTGCCATGATTACCTATACCAAAAACGGGAACAGGTGGGTTATCGGCGGGGAATACCTCGAAAAGCATTACCCCTACAAGGATTTGCAAATACCAGTCAGCCAGTTTACAGGTGAGGGCGGTTACTATATGAACTTCCTTTCAGACCGGAAGAAAACCTTTTTCCTTTCGCTGGGCTTGTCTGCCCTTGCCGGGTATGAAACAAGCAACTGGGGGGATAAATTGCTGCCCGATGGCTCGACCCTGACCAATAAGGACGGTTTTGTTTATGGCGGTGCGCTGACGCTGGAACTGGAAAGTTACATTACCGACCGGGTGGTGCTGCTGATTAACGCACGGGAAAGATGCCTATTCGGTTCTTCAGTCGGAAAGTTCCATACACAGTTTGGCGTGGGGCTGAAATTTATAATGTGATAAACTAACCTATTATATATAATGTATATGAGAAATGTAATTTATAAGATGCTAACAGGGTGCTACATGGTGGCTGCCTTGTTATTGGTGGGTGCGTGTAGTGACAACGTGGATATACAGCAGTCTTACCCGTTCAGTATCGAAACGATGCCTGTTCCGAAAAAATTAAAGGTGGGTGAAACGGCGGAAATACGCTGCCAGCTTCACCGGGACGGGCGGTTTGAGGAAACAAAGTATTTCATCCGCTATTTCCAACCGGACGGGGCGGGAACGCTGAAAATGTCCGATGGGACGGTTTTACTGCCGAATGACCTGTACCCGCTTCCGGGTGAAACATTCCGGCTTTACTATACCTCTGCATCAACCGACCAGCAAACAGTGGATGTGTATTTTCAGGATAGCTTCGGACAGATACAACAGCTTACGTTTTCCTTTAACAATGACAATAACAAGGAAGAAGAAAACAATTAAAGTAAAAAGGACATGGTTAAAATAGAATTGGATATAAACGGTATTTCATTTTTTGTAAATACCACATGGAAAACGGATGCAGTTCCGACAGTAGGTGACATTGTGATAGTGGATAAAGAAAGCATTTCCCAATTTGACCGGGTGGAATTAAGGAAAACACCGTCTAATCAGGCTTTCAGGTGGGCGGATGAAGAAGATAATGCACCCGTACTGGAACATTTCGATTTTGATACGGAAATGGTTGTCAAAAAACGGACGTGGAAATTTGATGCCGAAGATGAAGAAATGGTATGTGTTCTGAAAGTAACCTTTCTGCACCATGAGGAATAATAGCAGGTTTCAGATATGCTATTATGGTATGTAGTTTCTTTATGGCTTTTTTATGGCTTTGGCTGCCTTTTACCTGTTGGTGGGTGGCTGGTGCTGGCATGAAATGAAATACGCACTGACCGATAAGGAACTATGGGGCGAAGAATTGGAATGATACGTTATGCGTAATGTTATGATAGATAATCCGGCGGGTATTTCCCGGCGGATTATCTTTTTTATAGGGAATGGAAACAGGTTTCTTTGCTATCTTTCTTTGTCCGCTTCGGCTCACGGAAAGAAAGTAGCGGCGGCATTTGCCGCCGTTCTTCATTAACCGATTATAATGTCCTTTATGGGTGTGTTATGTTCCAGCCACTCTTTTACACATTCCATATTATATTCACTCGTTATAACTGCCTTATCTGTGTCTATGGGCGTGAAACGGGTGCTTTCGTAGCTATCTATCCAGCCTTTCAGGGAACAGACACCCCATGTTTTCACATCCTCAAAAATACCGTCCAGTGTGCCGATGGGGTCGCCGAAAGTAACTATCATTGCATCGAATGTCGTTTTGTCGGGCAACAGTTCCAAATATCTCAAAGACCCGAAACCGTCTGTTTTACGTCCGAAAGACCAGTCATAGGAATAAAGTTCATCCCCCCACTGGTGCGGCGTGTCGAAACGTACTTTCACCTGCACGGAATGTTCATTTTCTTCTACGGCTTCAATGATACCCGTTACCAGTAAGCCCGTAAATATGCACTTGCAACGTCTGCCGATAATCCTTTTATTTACTTCTGTCGTTTTCATAAATGTAACTTTTAAATTGTTATTGTACCTTTTCTTTTTTCGCCATCCATTCATCCCGCCGTTTGCGGCACTCGTCAAGTGTTTTGGCAAGGGTGCTGAACAGTTCGCCGTCTGTATGGCGGTAATCATATTGATAATAGATTTGTCCCCTAAATGCGCCTAAACAGCATTTGACATATTTTTCCTCTCCCGGTGTTTGGGTAATGCTTACCCCGTTTTTGTTTAAACTTTCCATATTGTTATAATTTAAAATGAGTTATCAGATAATCAGAAGTGAAAGCAGGACAATGAAAATAAAAGCCATACAGAACAGGTAAACGGCGGAGATAATCAACCGGAGAACGAACCGGATAATAAAAAAGCCTATGATTAGGGCTATCCACATTCCGGCGGTGCTGGTGGCTGCCTGATAGATGATAAAAGCAAGTATAAACCATCGTAAAAAAGTCGTTATCTTATTATATACTTTCATTGTCTTGGTATGTTGCGGGTGGATTGCTCCACCCGGTTAGTAATCAGGCGCAACGGAAAACAAAGCCGTTATCCATCCAGTAATCAGTTATAAACAGGTCACGGGCAAAAGCCGAATAATCAAAGTAGGTCTTTGCGAACTCCGGCAGGTCGTAACATTCCTCTACGATTTCATAGGCGTAATCTTCCTCGTCCTTATATTCTCCCTGATATTCGTCCTCAAAAGAAGAAATAAGGTCGTCCGCATCTTCTTCACTTATATCACTGTTGTGGTGGTCGCACCATACGAAAAACGCTTCCTGCTCGGTTTCGCTTAGTTTCTCGATGGCATCCCGAAGCTCAAAGAACTTTTCAGAAAGCCAACTTTCGGAAATCAGGGCTTCCGGGATATTCTCGTAATCCTGAAACATAAATTCCGGGTCTTGGTCGTCCTTGTGCAGTTCCCGGCACGCTTCCATAAATTCGTCCTTGTCCGAATAGTCGGAAAGGTCTAACCACTTGCCGAAAAGTGAACCGTTATTATACTTGTTGTAAGTACCTACATAAACTCTTGCTTCTGATAATGTTACTGCTTCCATAATTCTGTGTCTTTTAAAATTTATGCGGATTTGAGAGGTAAGGGAGTTGAGTTTCATAACCTTTTTTCCTGTTTCTCGTAAATCTGACTTTTTTTTTATGCGTTTCCGGTCGGGGCGGTCGTTTTCGTTTCATATAGGCATGAAAGGGTAGTGTTTAGGCTTTGCAAGATTTTAAAGAAAAATACTCTTTGGACGAAGTACAACAGGAAGATTTTTATTTAAACCCTTTAGGGCTTGACCTTGCAAAGACGTGAAGAACACGGAAATACCTTTGCCTATGTGATACGAGAATGACTGCTCCGGCTGGGGACTGCCTAAGAGGAAGATTTACAATAAGAGAGACTGGAAAAATGGTTTTATTTTAAAATTTAAGTTTTGGTCTGAAAGAAAAATCTAAGATTTATTTTATACCGTTTTGATTATATGTACTTTTGTCCCCTGATAATAAAACTATGCAATCTATTAATTTACAAAGACTATGAGCTATATTCAGAACAACCTACAAGCTGGCGAAGTAATAAAATATAAGGCAGATATTCACTGGTATATATTCGTATATCCGGCAATACTGTTATTACTGGGTGCTTTCTTTTCTTCTGCACAGACAGGTTTCATTTATTATATCGGCTTACTTTTGTTATTGTTGGGACTGTTCCAGTTGATAAAAAGAGTTCTTCTAAAGATGGGGGCTGAATATGTTGTCACAAATAAAAAGGTCATTCTAAAATCAGGTATTCTAAGCCGGGACGCTCTCGAATTAATTTTAAGTAAATGTGAGGGACTACGCATCAATCAAAGTATTATGGGACGTATTTTAGGTTTTGGTTCTATTGTCGTAACTACGGGTGGGGCAACAAATCAATTTAACTTTATAGCCAATCCTATGAAGTTCAGGAACGAAATCAATGCGCAAATTCAATAATTAGATAAAGTATTTAAAGAACAAAAAAAGGGCTTACAAAAGCCCCTCGTCTGCAAAACTGTAATAGCTTTCTTCTGTCAGGATGATATGGTCTAACAGGTGTAAATCCAAGACCTTGCAGGCTTCTTTAATTTTTGAGGTGATTTGATTGTCCGGTTCGCTCGGACGTAGATTGCCCGATGGGTGGTTATGTGAGAGGACTATGCCCGAAGCATGGACTTTTAAGGCGGTTTGCAGGATGATTTTCACGTCCATTACAGTTTCAGTCATGCCGCCTTTAGAGATAAGGGAAACGCCTAAAGCCTTGTTTGCCCGATTGAGGAACATTACATAACTTTCTTCGTGGTGTTCCATACATTCGGAATAAAAAGTTTTTAAGTAAGAATAAGAAGTTTCAGAAGAGAGTATTTTTATTCTTTCGGATGCTTTTACATTGTCTTTATAAGAGATAGTAATTTCCGGCATGGTAAATTCTGTTGTTTTCATAACGCTTGAATTTTAAATTAAACAATAAGAAATTTTGCCGGACACCCACAGTTTGGCGGGGACTTCAACCTAATCTTTTCAAAAAATACGACCCGTAGGTGTGGAGATTTTTTAGAAAACCGGAACGGCTCGGATTTGGTATTTGTCCCCACCGGGCTGTAACTTTGCTAAAATTTGTGATTGAGATACATTACTTTAGGGAACTGAAAAAGGGGTATCATTGGTGACACCCCTTAGACAACCGAATACCTTAAACAATTATTCGTCATAGGTTCTATATCCTATCGGTTTGCGTGGCTTCGGTTCGGGCTTGCTTAATAATTGGGTCAATGCTTGATAAACTTCGCTGAATTGTGCATCAGTGCTTATTTCCAGTTCCTCTATACGTTTCAGCAATTCTTCGTAACCGATTACCATTTGGCGCATAAGGACAAACGCCCGCATGATGGAGATATTCACGTCTATGGCGGTCTGACTGCGCAACACGCTGCTAAGCATAGCAACCCCCTGTTCTGTGAAACAATCGGGAAGTACATAGCTGTGTTTCAGGCTCTCCGGCAACTGGTCACAATTTGTGACCAGTTCGTGCCATTCCTCTTTCGTCATGGTGAAACGAAAATCAGGCGGGAAGCGTTTTTCATTACGTTTCACCGCTTGTTTCAATACTTTGGTCTGCACTCCGTAAAGTTCCGCCAAATGAAAATCAAGCATTACACGGTAACCCCTGATTTCAAAAATTTTGTTCTGAATGATTTGTAAGTCCATAATTCTATTATTTATAAATTAAACATGGTTTCCATATCTTTGAATTGCCCGGAAATAGCGGACATATCACTGGCTATCTTGTTTTTCGTAAAGCAAGTGACTGAAAGCGTACTTTTCAAAAGACTATGCCCCAATATTTTGGCTGCGGTTTCAAGGGGAATACCGTTTTCCGAAGCTATCGTAGTGGTAAACGTCCGGCGGGCTGAAAAAGTGGTGATAGTTTTGTTTATGCCACATTCAGAAGCTATTTCCCGTAACCGAATATTCATTACAGGTAAAGGAAAAAGCGGAAACAACCCGCCGTCCTCTTGTTGCCCTTTGTATTTCTCAATTATTTTATAAGGAATATCCAACAGGGGAATAGTACGGGGAAAACGGGTCATAGGAACATATATTCGCAAATAGTGGCTACCACTGGGTAACGTCATAAGTTGCTCTGCACGTAGCTTTTTTAAATCTTCATAAACCAGCCCGGTGAAGCAGGAGAATACAAAAACATCACGGACTTTTTCAAGATGTTCGGAAGAAAGTTTAGCCTTTAAAAAGGCGGTTAGTTCTTCACGGGTCAGATACTCTTTATGATACTGTCTTTTCATGTGCTTATTTGTTTTAAAGTGAGTAATAATAAGGTAGAGAACCTGCCGTTTTAACGGCAAGTTCCTTGTTTGAATGGTTACAGGGCTTCTTTATAAATCTTCTCGATACCGACAAATTTCTTATCAAGTCCCTGCATATCGTTACCTATCTTATTATTGGTAATGCGGGCGTAAATTTGCGTGGTTTCTATATTGGTGTGTCCCAACATTTTGCTGACCGTTTCGATGGGAACACCCTTTGCAAGCGTGGTTGTGGTCGCAAATGTGTGCCGGGCAAGGTGAAATGTCAAGTTCTTTTTAATCCCGCAAACGTCCGCTATTTCTTTCAAATACGCATTAAGTTTTTGATTGCTGATTACCGGAAGTACCTTACCGTTCGGCAGCTTGCCTTTATATTTCTTCAATATCATTTTAGGAATATCCAGCAAAGGAACATTTACGTCCGTATTGGTCTTTTGGCGTTTGGTGATTATCCATAACTTGCCGTCAAATGATTTGCGTATATTCTCTTGGGTAAGGTTGGCGACATCAACATAAGCCAAACCAGTGAAACAGGAAAAGATAAACAAGTCCCTGACGTTTTCCAACCGTTCGGAAACCATCTTTTTTTTAAGGATGATTTTAATTTCATCCTCTGACAAATACCCCCTATCTACTTTCTCCAAACGGATTTTATAATTGGCAAACGGGTCGCCTATCAGGATGCCGTTATTACGGGCTATCAGGATAATGCGTTTGAAGAACTGCATAAACTTGGCAGTCGTATTATAACCACATTTACAGGTAGTACGCAAATACAACTCGAAGTCTGTAATAAACATCGGGGTGATTTCATTGATAGCAATATCCGATATATTGTATTTGCTTTGGATAAACTCGGCAAGGTGGCGGCGGGTCACTTCATATTTACGATAGGTGGCAATCGTCTTAGATATGCCGACCAACTGCTTAACATCGTCATTGTGCTTTTTGAAAAGGTTTAAAATGGTTTCGTGTTTTTCACTGTGTCCCAAAAATTCATTTTTCACCTTTTCGGCTGTCACATAGTTATCACGCCGTTGCTGTTCGTGGTAGATATTATTCAGGGATGCTTTTATATCCTCTAATAAGGCATTTATTTTGCCTGCATCTTTACCTTTGGCTTTACCTGCTGCTATATTCCAGTTTTCGGGCAGAATGCTTTGTTTCGTACTAAACTGGCATAACTTACCGTCAATGGTAATTCTTGCCATAATCATAACCTCGCCGTTCTTCTTTTCAGAACCTTTCTTTAAATAGAAAAGGACTTTAAATGTACTCTTCATAACCTCACATTTTTTAGTTGCAAAACTACTAATAACTTATTAAATGTGAGATAGATAGATGGTGGACAAATTCGGACTTCCTGTGGTCATTTCCGGACAAATCGTTACCGTTTTTGTCCGGTAGGGAATAGGTAACGATTTAGTAACGAAACTATGTCTTTTCAAGTCCTTTTGTTGTCTTGGAAACAAGACTTATAGGCAATAAAAAAACCTACAAATCGCTGATTTGTAGGTTTTTGTCCTCTTACTGTCCTCTTTTGTCCAGTAGGTTCTGCGGAGAGACAGGCTCTCGAACTTATACTTTCACAGAATCTCATAAAACCGCAA
>ERZ791802.273-NODE-273-length-59211-cov-7.512408_pt1 | contig 59211 bp, 62 predicted proteins | sample MGYA00510308_ERZ791802 | MGnify/ENA primary metagenome ERZ791802 (study PRJEB30046, sample SAMN00792028) | human gut metagenome | study: EMG produced TPA metagenomics assembly of the A metagenome-wide association study of gut microbiota in type 2...
CACACCGTATCGGGCAAAAGGACTCTGTTACCTGTTACTACTTTCTTGGTCGGCGAACTATTGATGAAAAAGTTTATCGCATAATTCAAGAGAAGAAAAATATCGCTAATGCAGTAACCGGATCTACGGAAGACATTGAGGAAAATATCGTCGATATGGTTGCACGAATATTTGATACAGATTATGACGATGAGGGGTTTTAAAATGGAGTCACAACAGAAAATAGACCGGTTAAAGAAAGCGGGCTACCAAGTTCAAGAGAAAGGTAACAAGATTCGTGTTACCAAAGGATCATTAATAATCAATGGAACAATTAACCAAGTACACAAAGAAGTTTTTAATCAATAATTATAGGCACTATGAATACGTATAGTAAATATGTACCAAATGTTTTTCTTGCAAAATGTAGTGAAAAACATGAAAAAGGAGAAGTAATCGAGGTTACAACCAAGTATGGAAAAGAAAATGAATGTATTGTTTTCAACCTCATTTACGAACGTGATGGATTCTATTATTACTCAATCGTACGGGCTGATGGCTTTAATGTGCAAGAGTGGGCTAAACAAAGGGCTGAACGTCGTCATGAATGGGCTATATCTGCTGTACAGAAAAGTAGTGAATATTACAACAAGTCCAATAAAGATAAGGATTTTCTTTCTCTAGGTGAACCTATCAAAGTGGGACATCATAGCGAGAAGCGACACAGAAAAGCGATAGATGATGCATGGAACAATATGGGTAAAAGTGTTCAGTTTGACGAAAAAGCAGCCGAGCACGAAAGGATAGCTAAATATTGGGAACAACGTGCAAATACAATCAATTTATCCATGCCGGAGAGTATTGATTTCTACGAGCATAAACTTGAAGTTGCTCAAAAATATCACGAAGCCGTTAAATCGGGAAAGTGCCCGCGTAGTCATTCTTATGCTCTTACTTATGCAAAGAAAGAAGTAAATGAATTACAAAAGAAATACGAACTCGCAAAGACACTGTGGGGAGATGTTTAATCTAGTAGCCTTCGGGCTACTATAATTCAAGCCAAGATAGTAATGAAAGATATAGGTATCGCATTGATTTATGTTGCTTTTTTCTCTCTAATAGGATTTTCCTTGTGGGTGACAAAAAGTGTATGGGTATTATTGGCATTGATATTTACCCCTGAGTATCACAGTAAGAAAGATTAATAACAATTTAGAAATGAATAAGAATGAGATTAAACTTCAAAAGAATAATTCTAATCGTGATTGGAGCGATTTAGAATGGATTCAAGAGTTTCATTCCTTTTTGCAGGGTGATATTCCAGAAGGAATTTCTTTAGGTGATGAGTATAAAGTTAAACTTACTCCAGAGCAATCAAGTACTGTTATTTGGTATCTACAAGAACACTTCCCCATACTACCAGATTCGATAGAAATGTGTGACGTGTGTAAGAGATTGTATGATAGTTATTCCGAAGGTTGTTATTACGAGATTGAGGGAAAGAACTTTTGTGGAGCATGTGAAGACGAAAGCGAGGCTACATATTGTGATAATTGTATGTCTGATATGTGGAAATCAGAGGGTAGAGATGAAGATGCAGGGCTTTATCTCTGCAAGAAATGCAAGGAGAATAGGGAGTAATTAACGTAAAACAAAAGAGAAATGAATACATCTTTTGAGAAGTCGGTTAATACCACCGATGAATGGTACACGCCAAAGGAAATTATAGACGCATTGGGAAAGTTCGATTTAGATCCATGCGCTCCGGTTAAACCGCTTTGGCAAACGGCAGAAACCATGTACAACAAAAAACATGACGGATTAACTAAAGAATGGGCAGGTCGTGTTTGGCTAAATCCACCTTACTCCCGTCCACTTATTGAACAATTTGTCCGTAAACTGGCACAACATGGCAATGGCATTGCGCTGTTGTTCAACCGCTGTGATAGTAAGATGTTCCAGGATGTCATATTTGAGAAAGCAACGGCAATGAAGTTTCTACGAAATCGAATTCGCTTCTTTCGACCGGATGGAACCCGTGGGGATTCTCCCGGTTGCGGTAGTATCCTAATCGCTTTCGGTGAAGATAATGCCGAGATATTAAGAACTTGCGATATTGCAGGTAAGTATATACGAATCAATTAGCGTAAATCAAATATAGATATGAATACATATAGATACGAAAACAGACCTTATGATATTCCCTATAGGGAACTGAAAATGGTAGATGAAGAAAAGTCTACTCCTTGGAAAACCGTCCCACCTTCTTGGAAAAATTCCTCTTCGAAAGGTGGACGTACTGCGAATCAAATCAAAAAAGACCGGAAGCGGAAGAAAATGAATAAAAGGAAATAATCATAACCGCTTCAGAAATGAACAAACTCACCAATAGACAGAAACTTATTATACAAGGCAAAATTTGTCCGTATTGTGGAAAAGATACAGAATTTATGGATAGTTCCATTGTATATGGCAAATCTTACGGTATGATTTATATCTGCCGTACCTGCAATGCTTATGTTGGTGTACATAAAGGAACCGATCAGGCTTTAGGCAGATTAGCCAACAAACAGCTCCGAGTGCTCAAACATGAAGCACACGAATATTTCGATAAGATATGGCGATTCAAGTTAATGAAGCGAACAGAAGCTTATACATGGCTCTCGTCTGTATTAGAACTTCCAGAAGAATATACACATATCGGAATGTTCTCTGAAAAAACCTGTAGACAGGTTATATATGTTAGTAAACAGTTACTGCAAAAATATGGAATCGAATCTAAGACACCTTATTGCGAAAATGACTAAAGAAAAGTGCATTTTATGCGGAAAAGAAACGGTATCGGTTATTAAAACCGGTACCGACTTTATGTGTTATAATTGTTATGCAGATCAGCGTAATCCTACGCGCTCTAAAGAAGTACATAATAACGAGGAAGCTCGAATACAAACAGAGTTCTTTAAACTTATTCCTCTATATTTCCCTAATATACCTGACAAACTTATATTTGCCGTTCCGAACGGTGGAAGCCGTCATATACGTGAAGCTGCTAACCTGAAACGTCAAGGAGTAAAGCCTGGTGTTTCTGATGTGATCGTACTTATTCCCAAAAAGGGTTTTGCTTCTCTCTGTATAGAGTTTAAAACGAAGGTGGGGAAACAATCAGAATATCAAAAAGAGTTTCAAAAACAGGCTGAAAGTTGCCGAAATAAATACGTTATAGTCCGAAGTGCATTACAGGCAATCGAAGAACTACGAAAATATCTTTCTTAATGGAACTGAAATATATGATACGGGAATTACATTTTGAGATACTAAAATTCTCTAGTTTGAAATAGCTTTTATGTGATTAAGCAAATTCTGCACTTGTTTTATATATCTTTGCTCTAAAATTACAAGAATGACATTTGAAGAAGCTGTTTCATTAGTTGACCGGATAAAAGACCAGGTTGTCGGTGTTCCCGTTAAAGGTCGGTTTATTGAATCTCTATTCATCGGACCAGCCAATTGGGATGAAATGCATGTCTTTATGAATATTTGTTTTCAAAAAGGGGAAGATGAAGCTATCGATGAGTTTATTGGAAAAAGTTTCTCCGTGTATGGCAGGTCTGTTAGCTATATTAAGCCGGATCTTCCTCGGTGGGATGTAATAGTATTAGATGACTGGGAAAAAACTATTTATAATTAAAAACGAGTATTTTCCATGAGCAAACCTTGACTTCTTTTGTTTTTAATGAAAAGAAGTAGAGTTATGAAGAAGCAAATAGAAATACATAAGATAGATATATCAAGCAATCTTCCTTTGCAATACGCTGATGAAGGTATAAAGGCCGGATTCCCTTCTCCTGCGCAGGATTATTTAGAACAAGCGATTGATTTGAATAAGGAACTTATTCGCCATCCGTCAAGCACGTTTTACGGACGTGTAGTCGGAGACTCAATGAAGGATGAGGGAATAGAAGAAGGTGATATACTTGTAATTGACAAGTCACTTGAATTGCTGAATGATGATTTGGCAGTATGTTTCATTGATGGAGAATTTACTGTAAAGCGTGTAAGGCTAGAACCCGATGCAGCCTGGCTAGTCCCATCCAACAGCAATTATCCACCTATAAAGGTAACAAAAGATAATGAATTTATGGTGTGGGGGATAGTAACCTATACAATTAAAAAGAACCGGAGGAAAAGATAATGTTCGGATTGATGGACTGCAATAATTTCTACGCTTCCTGTGAACGGGTATTCAATCCAGCACTTAACGGGAAACCTGTCGTTGTATTGTCAAACAATGACGGGTGTGTTATTGCACGATCCAATGAAGCCAAGGAACTAGGTATAAAGATGGGAGTACCTGCTTATCAGATTAAGGATTTGGTGAGTAGTCACGGAGTTGCTGTATTCAGCAGCAATTATACGCTGTATGGAGATATGTCCGGTCGCGTAATGTCTATTCTGGCAGGATTAGCACCCGAACTGGAAGTTTATTCTATTGACGAAGCATTTATCAACCTTGATGGCATTCAGGATATTCAATCGCTTGGAACAAGAATAGTAAACCAGGTAACACGTGGTACCGGTATTCCTGTTAGTTTAGGTATTGCACATACAAAGACGCTTGCAAAGGTAGCAAATAAGTTTGCAAAGAAGTATCCTGCTTACAACCGTCTTTGTATCATTGATACAGAGGGGAAACGAATCAAGGCCCTACAACTGACGAATATCGGTGATGTGTGGGGAATCGGACGTAGACAAGCAGCAAAGCTCGAAAAGCAAGGAGTGAAAACAGCATACGACTTTACGCAGCTTTCCGGTGCATGGGTACGCAAGAATATGACGGTAGTAGGTGAACGTACGTGGAAAGAACTTTGTGGTATCTCATGTATTGATATGGAATCAGCTCCACCGGCCAAAAAGCAAATTTGTACTTCTCGCTCATTTGGCAAGATGCTCACTGATATAGACACAATGGCTGAAGCTATTGCCACTCATGCTTCCACTTGTGCAAGAAAACTCCGGAAACAAAAATCTTATGCAATATCCCTGATGGTGTTTATCCACACGAATAACTTTCGGGAAGATCTTCCTCAATATTGGAAAAATACCGTTTTACATCTTCCGGTACCAACAAACGACACGCAAGAAATAGTACATTATGCGCTGATTGGACTAAAAACAATATTCATGAATGGGTATCAGTATAAGAAAGCCGGGGTTATCATCACCGAAATAACTGAAGGTGCCCAGCTTGGACTTTTTGATTCAGTGGATCGTGAAAAGCGGGAAAGACTTCAACAGGCAATAGACAAGATTAACGGAGAATATAACCAACTCGTTAAATTGGCTATTCAAGGAACAGGGAGAGATTGGAAACTTAAACAAGAACAACTCTCTGGGTGTTATACTACTGATATTAATCAGATTATAGACATTAATTGTAGATAGTATGTGTTTCCATAATTCCATGTCAGCGAAAGCAATAAAACTTGCCGCCCGATACGGTCGTAAATCGGATATTGTTGAAATATACCAAGATATGCTAAACGAGCAGTATCACGTGAATGCATTCAACTTTCCGAAATATCCTATTATCACAACCGCGAATGAGATACAAGTGTTCAACTGGGGATTAATACCATTCTGGGTAAGAACCGAAGAAGATGCGCAGGAAATCCGAAAAATGACTCTCAATGCACGTTCGGATACTATTTTTGAGAAGCCTTCTTTCCGGGAACCAATTATGAAGAAGCGATGTATTGTGCCGTCAACCGGGTATTTTGAATGGAGGCATGAGGGAGCAAAGAAGATTCCCTATTACATACATCTGAAAGATGAACCTATCTTCTCGATGGCAGGTATTTACGATCGTTGGCTAGACAAAGAGACAGGAGAAGAATATGATACATTCTCTATTATCACCACTGATACCAACCCTTTGACTGATTATATCCATAATTCAAAACATCGGATGCCAGCTATCCTATCTAAAGAGGACGAAGAAAAATGGCTGGATTCTGACTTACAGAAAGCGGATGTTACTTCTTTACTTAAACCGTTTGATGCTAATAAAATGGACGCTTATATAATAGAGAGCGATTTTATTAAGAAGATTTCAACTGACCCAACCATTTTACAAAGAGCATAAAAGGTAGCCGAATAAGCTACCTCACCTATATCTTTAAATCTTTCAAGAACGCTCTCAAATTACGAACGTCCTTTTTAATTAGCATTTCATTCACTGTATTACCATTATAAGTATCATATATAGAAATACGTAATATTGGAACTTTTCTTATAACTGAATTCAAATCTTTTATGAAATCATAAAAAGCCCTTTGCCTCCATCTAGAACTGCCATTTTCTGATAAATCACCGTAATCTCCACTAATAACAAAATTTTTATCAGAAGAGTTTGTCTTCCAATTATTTCCCCAACTTGCAGCTCTTAAACATTGTTCTTCCTTTGTTAAACAATATGTTTTATAATTAGAAACTGAAAAAAAAGGGAAATCATTGTAGATAGAAGAAGCCAATGTCTCAAGTCGGTATCGATTGAAATGTCTTTCTTCGTCAAGCTCAATACAAAAATCTTTCAATGAAATATCCCAGGGACCATAGTTTATGGGGATTTGTTCAGAAGTTCCTCCTAATGCTGAATAAACTCTTTCCACCTCATTTATTAGCCCAGAATATTCAATCTCAAAGATTGATAACTTTGGAGATTTTATCAATGAACCACTGTATATATCCTCTGTAATTGACTTTAATAAGGTTTGTCTTTCTCCCATATCTTGTTGTATTATAAATATATTGCATTAATTAATGCATCTCTGTTATTTTCGTCCTAAATTCCCGCAGCTGGTCGATAGTAGGATAGAATGTAGGATTCTCCCAGTTCCTTGAAATCATTTGTATCATTGATGACAGAAAAGACGCACAGTCTAGTACTGTAGTTGCTTTATTGATTTGAAATTTGCCATCAGGATATGATTTATTACTAAGCGCTTCTTTCGCCCATGCTAGCAACTCCTGCACGGAATCGTGGTCGTATTTATTTTCTTCTGCCATATAGTTTTTATTTTAGGCAAAAGTAGAGAAAGTTATTCAAATAAAAAAGCCCCGACTATTCAGTCAGGGCAAAATTCCGCCGTCGCGGATTTGGAATTATGGGATTCCACGACAAAGATACTACTTATTTCTTGCCTTATGTATTATCAACACAATTATTATTAAAACTATGATACCTACGTAAACCTTATCTTTATGCAAGTCCCACCAAGATAATTCGATGACTTTTTCTTTCTGATTCATTAAGGCATTCATCTTGTTACTTATCGTATCCAATCGATTAGAAAATTGCTGCAAAGTAATAGATAATGTTTCATAGACTTCGGTCCGTTCTTGTTCCTGTTTGGAAGCGGTGGTAGTACTTTCTTTGACCGGGTATTGTTTTCCGGTTGAATCCGGAAGCGACAAGTAAACTGTTTTATTCTCAATTTTCAGATCACTCAACTTGTCAGTAGTAATCTTCGTTTGCTTATTTACATCCAGCCGTAGTGATTCTATTAAGTTCTGCAGATACAAGAAATCCCCTGAATAGTCAATCTGTTTCTCTGTCTCCATGTTCCGGGAAGCCTTGCAGGAAGTAAACCATGTTCCCGACATCAGGAATATGGTTATATAGATTAGCGCTTTCATGGTCGGATCACTGTATTACGAAGAAAATTAGAAAATTCACTCCTGACATCGAAGCAGGGGCACGCCTTAATATATTCTTTGGGCTCTACCTCTCCGCTGCCGTCCAGATCCGGAGAAGTATCACGGTGTCCGAGTACTTCAATTATAGGGTATTCCTTACAGAGCTTCGCGACCAATTCGCGTAGTGCTGTCCTTTGAGCTGGAGTACGTGTATCTGCAGGTTTTCCAGATGCGTCCAAGCCTCCGATATAACAGATGCCAACACTATGCTTATTATACGAAGACTTTGAAAATCCTTTGGTATTACAATGCGCTCCGTCAATGCTTAACGGTCGCCCATTCTCAACCATTCCGTCAAGGTCAATAATGAAGTTATAACCGATTTGATTGAATCCCCGAGCCCGGTGCATCCGGTCAATATCTTTGGCTCGTAAATCTTGTCCGGCACGCGTGGCCGAACAATGGATGATAATTGCATCAATAGTTTTCATTTTGCGTCTCCTTTTTGTAAGTAGTTCGTTAAATAGGGGATGTTCTTTATAAACTCAACGCTTAATACATAATGCAGGAAAGCTACTACCTTGTAACCATTGCTAGAGTTGGGTAGAATTTCTTTGATATTCCTTAGAATGTTCACCCCGTAGAAATAGAAAACGCTATACGTAATAAATGAAACACATTGTAGCGCACCTTCCGGATTTCCTTTGTGTTCACCAATAAAGTAGATACAGCTAACCAAGGTAAAGAAAATAGTTGCTTCTACGATACACCTCCAAGCCTTTTTAAAAGAAAAACTCTCATGATTAATAAGGAGTGCAGTAAGTAACCCGCAAATGAAATTGAGGGCAAATACAGCAATAAGACTTTTGATCTCCCCAGAAATAGGATTGAGATAAGCAGCTATGCCGGTAACCAATCCAATAAGTAAGTTTTTGAAATAATCCATATCATTTTTATCTAAAATATTAATACTTTATTTTAATACCTCGCTACAATCATCAATAGCTGTCTGAAATACTTGTTTCACTTCGCCAGAGGTTAGCCCATGATCCTCATGTAGCGAGAATCCAGTTACTCCATTTCGAGAAATATTGAAGAAGCCGACAGTCGTTTCATCTTTGACAATCTCGGCAGTAATATCTTTCACCGCTTCGGTACCACGGGTTGACATTCTGTACTTAATCCTGATAGCGTCCGTAACCTTAGTTGTGGCAGTACTGTTAGTTGATGTAATGTTCATTCTTTATCTCCTCCTTCAATTAGTTCATTAATTTGCCCGAAAGCACCTGCCGTAAAGACATCTGCACAAATCTCCTTTAAGAGAGTAGCGTCTTCTGTTGTAATCTCAAGTATTCCTCGGTTATTTATGATTTGTTGGAGCATATTGTAGGCACGTAGTTTTTTTGCCATATCCATACCTGATTGAGGATTCATACCGGCAGCATAAAGCGCTTCCGAAACCATATCACGAAGAAACTGCTTCTGTTCCTTGCCATTGACTATTTTAATGGCTTCCTTACCTCTAAAATCTATTAAAGGTTTGTTTAAATTTAATTTCATAATCATTAATATTAAGCGATTGATACTAATAGTCCTTTTCTGAACTTCATATTACTACCAAAATCAAAATCAATTCCTTGGTAATAGTTTATACTTCCATCTGAATTCCGGCTTGTAATACAACCAAAATTATCGGCAAGGCATAATTCACTCGATAAAGAACCTTTCACATAAACTCCTCCATCAAAAAAGCCGGCGTATGTTGTACTAGCCAGTGGGTAGCTTCTGTCTGATGCATTTAGATTTCTGGAAGCATAAATACAAGCTCCACCAAAATTGGAACCAATAGATGCGATCCCAAAACGTCCGTCTGTTTCTGCATTGAAAGTAACGTTAACAACGCCTTCTTTTGCCGTTCCAGAACCTAATTTCAAACTACGAGATGATCCGCCAAAATACCCTGAACGCGTCCAAACGAGACGTCCATTTTCGATAGTAAAACCACCTATGAACCCGGAGTCAGCATCTATCCTGCGAACCTTTATCAAATCAGTATTCAAATACCCGCCTACAACAATTGTAGTACCAAGTTTTGCATATTCGACTGCATCCTCAAATGCTAATTTACCCAATCCGTCTCGATCAATCTTGGAGTTAATCATTGTCTGCAGATCACTATGCAGTGCGGTGATTGTAACAGCACCTTCCAAATTAATTTTAGATGAGTGAATCGTCGTTTCACCTGCTGCCTGGTTAATATAAGATATAAGCGTATTGCCGTTTTCCAATTCTTTAGAAGCATATATCTTATTACCGTCAGCTGTAGTAATCCAACCTGCAGTATCTATCCGCTGCGTCAGGCTGTCAACTCGAGTTACTTGTGCGGAGATTTGAGTATTGAGTACTTTCAAATCGGCTGTACACTCATCGGAATAGCTTTTCAGTTTGTCGTAAATAGCTTTGTTTGCTTCTTCAACAGCTGTATTAAAACTAGCTAAAGCAGAGTTGAATAGAGTAAACTTATCATCTACATTCTTTTTTTCCTCAATAGTCGTTTGTCCATCTGCAATAGCCGTATTTATTGTAGCAATAAGATTGTCAATTGCACCTGATAAAGAAACCTTGGCATTAAGTAAGGTTGTTTTAGCTGAACCTTCCAGATAGGTATTCACATATAATTTATTATATGTAGCTTCAACGGCAGATTTCGTATTTTTGACTGTATTCAAATACTTCTCTATCGCTTTCGCTTCTGCCCCGTCAATGATACCGTCCGCAAATGCGCCATCCACATAATCATGTAAGCCATCGACTGAATCGGCAGCGTCCTGCGCAGCTTTAGCAGCGTTCGCTGCATCCTCTAAAGCTTGTATTGCTTGTTGCAGTGCCTCGTCAGAATATTCCTTTAGTTTATCCTGTATTGCCTTATTTGCTTCTTCAACAGCAGTATTAAAATCAGCATAGGCAGAATTAAAAAGAGTGAATTTACTATCCACGTCTTTCTTTTCTTCTGTTGTCGTGAATCCATCAGAAATTGCAGCATTGATAGCATTAATCAAGTTTTCAATACTTCCCATCAATGTAACCTTAGCATTGAGCAAACCAACCTTTGCAGAGCCGGATAAATAAACATTCGTGTAGAGTTTATTATAAGTTGCTTCGATAGCTTGTTTAGTGTTGTTGATCGTATTGATATACTTTTCAATAGCTTTTGCCTCTGCTTCGTCTATAAGACCGTCAGCGAAGGCTCCATCTACATAGTTATGAAGTCCTTCCACTGAATCGGCAGCATCTTTGGCCGCTTTAGCTGCATCCTTTATTTCCTGATGGGCAGCTTCCCATTCAGACAGATTTTCCAATCCGGAAGAACCTGCTTTTATTTGAATGTTACCGCCTATCTCACTTTTTACCAGATCGAAATATGTATCACCGTCCGGCGAAAGGATTCTTTCTGTTGTTACGCGGCCTGGCAGAATTTCAGTAAATCCGTATAGCTGAACAAAACTTCTACTACCTTCATACTCGCTGTTAAGCACTCCGGTGAGTAAATGATAATATCCAGTTATCTGTTCCATTTTAATAGCTGTTTCACTCAAGAGGAATGTTCCGGCTTGATTCTCCTTGCCAACTTTAGCATATAGATAATATTTCTTTTCCGGGTCAATGAGTGCCGGAGAATTGTATTCAGCCATATCCCAGTACTTATATTCGTCTGCCTTATGTGAAGAAGAAAGAGAACTAATGCCGAGTGTTAAATGCTGAAGGATTCCTGCCGGAGCGTTCAGTATTCTTGTGCTGGCATTATAAGTAATATTGTGAGATACCTGAACTGGATTCGTTTTTGAATTGACAAAACGGAATTGCAGGCTTTCATCACCTACAAGCAGTTGCATGGTTGAAACGGTTATTGGATTGACAGAGCCGGAGAAGTTCAGCAGTGCATCTTCAAGCATGGACATCGTTTCCTTTGCATCCCGGAACCGACGCTTAGTAAACTGCAGGGCGTCCTTATGCTTGATATCTACCTCTACTTTGTTCGTCTCAATCTTATTCAGATCACTTGAAACAGATATACTGACTGGTTCGTTTGACAACTCTATTTCCGGAGAATATGGATTATTAATATAGCGCTTGATTCCGATCATGCGAATAAGAGAACCTTCCGGATGAAATTGCGTATCATAGAAATCAACATACCCTCCGAGTACTATTTTACCGCCTATCTCCAACCAGCGTTTTTTAGCCCAAATGCCGTCCAATGTCCCGGTAAATATGAATGCTTTATCTTCATGTTCATACAGGTATTTTGCTGCTTCCTTGAAAGCTTCCCAGCTCGCACCTGTTTGTGTGCTGTCATTACAGATATAAGCCTTCGGCAATTGCATTCCGAACACTGCGTATGTATCACCAACCTTCGGGCGCCAGACTTCCGGTTCCGGCATTGTTATCCCATCGATTTCTTGCGGAACAATTTCAAATCGACGTGCCTCTTTCTTGTCTTTCGCTTCATGGATATACTTTACTTCGAACTCCTTGCCTGTAAGCATGCCGGTTTGGAAAATGACAGTCATACTTTCTCCAGCTATGAGACAATCTTCGAAATTCAACTCTTCCGGGATGTCTTTATCTACAAAGTCAAAGAAGTTATTCTTCTTGTTCACTTCAATAACAGCACTGACAGTACCGACACGGGAAGGATAAATAGCTGTACAGTCCAGACTATCTTCCTTTGCTGTTGTAAGTTCTTTATCGGCACGCATGACACAAGTTCCATCCGCATCGGTCTTATAGATACGCGCCTTAGTAGAATCGAAGCCCTCTTCATTCTCAAATTTGATTCCATCAAATCGGATAGTCTTATTCTTTGGAAGTAACAGGTACTTAGATCCGTATGTAGAATAATCAATATTGCGATCTGTAGTTTCTACCAAAATTATTTCGGGTGGTATCTCCCCGGATTCGCGACCAACACCGACCTTAAAACCGTGGCCTTTACCATACGACAGTTTCAAAGGGTTCTCCTTGTTATACTCAACTTTACGCAGATGGATAGTCTTAATTTGGTTTCCTTCAACCGTTTCTTCAATGATCTGCCATTCTGTTTCATATAGTTCTGCAAGTTGATTGAAAGCATCAAGAATATAGGTGTGATTGTAGTTGATTACTTTTTCCGTTCCTTCAATGCAATCACCGACTTTCCAACCGGTACTCCGACGGTTCAGGTTTTCAACGAGTAGACGTAGGTGTTCATGTGGCTTGGCTGTATATGAGAATTTAATACTTCTGTCAACGGTATGACGTACTTTCCACAGCATAGCATCAGCCTCCCCAGTTTCCAGAATCAGAGTATATTCGAAGTTACGTTCACCGTTCTTCTTGAAATTGCTATCCCTCTTCAAAGAATAACGCTTCCCGTAGAAGTCACACCAAGAGCCGACCGGTATTTCCAAGTATCCCGGATGAGAAAAATACAAAGTGAGTGTATATTCTCCCATGATAGCTTCATAAGAGTAGCTTTCATCCTTTACTTCAATTTCTATTTCCTTATCACCATTATGCAAAGTTATCATATCACCAGATTTGAATTTATATTATAAAATATAAATACATAAGTGTAATGAACAGAGTGATTCATCTATTCAAAAAGATAGTATTCATTTTATCTATTGCGGGTCATTTTTTACATAAGTTCTCTCGGGACCAACGCAGCATTGAAAGATTTTTCCAATGTTGTTACAAGGAACCTCGGACAGAATGGATATTATAAACTGCCTGATGGCTTGATGATTCAATGGGGGAATTTAGCTTCTTCATACAGAAATAGGAGTATCTATTTACCCACATCTTTTTATGATAACAAATACATAGCAATAGTTGGGGTTTATGATAGTACAGTAGATAGTATTTCAGTTGTGTCATGTAAGATTAAGACGCAATATACAACTTATTTTGTTTTGGTTCCAGTTGCTACATATGGATCTGAATACTATGTTTATGCAACAGAAGGGATAAACTGGTTTGCAATTGGCCGTTGGAAGTAAAATAATTTAATACCGAAATAAAAATGATATACTTTAGTAGAAAATTGGTAGCCATTATTGTAGTCATTTTTGCGCAAAGTTCTCTCGGGACGAACGCCGCATTAAAAGATTTTTCCAATGTGTCAACAAAAAGCCTATCCCAGAACGGATATTATAAGCTACCAGATGGGCTAATGATTCAATGGGGATACGTAACTGGAGCAGCAACTATAAAAACAATTTATTTGAATAGTTCTTTTTTGAATAGCGATTATATTATATCAGGTATAGGAGTTTATTATAATACATCTGAATCTGTTGTAATAGCACCAATTCTTGTATCAAAAACGACATCTAGTATTAGAATGTGTATAAGATATAGTGCTGACAGTGGCGGGGGTGGGTATTCGCCGTGGCCGTATTATTGGTTTGCTGTTGGGCGCTGGAAATAATAAATTTATTCAAACACTAAATTTGATATGAACAATTTAAGTAGAAAAATAGTAGTTATAATCATAGGGCTTTTCTTGCAAAGTTCTCTCGGGACAAATGCAGCGTTGAAAGATTTTTCCAATGTTTCAACAAAAACATTCTCCCAAAATGGATACTATAAGTTGCCGGACGGGCTAATGATTCAATGGGGAAAAAGAGCTGGCGGTAGTTCATGTCAGGGAACTATTACTTTGCCACTTTCTTTCTATAATGATTATTATTCATTGGCGTGTAGTGCTATCAAAGGTAATACAATTGACTTATCAAGTTGGGTTGTTAATTATTTAAAGAAAACCAAGTCTAGTTTCAACTATATATGTACTTATGCAGCAGAAGGAAACGGACAGTCTAACGCGGAATTTCATTGGATTGCAATAGGATGTTGGAAGTAGTATTCATTTTTTACATAAAAATAAATATGAACTGTTTTAGTAGAAAATTAAGAATTATTTTAGTGATTATTTTCTTGCAAAGTTCTCTCGGGACTACGTATGCTTTAGCTGATCTATCGAACGCAATGAGCGTAAACCTATCCTTGAACGGTTATGCAAAATTCAATAATGGATTACTTGTACAATGGGGCAGAGTTGGAGGTTCATCTACAGCTTCGTATAGTGTGACTATGCCTACATCTTTTTATAATACTGAATATAAAATATTTGCAACTGTATATAAGCCTAGTAGTGACTCCGCCGTATATTCATCATCTCCTTTGGCAATAAATAAAACAGTTAGTAGATTTTATTTGAATAGAAATTATGCAAGTGGGGGTACTACTGGATTATCACAAGAATCATGGGACTGGTTTGCGATCGGGCGTTGGAAATAACTAAAAAACAAATATTATGAAGTATTGGAAAAATGGATTCTACGATGAACCGGTAGACGGTTCAGTAGAAATAACGGATGAGCATTACAATCAGCTATTAGATGGGCAGTCTAACGGTTTACTGATAGCTGAAAGTAAGAATGGATACCCGATTTTGGTAGAATATGAGTACGACATTGAAGAAGTGCGAAAAATGAAAATATCTGAAATACAGATATTTGACAAATCGACCAATGTCAATTATTTTGAAATTGAAGGGGAAAGTATGTGGTTAGACAAATCCACACGTGTTGGATTATTTAACTCAATTTCGATTGAGAAAAATGCAGGGAAAACGCATACAATCCTGTGGTATGATGCAGTGAAGTATGTTATCCCTATACCTGACGCTTTAGCAATGTTGAATGCCTTAGAACTGTATGCGCTCAACTGCTACAATGTGACACAATCTCACATCGCAGCAGTCAGATCATTGCAGACTATTGAGGAAATCGAAAACTACGATTATACGATAGGTTATCCGGTAAAGTTGAGCTTTCTGGGATAACCAGTTTTGAAGTTGTATGCTTCGATTTCTTCTTTTGTTTCTAATTGATTGATAGCGTTGATATGCCTTTGTGTTGTGTCATAGCACGCAAGGGCATATAATTCTAGTTGTTGTAACATATAAATAGCCTTTTCGACAGGCAAAACAAACAGAGTATCACCCAGCCAGATATTTGTTTCAGATCGTCCGGATGCCTTTTCGATTGCAATAGAGTTCATAAGACCTACGCGAGTAGCTTTATTCCACCATCCATGCGTATTATCTATACAGAACTGATTCACCATGTCAGAGGAATCATATAGACTTAATTCATTGAGCTTGTGTGCTCTAATCTCTTCAATAGAGGGTTCATATATAGCTAAGATCGGATATCCCTTTTGGCTTTCAGCTATGAGTAGCCCGGCCGATTGTCCTACCAATAACTCCTGATAATGCTCTTCTGTAATTTCTACCGAACCATCTATAGGTTCATCGTAGAATCCTTGTTTCCAATACTTCATGATATTTGTTTTTAAATTATTTCCAGCGACCGATCGCAAACCATGTAAAATTCCAGCCAGTCCAAACGATAGCCGGAGTTGAATTTATTCCGCGAGTGAGAACTTTACAATATGATGTATATTTACCATTAAGGTCATACCCCGGAGCATATATAAAAGATTCACTTGTATTATTTACTGCTCCAGTGAAATAAATGTTATAATCAGTATTATAGAAAGTGGTAGGAAAATATAGACTAATTGCTCCCCCCGTTGCTCCAGCTCTTGTTCCCCATTGCATTAATAAGCCATTACTATATTTGACATATCCGTTTTGTCCTAAACTTTGACTATTTACTTGAATTGCATTAGTTCCGAGAGAACTTAGTAGCGTTTTTTCGTCTTGGGTCATAAACTTTCTTGACGTGCTTTCTTCAATCATTGATGCAGGATGAGAAGCCGGATGAGAGTAATTATTAGCTCCTGCCGCTATTCCGTCCAGTTTTTCCCGTTCCTCGTCCGTCATAAACCTGTGTGTGGCATCTTCATTTATTTCTGACGCTGCATGCTTATGCGAAGCAGGTGCATAATTACCAACCGGTTGATATACTCCTGAATGGTTATGGTTTCCTGCCGCTTTTCCATTCCAATTTGTTTTATCAGAATCTGTTACAAATCGGTGTGTAGCATCCTCGGTCACATCTGTTGCTGTATGCTTATGTGAAGACAGTGCATAATTACCTTTAGGTTGATATGCTGAATCGTGGTTATGATTACCTGCAGCTTTACCATTCCAAGTGCTTTTTTCTGCATCAGTAACAAAGCGGTGAGTACTATCCGGAGTAATATCCGTTGCTTCGTGTTTATGCGAACTCGCTGCATAACTTCCTGCTGGCTGATAGACCCCTGTATGAGTATGATTCGACGGGGATGCACCAACCTCGGAAGCTGTATAAGATGGTTTACTTGCAGCTTTCGCCCATGCAGGCACATCGCTTGCTGGCATAGAAGTTGGAAAATCACTTATTTCAGACTTCTTATGAGTATGCGCTTTAGGTGTACGTGCGTCACTTAGTCGACTATCATTTCCTTGGCAAACAGTTCCGGAAGTTGTGCCAAAGTTCTTATTGAAAGCTGTATTTTTTGAGAATACAGGTTCGTATATTCCTGCATGGTTATGTGTATCCAAAGCTGCTTTCAAAACCTTCCCTTGTTCGGCAGAAAGGACCTTGCCAGTACCACCACTTGTTAGGTTGTTGACAATATCGGAAACGTTGATTTTCTTCCCTAACTCTGTTGCCATGGTAGCGGCGAAGTTCGGATCATTATTAAGGGCATTAGCTAATTCAATAAGCGTGTCGAGGGCTTCCGGTGCTCCAGCTACAAGTGCATCCACTGCAGCTTTTACTTTAGCATCAACTCCAGAAACTGCGTTATTGGCGGCCTGTGCTGCCGCATTTGCGCTATCTGTGGCAGCTTTAGCAAGAGCTGTTTGCGCTACTGATGCGTTTTTGGCTGTATTAGCATCATCAGTAGCTTTTTTCGCTAAAGCTGTTTGGGCTTCCGATGCAACTTTGGCAGCGTTAGCCTCTTCTGTTGCTTGTTGGGTTTCTTCTTTGGCAGCATTAATACTTATAATTGCTGCGTTAGCGTCATTAGTAGCTTTCTTTGCAAGAGCAGTCTGTTCAACTGATGCGTTTTTGGCAGCATTTGCATCATTCGTAGCTTTTTTTACAAGTTCTAGTTGTGCGGTAGCATCTCCTGTAGCAGATGTCATTTCTTGTATAATACCGCTATACTCTGACTTACGTTGGGATTCGGCTTCTACACGTTCTGTTTCAGCAGAGACACGCCTAGTCTCATTTGAGGAACGAGTATCTTCTGCAGCTTTGCGGGTATCTTCATTTTGCTTTCTTTTATTTTCTTCGGATACCCGGGCTGTCTCCGCTGATTTACGTTCTGTTTCAGCGGACTTTCTTTTGTTTTCTTCTGATACTCGGGCTGTCTCCGCTGATTTACGGTCTGTTTCAGCAGATACGCGTTCAGATTCGACAGTAACGCGATTATCTTCGGCTGTCACACGTGCAGTTTCATTCGTTTCTCTCGTGGATTCGGCTTCTTTTCGTTCATCTTCGGCTGTTACGCGATCTGTTTCAGCTGTAGAACGTGTTGTTTCAGCCGCTTTTCGTTTGTCTTCTTCCTTCACACGTTCCGATTCTGCAGAAGAACGTCCTGTTTCAGCGGTCTTACGTGCATCTTCATTACTTTTACGTGCTTGTTCATCTGACACTCGTTTATTTTCTGTTTCAACGCGGCTAAGTTCTGCAGATACACGTTGCCCTTCAGCGGTCGCACGAGCTGCTTCCTCTGCTTTACGGGTATTCTCATTTATTATACGTACTGATTCTGCAGCTGACCGGGCTTGTTCTTCATTTGAACGATTTCTTTCAGCATCGATACGAGTAGCTTCATTGCGTTGTCTAGTATCTTCATTCGCTTCTATTTGGGTTCGGGAATCATCAGCCGCCTTTGCTGCGTCATTGGCCTTCTTTGTTGCTGCAACTACGTCATCATAGGCTTTCTTTATGAATTCAAGACTAACTTTTACACTTGTTTGTACGCCATTCACCATTTTAACGCCAATAGTGTACAATCCTACCATGCTATCAGCAAGCGTTAATTCGCTGATTTTTTTCTTTTTAATTGGCATAATTTTTTAAGTCAATATAAAATATTCCATCTTCTGTTATGATAAATTCTCCTGCTTCGGATGCAAGCAGGAAGTCTGTTTCTCCAATCCGGAAACTAGTAAATACAAGTTTCAAGGTAAATTCCCACCATACCCCATTATTAAGAAGAAAATTGTTTGTCTGGCAACTCTTATAATAGCAAGGATAGCTTTCACTCCACTCATCACAATAAAATATACGTTCAGCATCAGAATACTCATATCCTTCATCATCGACCTTAGCAGACAGTTTTGTGAGATCATAGAGTAGGGCATTGCGATTACGCCAGAACGCTTCAATCGTCCCGGCCCGCATCAGGCATTTGAGAGATACTTCTTTGGTTTGGAATTTCACAACTTCACCGTCATAGATTGCTCCATCTTGACGTTTGAAATTCTGCAATAGGTTCTTTTTTACTGCCGGAGTTTTCAATATCTCGGCATTACTACCTGGAAGAACTATTACGCCATAATCGGACAAATCTTTATTGTCTATTTCATAACCCTTTGGCATAGCGATAGAATTAACAGGGTCCTGATATTCATAATTTGCTTCATGAGGAAAATCGTTTGCAAAAACTATCTTCGCTATTTCAAGTCTAGGATAAATTGTATAGCTATTCTGTGATAACAAACGTAAACGATATGTTTTACCAAGAATCGGAAAACGGAAATTATGGTATCCCATATCGGAAAGGAGCGCTATTAATCCACCAAATCCCAAGTCATCTCTAAAGCCAAATTCTATACTAATTTCGCTTGTGTCGAGGGCAACCACAGAAAGATCAAATTCTTGTCCGTCTTCCTCCGGCCAGTCGTTTTTCTCCGGATCTTTCAAAGTAGGGAAGGCAACAAGATTATTGTAGCTCCCCTTTATAATTGAAATACCGTGTTTGGTATACATATCTAATTCATCTATTAGTAATTGTCCTTTCATCGCTTCAGTATTATGCCTTTTGTGTTTAATGTATCAATACCCAGCTTTATAGACTCTATGGCTTTTTCAATCGCTTCAAGCCGTGCTGTATGGCTGCTTATATCAGATAGATAAGTGATAACAATATCATTGTATTTCATTATTTCTCCCATATATTTATCCAAATTTGAAAGATATGCGAGTTTTTCCGCTATTTTATCCGAATTAGACTGGAGATGCTTTACACCTTCATTAATTGAATATGTATGAGAGATCATAACAGCAAAACTACCGTCTAGCTTATCTGCAGAGTCTTGCGACATAGAAGCAAATCCTTTCTTTGATGCCTCACGTTCTTCATCATCATCTTTGCCAAAACCATATATTTCTGATAATGCATCGCGTTTAGCTTTCATTTCATTGGCAATCTGTTGGCCTTCGGCTTTCAATGCATTATATTCATCCTCGGTCATACCATCATCCATTGCATTATATAGCTTTTCCCTCCATTCAATCAACCGGTCCATATAATCCTCCTTAAGCATGGAATTAAGAATGGCATTTCTCATATATTCTTCGAAGTTGTCTGCAAAATCAGCACTATCGGCGTCCATATCAGTAAGCAAGTCTTGGAAGTCAGAGCGGAGAGAACTGTAATCAATAAGAGTCGTATCAGCAATTTGTTGTTCTAATACTTCCGCAACCTTTGCGACACCATTTGCTATTTGATCGGCAAATTTTTGTGTATCGGAATCTAGTTGTGACCAAAATATACCTGCATTCTCCTGAAGCTTTGCAAGTTGATCATCTGTCAAATCAAATAGACCGGTCATACGTCCGCCCATTTTCTTTTTGAAATCATCAATAGACATTCCTAGTGTGTCCGCTGCTTGTTTCCAGCCTTCCCAAGACATATCTTCAACTTCATTATATCCCTTTGAGTGTGATTTTCCAGAAGCACCAGAATTTAGATACTGTTGTCCTAAAACCCTAGCATTTTCACTTTGCAATTTTACCATTTCAAGCGCTTTTTTATAGGCTGCATTGGCATTATCTCCCGTAAGAGTTTCTGCTAATTCCAGTTGCTTCTCGATTACTCTATCAAGAATACTGATATAAGACTCATACGTTTCTTTCGCTTTCTCGTATTTCTCCGTTGTATCGTCTTTTCCGAACAAATCAAAGATTTTCATTGCTACCTGTATTGCTGCGCCAATAATCGCAAGAATAACAGACGCTTTTTCAACTGTACTAATAGCGTTCGCTGATGTATTTGCTGCTGATTCAACGCCAGACATAGCAGTCATTGTAAATGCTCCGATATTACCAATCAAAGAGATAATTTCTCCAGCAGGTCCACCGATCGTTTTTCCAAGTTCATCTATTGTGTCCGCTAGTTCTGATATCTGTGCTCTGACTTCTTTCTCTGCCTTTTTAACTTGGTTGTCTTTCTTGACAACCTTATCTTTTGCTGCGTTGTAGTTTTCAGTTTTCTTTTTAACTTGCTCCAAGGCCTGCGCTTCGGATAAATAGGCTTTAGTCGATTCTATTTTACCTGTTTCCGGATTGTATTTAGAGGATTTGATCCCATTCTCAAATTTAGCACCTCCTTTCACAGCCTCGGCTTTTATCCGAGCATTTTCTAACTCGATTTGCGCATTGGCTAGCTCTTCTTCAGCTTCCGCTAGTTCTTTCTTCTTATCAGATAATGACTGAAACGGATTACGGGAATCCAATTCGTCCATGATGGATTGAATTGTACTCGTATATTCGCGAAGTTGATCAGGAGATAGAACTTGTGCCGCTGTACTCTTTGCATTCTCTAATTGCGTTAAAAGGGAATTAAGAGTTTCGGAAGAAGTTTCTTTCAAGTTTTCGAAGGCGCGAACATATTCTGGGGATTCTTTCAACTTATCGTAGTCCAGTTTCATTAACTCCATTCCCTTATTTTTCGTTGCTTGAGCAATGGAACGGTCTATCTGTTCTACCTGATTTGTATCTCCATTCTTCGTAGCTTGTTTACGCTGTTCCTGTAACGTTGCAATATCCTCATTAAATTTTCGTTCAATCGCAAGACGCTGGTCTGTATAATCCTGATACTGATTTAACAGGTCAGATAAATCATCTCCGCGATCAAACTTTGTATTGGTAGCGGTTGTAGCTTCTTTTGCTATATTATCGAATGAAGCAAACAGTTTTTTCGTAGATTCTGAATTGATGAAAACATCTGCATTAAAAACCTTCTTTTTATTTTGAGGATTGATTTCAAAAGCAGCTCGTGCATCTTCTATTACTTTCCGTTTCTTATCCTCGGTTTCGCGCTTAATAGCCTGTAATTCTAGCCGATGATTGAGTGCTCTTTGCCTTAGAACCTTTTCACTGCTTTCTTTAAGTTTATTGATTTCAATCTGTTCAAGTTCATTTGCTGAATCTTCTTTCATTCGTTCCTGGTCAAACTTCTGTTTCTCTAACAGGAGTTTATATTTTTCTTGTTCTTCACGTAATTTTTGTGCCTTATCATCTTGCTTGGAAAATGAATCATAAACTTTTAATTCTTTCTCTGCTTCTTTTAGCTTTTTGATATTTTCTTTGTAGGCAGTAACGACAGTAGTATCAATCCCTTTGAAATTTCCAGCATCCATCAATTTCTTTTGAGCCGAAGCTATTGAATCTAGTGCTTTCGTTGCATCATCTTTTTGCTTGGTCCAAAAGGCTTTATTTTGAATCTCCGCCTTTTTATTTTCTTTTTTATCTTCTTCTTTCGCTTGTTTTTGAATCTTTGCAATATTATCTACAACCTTTTGAGCTGCATCAACTTCTATTTTAGCCCTGCCAAGTTGTATGTCATATTGTCCGGAATAAGTTCCACGTTTTGAATCTTCAGCAATTAAAGACTGAATTGAGTCATAATTACGTTGAGCCATAATCAATTTGGTTTGTGCTCCAATTCGTGCACGTCTCTGAACTTCTTCTGCGATCATCTTATTTAAAGAAAGGATATCCATCAATTTAAGTTTTTCAATATCCATATTCTTAAAAATATTTGGCATAATGCTTTGAAGCTTATTATATGCTATGACTTTCTCATAATTTGCAGAAGTCTCATCGCGTATCGTTGAAAGTAAATCTGTAGCACTTTTTTTCAAATTATCAGCTTGTTCGGTATATGCTTTGCATGCTTCATTATATTTTCTCTGTACTTTTTCAGCTTCTGTCTCAACCGTTACCACATGGTATATTGCGTAACCGAGCGTTGCAAATGCAGCGGCAGCCAGCACATAAGGGTTGGTTAGCATCGCTGCTGCATTTTTTAATTGTGCAATCGTTTGGGCTTTGAGAGCTTTTGTCAATAAAACACGTGCAGATGTGTTTTTGGCAATCATTGCAGCTTCAACGGCATACATGCCTTTAGTCAATACCAAGTTAGCCGCTTCAACAGTCCGCTGCTTGTTAACAATAGCTGTAACTGTTGCATGTACTTGTTTAGCGGTACTTACAGCCAAAATACTTCCTTTATATCCAGCGAGAGCCGTAGTAACGGTAATTATTAGGGCACCAATAGTTTTTAATGATTCCTGTGCATTTCCATTATCAAATGCCTTATTTATTGATTGTGCGGCACTTGATATTTGTTTTAAAATCTCTTTTCCAAGGGGACGAAGGGTAGCTGTTATATTATTTCCAAGTAGTTTCATTTGATTTTCGGCAGATGAAGCCATTTCTTTAAAGGCTGCTTCTGCTGCACCGGCAGAATTATTAACTTCGTCTAGATCGGAAGCTGCTTCCTTGGCCTTTTCACCAGTAAGCATTAAAGCGGCTTGGAGTGCTTCATCGGTACCCAACAATTCTTTCATTTTGGTTGATGAACCACCTGCTTTGTCATAAATAAGTTGTAATGCTTCTTGGAAAGTACGTCCTTTGAATGCAGCGTCTCCCAACTGGTTGGCTGTACCTAAGATAGCAGCACGTATTTTCGTCATTGCTTCCGAAGTGGGAACACCTTGTTTGGTGATTGATGCTACTGCGCCCAGGACTTCTTTTATATCAATGCCAAATGATGCAGCAATAGGTGCTGCTTGGGCTATACTTTTGCCTAGTTGACCAAAATCAGTCTTACCTAATCGAACGGTGGTAAATAACTGGTCCGAAACTTCCTGGGCTTTAGAAGCATCCAATTTATAAGCATTTAGAACTGTTGTAATAGCATCAGCTGCAGTAGCAGTATCGGTTACTCCACCAACAGCAGCTTTTGCGGATGCTTCCAACACTTTCATTCCGTTGGCTCCGTCATGTCCGGCAGATACGATCTGATAGAGAGCTTTGGCTGCTTCGTTTGCTTCAACGGGAATAGTACGAGTTATCTCCATAACTTGATTCATGTAATCCGTTAAGCTGCCTTTAATTCCATTTGAAAGAGTAGCAACTTCTTTCATGCTTTGTTGAAACTGTTTTTCAAAGTCGTATGCACCTTTGGCAGCTCTGGCAAATGCGATACCTGCACTAATGCCGATCCCACCGAATACATCGAAAGCGGTAATTTCACTGGCCATTGCCTTAATGATTCCCATCGCTTCCTGACGCCCGGAATATAGTCCTGAATTATCTATGCCTGTTGCGAAATACAACGCTCCATCTTTGTTCTGAATACTCATATAGCATTTATTCTTAAAATATAAAGAGGAGCCAAAATTTGGCTATTTCAAGAAGAATAAGCATCTTTGCAGTGTTCTAAGACCAAGGAACAGTTTTTATAAATGCTTTGGGGAGTTGATAAGCCAAGAAATACAATATAAGGCTATCAATTCCCTTTGCTACATAGTCCCAAAGCATTTGAAAGATTATGTTCCTTGGTCGGAATAAAAGGGGAGAGATAGCCTTTTTCTATAATATATAAATCACTATTCATTAGCGCCATGACCAAGGAAAATGAAAACGTATCCATAGCGAATAAAAGTAGCTATACGGAAGAAGAGATTAAAGCTGCCTACGAGAAAGGGAAGAGTGAAGGAAGAATTGAAGGGATGCTCTCTTATCAGAAAAGATTGATTAAAAATCTACAGCAGGATAATGCTTCTCTCAATCAGATGCTTCAAGAAATGAAAAAATAATCCCCTGTATCTTCACAGACACAAGGGACCAAAAACAACTCTAAATCAATTTAATAAAAAAACAGTTAACCTAATATATAAACACAATGGCAAATTACTTTATCTTTTGACCTTCCCGTTAATATCATAATATCTTTTCATCCGGATCTTTTCGTTTGGATTATCAAAACTTGGTAGTTCTATCCATTCATAGTCTCGTCCTTCGACTTCTCCGTCCTCATCTGTCGTTTTATTTCGCTCCCTCATTACAAAGGAGTACTCCTGAAGCAATATCTCTATTAATCCATAGCTACTATCCAGCGTCTCATTAAAAGTCAATCCTAGAGCTTCTTTTACAATAACTAAGAATCTACTTTGGTTGTATCCTTCCAGCTTTGTAGATTTTTCCGAGCGGCTATTATCTCCGTCTCTCGCAATGGGCTCACGTTCCGAAGCATCGTGATAGAGGTACAAAAAGGGTGATATCCTATTCGATATATAATTGCATTGAATAATATGCGTATATCTTCCCATGTGGAATTGTCTGCAAGAGCTTGTTTAAACCATTTTGGCGGATCACTTGGCTTATTATGAATACCTAAGCATACGATATCAAGAAGCAGTTCTCCGTACTTATCCATAATTTTGGGAAAATCTTCTGGCAGCTCTCCCTTTTTTACAATCATCCTATCAATATCTTCTTTTTCAATTTCAAGAAGAAGCGGACGAATTCTAAACCATGTCCGGACGGTAATTGGTTTTATTACAATACTATTACCTGGGTCCTTTCCATTAGGAATAGAATCTCGGTTAGAGAAATCAAATGGGATTCTTACAGGTTGTTCTGTAACAGAATCAGATTCTTGTTGGAATAAGTTTTTTATACTCATAAGTTTCATCAAGGAGCCTAGTCAGTTGTACTTCCTGACAATATATCCAGTTATTCGCGACTAACCTTTAATACTTTCGGCTCCATCCTTCAAATAGTTTGTTCCTGTGAGTGGATTCGAACCACCGGTCTCTACTAATGTAGTGCTTTAACCAACTAAGCTACACAGGAAACCATTTTTACTCTACTACTTCTTCGCCTTCGGGATTTGCTGGATTTGCCGGGGCTTCTCCGCTTTCAGACACGCTTATAACTTCACGCATAAAAGCAGCCTTTTTTTCTCCGGAAGCTGTAATAGCTGCCTGCATATATACACGTACAAGTAACAACTCCGCTTGCTCGGAACCGGGAGCTTGTGAGATCTTAGAAGTAATCTTACCATTAACAACGGTATAAACTACCTTTTTACCGTTTTTGGGTAATGTTTCGCACTGGAATGTCTTTGAGATAGAAGGAACGTTGATTGGTTTCTTCCAGATGTTTTTTCCGTCAGCTGTATCAATCTCACCACCTGCCAACTCTTTAAGTACTTCGTTAGAAGGAGTAGGAATAGAGAGTTCGATGTAATCTGTTGTATCTTTTACAAATTCAACATACAAAGGTTCATCGCTTCCTTCCGTCTCGACTTTTACTTCTTTAGGATCCGCAAAGTTGAATACTACACTTCCTTTTGTCGGAAGAGGAAATTCTTTGAGGTCCGTTCCCGGAACACCGTCTCCGACTGCTCCAAATTTAATTTTACCTACGCCCATAGCGATAGGTCTTACTTCTCCTGCCATAATTATTGATCTATTAAAATTTCTAATCTAATATTTGTACAAGCGAATTTCTCTTTCAAGTCCGGCATTGGAACACTCCAGAGAACTGTCACTTCTTTACATACACCGTCATTACTATTGATTGAATCAAGCGATTTCCTTACCTTACGCTTTAATTCTTTCATTCGTTGACGTTTTAACATACCATTTTCATCACTCCAAGGAACAAAGATGTTGATATTAACAGGCACTTTATTGATGAAGTCGAGCTCATTCAATTGCAGATGATTGATAACGATGTGTTCATTAGTAAAGCCGGCTTCCGACTTATCCTTGTAAATCATAATATCGATGTCCGCAGCGGAAACAGCATCGTAAACTATATCAACAGCATCAAACTCGTCCATAATTAAATCTTGTTAAAAATTGACTTCAATGTATCTCTCAGGTATTTCTCACATTGCGTATTAGCTCCTGAAACGACTTCATATCCTTTAGCTTCCACGGCTGCCGCATATTCCATTCCCGCAACACCGACCAATACATAACCGCCGGTATACGATAGTGAGACTTCTTCTGCAAGCCTACGACCTTTGTACTTACCGGTTGTCTTATCAGTCCCTTTGTCACCCTCCTTAAAGTTTTCTGTAACCACTTCGCCGTCTTTGGCTATTATATATCCAATAGAGCTTCGAAGATTGCCAGTTTGGTCTTTATATGAACCGCTCCGGCGGGCTACTTCGATAAACTTTTCACCTCCTGCCTGCAGGAATACAAGCATCTTATCTTCTGCTTTACTTTGAAAGCGATCAAACCATTTTTCCAATTCATCATAAGTGAATAGGGGAGTCATACCGTTTCTCATACGTTGATAATTGAATGTGATTGATAAGGTTCCCAACAGATCACTGGTACATCAATACCCTTTGATTCGACTTTCAAACGCAAAAACTTACTACCGGTCGGTGGCTGCATTTTGGTATAGAAATAGCCATGTATTTGCGCTTCATCACCAGCAGAATTACGTTTATAGACAACAGTACCATCACTTACAGGATCATAACGTCCGGGAACGGATATTTCAATCGGTTTCCCCGGAACCCATTCACCGTTTACTGTCTTTCCGTTAACGTCGATAGTGACTATCGCTGTATGTGGATATCGTTTTACCATCTGTTACCAGCCTTTCCTTTGATAATTATTCGTTTCCCGAGTTTACCGGCTTTCTCCGGCTCCCCGTTTTCTATATACAGTTGTTTTGCAGTCTGGATATAGAAAGAACGGGGATGAGTGATAGAAAGCTTATTCTCACTGAAATCCTGTGAGTTTACTAACATGGCGTACGTATCAGCGACACAAAGACCAACTTGCTTCATGTTTTCAGTAGTACATTCCGCTTCGGGGTTGATGCCCCGCTTAACGAAGACTACCTTATCTAAGAAGCTTTCCATATCCTCAATAGAAGGATATTCCAGTATTGTTTCTCTGATTGTTGCCATATAGTTTACTCTTCATCTGTTTTTTCAGTATCTTCACCTTCTTCCCATGCTTGGCCATCAGTTTTCATGATGTACATTGCATCAGGATCATTAATTACAGGAATTGCGTTGGCTTCCGCTTTAGTCCACTCCTTGAACGGTTCCAGTTCAGACCACTTGCTGATGAAAACAAAGTCTTTTTTCAGCGTTGTAGCTTTCTTCTTGTATTCAACAGAATGTTCCGCTGCGATAGGACCATGCTGAATGTCGCCACACTGTAAATCTTCCAGGAAACAAATATTAGCGGATTCCCATGGATTTACAGTAGTACGTTTATGAGAAGCATCCTCAATACGAACAGACGGACTTACAAGAACAATCTGGACACCTTCCGTATTCTCTTGGGCAGCAAGGTATTCATTGATAACCTTTTTGGAGATAGTCAGTTTTTCTTTCTGATTGATCCAGCCTTTTACCTTTTCAATAACAGCCTTTTGCTTCTTCAATAGAGCAAATCTGTCTTTGCGCATTACTACGTATTTGATAGTAACACCTTCGGCAGAAGCGGCAACCACAGTGTCCTCAATATCCTGCAAGCCGTCGGCCGTTGTAGACTTAGACCAATCCACAGCAGCAACTTTCTTGTTTTCATTAGGCATACCACAGCCTACAAATTCTTCGGTAACAATGCCATTGTTATTGCTTGAATTGAGAATGAAGCCACCTTTAGACATCAATTGCATACACCACCATTCGAAACGGCCACGAACAGCGTTATATACGAAGTCTTGATCTTTAAAAGCAAGGTCCAGAATTGATTTCAAGTCTGCATCACCTTCACAATCCCGGCTAAGTTGCTGGTATTCGTTCCAGTCGCTTTCGTTCATACCGCGTTTTACTGCAGTCTTAGGGATATCACCTGACATCTTGCCGATAACTTCACGTTTCTTTTGCGGTGCGGAAGAATCGAATGAAATAACATCAGCGATAACCGGTGCACCTTTTTCGCCAGTAAGAGTTTCCCATTTCAGAGAGTTCTTCTGTTTTACACCAAAGAAATTAGGGAAGAATACCGGCTTAACTTTACGCGAGTTAAGACGGGCACCCATATTCTTACGGTTCACTTGTTTAATTAAACTTCTTTCCATACATAATTATGAATTAATGGATTACACAAAACGGATAAAATGAAGCAATGCCTTCATTGCTTCGTCAATAGGGTAGGGCATTACTGCCTCATTTACAGTACCACGTACCAGAAGTCCTGATTGCTGGTTAGCAACCGTTACATCAACCTTGTTCATTGTAATAACTTCTGGTACATATTTGAACTTGGCGGCTTTGGCATCAGCTTTGGCAGTAACAAGAACTAATACATTACCTATCTCTGCAGCTCCAATTGGTCCAGCAAGGGTTATCGTATCGTAGCCTGGGTTGGTCTTGTCGATTGCAGAGATTACATCAGCAGCTCCAGTTAAGGCACCACCAACAGTAACAGCCTCTCCAACTTTAAACACATGATTCTTTGCTATCTGAATAGTTACTGCATCAGCATCCGCAACAGCCGTAATTCTTCCGGTCTTAACAGTATGATAAAGACCGTTAGCATCCTTACCTACCATAACAAGCGGAGGAAGTTCATCAATGATTCCCTTCAGTTCCGCACGGGCAATAGTACCACCGCCCTGAATGTCCTCAATAATCTTTTCGATTCCGGGAGCATACTGAAATTCTTTTTGTTTTTTTCTGAACATAGCTTTTAATTATTAGTTATTATTCATCGAGGCCAAGACTGGCAGTTCCATTATTTGAGTTTTCTTCGTCTTCCATAAGTTCTAGCCATTCTTTTTCAGAACGTTCTTTGGGCTTGTAGGAATTAGGCTTGTAACCGCCACCGGCGACCTCGTCATCTATTACCGACTGTCTGATTTCAGCGTATTCTTCTTGCAACTCTTTAATCTGATCTTCAACAGAAGTTTCAGAATTGACATCAATACGGTTAAACCACTTTTCAGGCAGTTTTGCATCTGCAAATAGTGTTCTGGCTGATGCCTGTTTCGTGGAAGTTGTGACTGTTGATACGACAGAAGATACCGATGCGGTCAACTCGGAGATTTGCTTCTGTTGGGCTTTCAATAGCTTAACTACAGATGCGGGCAAATCTTCGAAGTCTTCATCATCGTCTTCTTCATCATCGTCATCGGATTTTACTGTTTTCTTAGTCTTTTTAGCCGACTTGATAGGTTTACCATCCTTTAAACCATTGTTCTTTTCATACTCGGCAATAGCATCCTTTTTTGCTTTTTCTATTGCGGATGTGCTTTCAAGATCAGGAAGAATATTGTCTTTGAACAAGGCAATATAAGTATCAATATCCTCCTCCTTTTCGATTTTGAAGAGTTTCTGAACCTTTACAGCGTACTTTTCGTTTACACCTGCGGCTTTCAAGCCCTTTTTAATAGCATCAATGATTGTCATAACGATTTTCTATTAAAATATAAGGGGAGTAAATTTTTCCTGCTTATATATTTTATTTCAGAATCAAATGCATATATTTGTAATTATGTCAAAGTATAAAATGGATTATATAGAAGATAGACACGAATATTACAATGTGTATATATCTAAGTGTACACAATGCAAGCATTTTAATTTTGATAAATTAAAATGCCCGGCATACCCTAATGGCATTCCTGTTAAGTACCTTGATGGTTCACAGGTACATGACAAAAGAGAAAGCGACCAAAAAGGGGAGTTCGTCTTCCTAAAAGAATCCAATTAACGAGTTTTCGCTTTTGTATAATTCCATCCCATTTTTTCAGATATCCGTTTCCATAATATATGATAATGGACCACTGAAGCCATTGTTGGGGATAGTGTATTATTATTGATTCTAGCAGTAAACTCTACTCTTAGTTTGTTATTCTCCCGATTCACTAGCTTTTCGAATTTACTAATTGTAATTCCCCATCCTTCTTCGGGACGTTTCATAGCGAATGTATAATTAGGTGTTACAGCTCTCATTTCTGATACATTATGAGCTATTGCAAGATACATATCAGCCGGACTGAATGAGTTACCTATTCGTCCCAAACTCTTTTCTGGTTCTTGCCAGCCTCTTGGGTGATTATGTGTGAAAACGCAATCTTTCATCTTTGCACATTCTTCATCCGTAAACGCAACACTATATTTGGCTCCGCGCTTATCGATTACAACATTACCATTCCTGTCAAATAGGACTCCTGTCTCAAAGCTTTTATTCAGGCGTATTTCATTCTCTGTGTTGGTTATTTTGTTATAGAGTTTTCGCTCATTCCATTTTTGTTTAATATTTGCAATTTCAGAATCAGTCTTGATACGTTTAGGTTTAGAAACCTTTATAACTTCATTCGTAATAGGTTGGGAAACTATTTCTCTTTGTAGTCCTCCATCATTGGTAAAGTTATCCTTGTACCAGAAAGCCGATTGCAATCCATCTTTATTCTCGATGACGAAATCCTTTGCTCCCTGGGGAATGTCTGTAATAACCTGCTCTTTCGGAACTGTGTCATTCAGCAGGAAATCAGCAAAATTTTCCGGCTCCATGGTGATAGGAGTGGCAAAGCAGATACAAAAAGGATGAAAGCCTGTAAACTTGAACGTTTTCGGATATTTACCTACCATCGCATCACAGATCTTGCACGGTCCTCGATTATTGGCCGAGCGATGTATCTCAATACCTAATATGAAGTCTTGTTTGCTCCAACGTTCATAGTCTGCACTCCGGTAAGCTGTGTTCGTCGTTGTTGCAGATGTCCGGAGAGCGTTCTTATATGCAGAACGATAAACGCCTTGTCCTGGGTGGTAATCTTTCATCGGTTGAGACAAAACTAATTCGCCTTTCTCATTCCGGATCCTGCGAAAGCGTTTTTGGGGATTTTGCAAAATTTGCCGTATATCACTACTGATTCCGTTTGAATTACGTCCGGCAACTACGCCACTATCAAGATAGAATTCGAGTTGCGATTTCGTCTGCTGTGTAATATTCCAGACCCTATCAGATAATTTGAATCCGTTAGCGTCTATATCATTTTTTAGAGCTTCAAATGCAGATAGACAATGGGAAAACATACCATCTTTCGTTGCACTGGAAATAGACATTCCCTTGATGAACTGGGAAATAAAATCATCATTCTTTCTTTCTGCTCGTTCCCAACCGTCCTTTTGAAATGCAGAGATATTAGCATATAGCATTGATTCAAGATTCAGCAGTTCCCGGTCAACTGCACTCTCTATTCTCTGATTACGTATCCATACGTTATTTTTCCCCGCATCAGACCATTTATGGAGATACGGGGAAACAGAAAGAATAAATTGATTAAAGATATTAGCTATTACGGCCTGCTGTGCAGTAATTTTCTGTATATGTTGTTTATCGTAGAAAGAAAGTCCAGGCATAGATTATAAAGTTGCTCCAATAAATGAATTATTCTGTGCAGTCTCTTTTTCGTCTTGCTTCTTACGATTCAATTCTGTTTCCACATCGTCAGTGTATGGTGAATTCTTTATAATCGTTTCCTTGCTATTGAATTGAGAAGCAGTTTCAAGGTTCTTGAGTTCTTCAGCTAGATCTTGTGGGAGAATGCTACCAAACTCAACCTCAATGTAGTTATCATTTAATTGCGATGCATATTTAGTGTGCGTAATATTAGCCATTCCAGCCTGAACTATTGCCACTGTACGTTGAACTGCCGGGCCGAATATCTCCATTTGTTCAGATGCCTTAATCTCTGCATCAATCAACATAAAACGACGTGAGGTACCACTAAGGTTGCCAAGCCCCATTAGTTTACTCATAGATAAATCAGGACTTGAAGATCCGGAATGTATTGCATCATCTAACTGGTTAAGTTCAAGTGTTACGGATTCACAGGACTGTTGCCATGCTAAGTAATCTGCATCACCGTGATATGTATTACCGGTATCCGCATCTACTTCCATAGTAAAGTTTAACTCTTTGCCTACAGTTTCTTTGCTCGGAAGATTAGCCAAACCATAAGTTTTCAGTATCGGTTCGGAAAAGTAGTCATTAGTATCTGATAGGCGGGAAAGTCTCATTTCTTTCTTGTCTATCAAATTAGCGACATCTTCCCAATCCGGACAATCGACTTCGGCATATACTACCGGAATCTTGCCAAAACGATTCTTTATCTTTTTCACTAGCCAAACACCGTCCATAATACCGGAGTAGACAACATCTTTCGTATAGACTTTCACGCATTCGCAAGTACGGCCATTGACTTCTGCATTGTACTTATAGATAAAGCCGTCCATATCGTCGTCTTCATCAAAGTGTGGATAAAATTCACATTCGACATTACTATCCTTGGGAGTAGATAGAATCTTAACCTTCAACTGGCTTTTTCCATCATCTTTAGTGACCGGATAGAATACAATAGCTGCTTTGGTTTCAGACAACACCTTGCGAGCAAACTCTTTCAATACCGATTGCATCTTGAGCTTTCGCTTATAGACTTTCTTAAATTCATCAAATCCGTCGTTCGAATCTTCTGCTGTGATAGTCATTTCACCGCCGAACAAAAAAGCAACAGATGTGCGGACGATCTTTTTAGGTAGGTTGGTTACGACCTTAGCTACATCGACAGTCTTGTCTTCTAGTCTCTTTGGCTTTTCGGCTCCTGTTTCGGGATCAATTTCTACTTCTGTATCTGAATATACAGCAATCTTTTTAGGCTCCCGATACCCGACAGATTCTTTACGTCGGGTTCTGTCTCCATTGTATTCCTCCATATATTCACGAGGATTACGATTTTCACGGGTATCAACGCATAAATCACCTACTATGCTACCGAAATCTTCATTTTTCAGAATATCCTTAATGTCTGGCATATACTTTTCTTTTAAAATATACGCCCTAGAAGTATTTCCTGAAGTGGTAAGATAACATTTTTCAAAATTCATAGGTGTTTTCTCGGATATAGGCTGAATCATTTTGTATTTTCGCAGAGCGAGGCAGAGCAATATCGAATTAATTTTTAATTCGGTATATTATGTTTTGTAGAAAAAATAACAAGAGAAAGAAATTAGGTATAGTCACTCTGTATCTATTGATCCGATTAAAATATTGGATGTATAAAGAACAAGAAAAAGGTAATCCAGTCTTACAACTTTTATTGATGCTAGTTGATTTTTTCAGTAATTAATATTTGATTTAGGCATGAATGAATATAACTATCCACGCCCTACCTTACGAGTAGATGTTTGGAACTTCAAGCCAAGTGATTCTGCAAATTCTGCAAGAATTGTCATTCCGTCCGGAGCGTCGTCGTGAGCGTTATCACCTTCACGCTTGTAGCTAGTGAGTGACTTCATAAAACGCCAATAATCCGAACCTTTAGGGTATTCTGATTCGTCTAAGAATACACAATGCTTCTTTATCCAGCCAGCCTTCATAATGATACGTGTTTCCTTGTGCTGGGTTGTTGGCCGGGCTTGTATAACACACGATTTCTTTTTTGATGTAACAAGCTTACGCACATTGATAGCAAAGATACGACCACCATTATTTGACTCAATGCGTAGCTGATCGCACTCGGTATCTATTACCATTTGTGCCAGGCGCGGTTCTGTAACTTCAACAGGATCCTTTGTGAAAAGAATATCAGTAATGAAATATTTCGGTCCGAACACCTTTGCGAATGGTGCGCAGAAATCATCATCTCCTTTATCGGCTGTATCACAAGCTCCGAGTGTCCCATCAGGTTTCTTTCCTGCAATATCGGCTAGTTTGAAGCGCATGAGAGACGATTTTGGGAATAGTAACCCTTTGGACTCGAATGGTTCCTGCATATATTCGGCCATCCAAATGCTTTCGTCGGTTTCAGAACGTAGTTCCCGGTAATATTCCGTAGTATGTACATCAGCGCAAAAAGTTTCATCATTCTCATCTAGTGCAGCGATCCGGATGATTTCATTATACTTGCCAGCTTCTTCCATACGTCCGAGGACATCACTAGAAGACCAGCGGGTACCGATGTCAATCATACAGCAGCTTCCCTCAATACGTGAATCGTGCGTACCTTGTTTCCAAGACCATACCTTTTCATTGTTATTGTCAGATAACGCATCTTCCAGGCTCTTGTATAAGTCGTCGGTCATGGCGAGCATAGACGCACCGAAGCCGATCACGGTACCACCAACACCGCCACCGAAATAAGATACCTGGCGAGCGCCTTCCACATTCCAACTTTTCACATTCTGTTTATCACCTTTCAGATGAATATCAGGGAATATCTCTTTGTAACGCTTCGATTTTACAATATCACGGGTATCATACGAAAGTTTGTTGTATAGAGTATCAGAGCAACAATTACGCATTACGGATTCTTCCGGAAAGTGTCCGTACATCCAGGCAATGAATAGGGAAGATATATAAGACTTTCCGGCACGTGGCGGCATACTTACAGCAAGACGGTAGATAATATTAGCTAAATAGGAGGTATACACACGCATGAACGCTTCGGCTACTTTCTTCAAGAATAATCGTTTGGCAAAGAACTTAGGATCATAGTATAAGCAGAAAGCCCAGAAATCATTCCGGGCTTCACGCTTACGAAGTATAGTCGCTGCTTTCGCTCGCCTAAGCAATATTTCTCTCTCACTCTTTTTCGCCACGTACTATAGCTGCTAATTGTTCATCTGTCATTGATTCCAGTTCATCGCTAAGATTCACATTTGCGTCAATCTCTTTGCGATCACGCCATTTCTCCGGCTGCCGGTTCTTCAACCAAAAAATAGCAGCTGTCGTATCAGGTGGGTAATGCTCAATATATTCTTTTGAGTCTGTTATTCTTCCTTCGGTTGTTGCAAATTTTGTTGCCTTACAGGAATAACCGATAGCACGATTATATAGCCGAGATGCAACGTTAGCATCCGCAATATTCTTTCCTTTTTTTAGGGACTCAAGAAATTCGGGATAGTCCTTTTTCCATTTGTTCAATGTTTGTTCGGAAACAGAGAAGAATTCGGCTAGCTCTTTATCCGTTGCACCCAACAAACAAAGCTTTAGGGCCTGATCGGAGAACTCTATTCTGTACTCTGATTTACGCCCTCTTTTTTTCTTCTCGGTCGGATTCTTCTTCTCTGTCATAAACTAACAATAACTAACAAATTGTGATAACTCTTGCCTTAGCTTGGATAATCTTCAAATTAAAATATAAATAGGGGCTACTTTTTACAGTTCTCTGGAATTACTTTAGGAACAGCATTATTCCAATTAATACTATGGTGTAGGCGTCTATATACACTTCCCATTGGGCGTATCTTTGTACAAGAAGGAGCATACATAATTGTGTAGAAAGACTTAACATAAGTCCCACTATCCAAATATATATCAGTCATCCCGCCATTTGATTGTTGAGTTGTTACTTGATTCAAAGAAACATGTGGAATCTGAAAAAACAAATTTCCTCTACTTCCTAGTAAAGTGTAGGTGTTTACATCTTCATTAATTTTACCAAAAAACTTAAAAGGCATGTTTGTATCACAAATAAATGAGTTCATTGCTTTCCGTTTAAGTAATTCACCACGAACTATATTATTCTGCTTTCCTCCGATAAAATCTCCTCTTTGAGCTAATGCAACAGCTAAAGCACCTGTTTTATTTTTGAAATCAATTAGAGCATCAAGTACTTTATCAAGATTGATAATGTTTTTCTGCTTCATTTCACCATATTGATTATAAGTGTATGAGAATTCCGTATAATCATCATCTAACTCAATAAAATATTGGTAGCCTTTTTCTTTTGCTATTTCAAAAGAAGCATTTCTCGCATAAATAATAGCTCGACGATCATTGAAGTTATCACCCTCATCTGTTTCTGATGCTATTTCTTTTTTGTCGAATACATATATGTTCTCGTAGTTTTTGCGATAACGATCTATCTTCGGATCTTCATTATCTAATACTATGATAATATCACCTGTATAGCCACATTTCCGTAATGTTTTTACTGTATGTACATTGTCAGGACGCCCATGTGTAAGTATCAATGCAACGAAGCTATTATTTTTCATCATTGCTATAATCCTCCAAATATGAGTCTGACAATTCTTTCTTTAAACAAACATATCCTAGTTCAATAGCTTTATTAAAATCTATAATGACAAGAGCTGAATTTTCCATTAAATTTTGAATGATGTTGTTTGAATGAGCATAAAATTCAGCGATTTTTCCATAATCGAAAACAATGTGCCTTGAAGCTGCAAGCTGAAGAAAATCTTTAGTCTGCTTGTCTAAATTACACCCCTGAATTTGTTTCATCAGACAATTGTAAGTTTCAAGATTATAGAGTTCTGATATTGCCGGTTTATTGCCAGTCGGTGTGTAGATTGGAGATACTATTTTTTTTGTATAAAGATTATTATCTTTCTCATCGTCAGAATTATGGATATCAGTCGAAAGTTCGATCTCGTCTACTGAAAACTCCCAATCATTCAATACATCAGGCGAGAAGTTTTCTATCACTAACTTCCAATCGAATTCAGAAGTATCGGAAGTATGATTGTCTGCCAGGGCTAGCAGTTTTCTCTTTTCATCTTCCGTAGATAAATCTTTGCGTTTAATAACAATGAGTTCCGTTCCGTCAGACTCAACAATACGTACTTTGAGGCCTAACTTTTGAGCTTCCTCATACACGCCGTTTCCAGCGATTAACACATTGTCACGGTCGGCCAATACGGACCGACCGGCTCCACATTCAACGAGGCTTTTATGAATAAGCCGCTTGTTTTCGTCCCCATGGATACGATAGTTCCGGGGATCAATTTTAATTTTTTCTTTTTCTTCCATGACCAAGGAATTTCAACTAAAATATAGATTCCTGGGCTGTTTCCATTATTATTGAACAGATGTTTTAAATGATAACTTCTCTATTGATATAATCTACTATATTATTTAATTGATTAAAAGTAAGTGCTGCAGCGCCTGATTCTATACTCCAGTGTGACAAATCAAAATCCAAAACTTGGTTACCCTCTAAGCATTTGGAGATAGAATAATACTGTTGCCAATCACCAGTACCATATACCATTTCTCTATAATATGCAACTTTTATATCGCTATAATATGGTTCAAATATTATTTTTTTCTCAAAAAATGTAGCTAATGTCCAATATTTACCAACTATTTTTATGAATTCGTCGAATACGGGATCTATATCAAAAAGATTGAAGTTAAATCCAAATGCTTTTAGTAGGGCTAATAACTTTATAAAATCTGAATTTGAGGTAATATATATACCTGATAATTTTTTACTTAAATAGATATTCTTTACTCTAATGAAGTTATCAGCATTACTTATGCGATTCTTTATTATGCGTAAATTATTTTTTACTGTATCTTTTTCATCCATCGATGAAATAATCATATCTGATAGTATGTCACAGATTTTGGGGTATTTCACCAAATCCTTATCCAATAGAACATTAGTGATATACCATTTCAATTTGTCCTTTAAAGAATAGATATATTCTTTACTGTTTGAAAATTTACTTATATAACCTGTAAAGTCAGTCTTATCTCCATAAATATGGGCATATATCTTCTTGATATTATCAATATCGCAGACTGTGACTATTTTATCTAAGCAAAACTTGTTATCTCCACATGTTTTATCAAATTCAGCCGGTCCAAGAGTATATCTATCAAAATGAGCGGAAAAAACATTGAGTATCCTGAAAATGTGAGCAGGATCTATTCTATCAAGATCTTCTATGATTAATACAACCTTTTTTGTCGGATTCTTCTTTTTATATTCTTGAATGATGTCACAAATCAATTGCGAAATAGTATCAAACTCATATATTGAACCTTTTAATGAATCAAATTTGGTAATATATAATTCTGATGTTTTATCAACAGACTTAAATTGTTCTTTATATGTCTCAAATTTGGCCTTTATGTTTTTGAGCTTTTTAATAACATTACTAATATTAATGTCAATTCCATATATGTTTATATCCGGGATTATGCTCAAAATATCCAATTCTTGATTATTTGTGAAAAAGTAATAGAACAAAGAAGCCGCATTCAATTCTATTTCATTGATATTAATCTCCTCACTTGAAAGTAGTTTAATTAATATATCCCTTTTTATCAATTCAAATATGTCTTTATTATCCATTACTTGATAATTTACAGGATATATCGGAATGAACAGATAATCATTTGAATATTCTTTAATAAAACTACTGATAAAGTAGCTTTTTCCATTGCCGAATTTAGCTGATAATATGCATCTTGAATTAGCGTCAAGATATTGTTTAAAATCCTTGAGATAAGGTTCTATTGGAATCATATTTTCTTCTGTAGTCATGTCTTTGTTGTTTTTTCACCAAAAGTAATAATATTACAAATTAAAACAATGAACTTCCATTTATTTTCTTTCTAATAAGTTCTTGTACTCCGTTATAAATCTCATATAGTTGTTTCAATGTTTCCGGACCTTCCCAGTCAGAAAAATTACCGTCTTGAAAGAAATGGAACTCAAAGACACGGGCTGCCACCATACCAAGGTCTAGGCTTTCAAATGTCTCTCTTACTAAATGCAGTTTATTTAGTATTTCAGTATTTCTATCTTCTGATTCATCCGGGATATCTTCAATATCCAGCTTTGAATAATCTACATTATCATCCACAGGCAGGGGCTTGTATCTACTCCTATACTGTGAAGTAGGAGAGGATGCGTTTAGCTTTATCATCTTCAAAACAAAGAAATCAAGCTCTGTATAGCCATTTTTTTTTGTTTCAAGTAGTTTGTCCAGCAACCTGTTTTTCTTTTGAAGGAGCGAACAAATAACCTCATTCAAGACATCTGTCGCTTCATCAGGAATGCCGGCAAGCCCACAATGATACAAAGAGTAATCAAGCCAGCGTTCGTAACGTTTTGTTATGTAATTATTTACTGCTTTACTTGCCATAAGCACAAAGATTTTATATATTTGCTGTTCCTAATAGCTATAAGCTTTGTGCTTATGAGAGTGGTCGGCGGTGGTACGCTGGCCGCTTTTATTTTTGCATTTCTTCGTACACCAAAAGCACACGTTTACATCTATGTGCCTCTTTTAATTCCTTTCGATATACTTCGATATTATCCGTTAAATCTTGTACTCTGTTAACTACGGACTTGTTTAAAATGCTATCTATTAACTCAACTCTTGTAACTTTGTATTTCATATTGTTTCCTCCCAGTCATAGTTCCATAATCCTAATTTTCCTCTTACATTTTCAATTGGCTTTTCAAAGAGAACGGGATTAGTGAGTACCCAGTGAGAAACACCTTTATCCGCCCATATTGAGGGATGATTTTGCACACAGTCTACAATCTCTACACTACCGATGATGGAGCCAAAAGGAAGATCGTTGAAACCTATACGGCTCATAGGTGTATTGAGCACCTTTAATCTTTGGCTTGGCTGTAAGCAACCAAACTTAGCAATATCTCCCTTTGCACTTGAATGTATAAGTACACGTCCACGAAAATTTGTTTTCCAACTCCGGTTCTCAATATCTTTGATACCGTGAACGATCAATGAGGCCCACGGCTGTTTTACTGTCAATACTTTAACTCTCATTTTCTTTAGTTTTAGCAATGTTATAATTACACAAATACATCCCGATATCCATTTCGGCTACATCTGGAGGAGGAATACTTTCACCGTAAATCTTACGTAGAGCCTCTTTATTGCCTCCCCATGCTTTCCAAAGTACCATGGGCTCATACTTATCAGGCAGATATGGAAATAGCTCACAGAAGGTTTTGAAGTCCTGTTTTGCTTTTTCTCGTTCTCTTCTGGTATTTTGAACTCCCGTTACGATATCTTTAATCAAGTTCTCATTACGGGAATAGCCAGTTTCAGCCTTTTTTCGTACAAGTTCATTTTCTCTATGCTCAATTTCGCGTCGCCTGTCTTTGCAAAATTCGACAAGTGCTACCATGATCGCTTGATTATTGATCTTCGATCCCCAGACGAATTGTCCGCGGCTGCCGTTCTTTAGCTGGGAGAAGAAGATACATAACTCGGCTAAATTCAGGTACCAGTAGCTAGATAGTATCGACAGGGCTGTTTCTGCCAGCTGGGCATTAGTCAACTCAACACCGGCATATCTCAGCACAGATTTCAAATGCTCGGTAATGATCTCTACCGATGTTGAGTTGCTAAAGCTCCTGTTTACGTCTGCCAAAGTGGGTATATTCTCTGCATTAGCCACATCTGACAATGAGACATTACAGTTTAGTTGTGCGATTGTACCGCTCCATTCAGCGACCAATTGAGAGGCTGTCGATCCAGCTTGTAAGGCCTGCTGTATCGGCGTTAGTTCCTTTCTGATTGCTGTCTTCTGGACAATCTGTGACGGACTTAGCACTACCTGCAGTTCTGTTTTTATTAGTTCTCCGTTCATCTTTCTTGTTTTTAAGCTCAATTTTCAACCAACTAGCAAAATGGGACATAGCATCTTTGGGAGACTTCGCTGTTTCGCCTTTATTCTGTTGCTCCATGAAAAACTGCTTCAAATACTCGTAAAAAGCTTCTAGTGTAAAGTCATTGTAGCCGGAAGAACGAGTATTCATCGTTACTGTTTCCGCCCATGATTGATTTGATTTAAGTTCAGCATAGCAATCATCTAAGGACTTATCGAAAAAACTATCAGCCGGAAACAGATCTCCCACGCGTATATGTGGGGGAGAAGATTTTCTTTTATTTACTTTACTTTGTTCATTATCACCTACATTTATTGAGTTATTGACGTCATTAATCGAGTTATTGGCGTCATTAATCCAAAAATCAGGGATAATTTCAACATCTTTCCTTTTTGAAGTGCAGCTTTTAAATCTATTTTGAATACCACGGGAAGATAAAATATGGAACTTTCTATACAGGGTGTTATCGAATAATTCCACTTGTAGGGCCTTCTTCACGACTTCACTTACAGCGCCCTCGGATACCCCGACTATATCAGCAATATCAAAAGGCATTTCTTTGTCCCACACGATGTAATACCCTTTATCCTTGTAGATATTACATAGCAGGCAAATTAGTATAGTGACGGAATTTGGGCCACAAGCATTTATTATCTTGCGTACTTTCCTATCAGATAAGAAATCTGTATCTAAAGGAAAATAATCCAGTCCCTGTTTTAATGGTCTTGCCATATTTAGATCTTTTTTATGCCGTCAGCTTTTGACGTATTAAGTTCATATTCTTTGTTACGAGCCCAATAATACGGTCATGATATTTGGTATCATGATTAAGGACGCCTTGAGATTGAACGACACGTAATGTTTTTAGATTGACTTCAACCGTTTCAATGCGTTTATCTTCAATACGAGCTGACAAAATCAGGCTGTTCTCACGTTTCCAGTATTCATTAGTAAATACACAATGATGCATTTTATCTCCCTCTTCCTTAAAATCTTCGATAGATTTTAGAGGTATAATAGTCAATTGATTATCAGTGATAACCAAATCTTGAAACTTACTTATTCGCTCGAGGAATTTATTAATAGCTTCTTTTTGCTTTAGCATCTCTTGTTCCCGTCGTTCTTTTTCAGCTTTTTCCTGTTCTTTCTTACGCTTGGCTACATAGTAGTCGTGAGCTTTACGCAAGTTCTTAGGGCAAACATAAAAAGCATTATGAAGATCCTTGTGATAGCGATCTAGTAGTTCCAAATAATCAAACCACATTGGAGCATCTTTAATCTGATATTTATTACGAAGACAAATTTTTATAGATGGCCAATACTTATCAATTTTATAGCGGTGTCCCTCGAAATAATCTATTAATTCATAACGTCTTGCCTTTAGAAGTGTTTCAGCCTTGGGAGAATGGGGAATTGTATTGGCGGCAGTAAGAAATGACATACCGCGTAATTTACAATCTATACCCATTTGAATATATTTAGGTCTAAAGACGGAGGCCGGATGATAGCGTTCGCAGTAAATATCATTGTTATGATTGTAATAATACGATCCAACAACTTTATTCCGTATCTCCAGTTCTCCGCACCAGCCATTGAAGCCCATATTATTGGCTCGAGCTACTACTTCCCGGTTACCGTCGTCTTTTATCCAATGTTGTAGTATCTCACGAATATAATAACGAGGCTTTGTTTCTGCCCGGTAATAAGCAATCAATTCAAAACTTCGGATAACTTGGAATTCCTCACAAATTTCTGCCTTGCCAATAAACATTGTCTGTTTATTGATACGCTTCCTCGACTGTTCTATTTTCAAAGACGTATCACAATGAGGACAAACAGCACGTTTACGTTTTACAAGTTCCGGAGCGAAGCGTTGGCCGCACTCCATACAGATAATACGTGACTTGGTTGCATATCCTATATGTTTCAAACACTCATTCTTAGCCCAGTCAATCATCAAACTCTCAATATTAGGCAGCTGGCTACTTAAACCTGCTACTCTAAGCTGTAATTTCGTTCTTGGCTTCATAAGTCTTCAAATAATAAAAATTGTCCGGAAGGTATTTGCTTTTTCATCCCTTTACGCTTATTAGGGGCAGAAGCAGACTTTTTAATTTCTGGTTGTTCTGTAGATGCTTCTTTTTTCACATTTCCAGCTGATACCTTATAATTGTTTTGCTTACTAACTTTGATATCATCTTCATCGTAGTAATGAACTGCTAATCCGAATACTTCATCATCAGACATACATACAACGCTACCACCGCGTTTTTTTGCCTGACTTATGATATAGTCGTAGCATTCATCTATTTTCTTATTTGGCTTTGCATAGGAGGTAGCAAAGAGAGGGTCACGCTTTGCTCGCTCTTCTAAATATGATTGAATAACCTGTTTAGGTGATTGATATTCTTTTCCCATAGCATTAATAATTAATTGATAAAGGCATTAATAGATAAGTCAAGCTACGAACTTCTTCATCGCAGCGAGTAAGAATTGAGGCTTTCGACGGGTCACTCATAGTAATAGCAATATCCTCGGAGGGAATATTGTTTATCATTTCGATTAAAAAGCTACTCTTAAAGCCAATTTCAATATCACAACCAGTTCGTAGAGCAACAGTTTCTTCAGCTGATTTACAGAAGTCTAAATTATGGGCTGTAATTTTAAGGGAACCAGGACAAAACTTGAGTATCACCAGAGAAGAGTTTTCATCACAGAAAACAGATACGCGTTTTAAGGCTGATACAATATCGGTTCTTTTCAATACTGCACGGTTGGGTTGCTTTTGAGGGATAACAGCACGATAATTAGGGAACCGGCCTTCAATCATGCGGCAGGTTAAACGGTATGAATCAAACTCAAATAAAATATTAGTCTGATTTACTGATATTTCTACTTCCATGCAATCTTCCGGAACAATATTAGAAAGGACTTTGGCAAATTTACTTGGCAGGATGAAGGCTGCCCGTTCCTTGCGCGTATAAGCGGAAGGATTCTCAATCATCGCAAGTCGGGTGCCGTCTGTTGCAACAAATGAGATAGTATCTAAATCTATATCAAAATAGACTCCATTCAGTACCGGACGTAATTCGTCATTGGCACTGCAAAACAATACTTGCCTTATTCCATATAGTAAGTCATTTCCTGATACAAGTAATGGGGTAGCAGTATTATCTGTACTCATTGTCGGGTATTGATCTCCTTTTTCAACAGGTATAGAAAACTTTCCATTAGCATATTTGACTACCAATTCTTTTTCGTAGAGATGAATAGTTAATGGCTGCTCCGGGATTTCTTTTAATCCATCAAGTAATGTTTTGGCATTAGCCATAAAAGAACGATCAGTAAAGTCTGTTTTACCGTCAATATTGGTAGAGATACGCCCGCCTTCTTCTCCTGCTGTAACTAGGATGATACCAAATTCATCGACGACAAACAAAAAGTTGTCATAGGCCGGTATTGAATTTTTGGGCTGTATGATTCGCCCGATTGATTTAAGCTTATCTAATAAAGCTGTTTTTGAAACTGTAATTTCCATGCGTCATTGTTTTGTGGCGCATAGCGTAAAAATGAGATGAGTTTCAGTAATATGAACAATTGAAGCATATATATGCAATAAAAGCCGGATAAAATCATTGTTTTATCCAGCTCAACACCATTTTGGTTGCAAATATATAGAGAGTTTTTGTTTTTGCAAACGTTTCAGGTCTTTTTTTCTTCTTTTTTTTGCAATAAGTCCAAAACAGCACGATTTGCTTTATCACAAATACTATAATCTATATCAATGTAGATATCGGCCATTTTATAATCGTTATTCACATGACCAAGGCAGAAATCAATATCAGCTTTAGGAACTCCAGCCTTGTTGCGTGCCAAGCTGGCCCAGCTGTGACGCGCCCAGTTCGTGGTGATCTTGAAATCGAGTTCTAAATTCATGCAAATGTCTTTCAGCCCATTATTGACTGCCCGCATAAAATTATTCAAGTTACAATAGTTGGTATGAAAGTAGGAGAGGAAATAACCCTCTGTGTATTTATCAAGGAGGATGCGGAGTTCCGGTTCTATTTTTATCGAAAGCGGTATTTGCTCATGATTGTTCCGCGTTTTTGTTTTGGAACGTGTGTATTCCAGCCTTCCACGACGTTCACATGACATGCTATATAAATCATTGATATTGATTCCCATCATATAGAACATCATCATAAAAACATCACGAGCCATATTAGTACATTTCTTATCAGACTGAAAATCTCGGATTTTTAATAAGGTGTTGGTATCTATATTCTTTCGTTTTCTCCGATACTCCGGGATTTCAACTTTCTTGAATGGGTCGCCAGGAATCCTTATAATATCAAAGTCTTCGTTATTATAATAGAGTTTTGCCTTGTTATACAATGCTCTTATTCCCCTAAGATAATGGCTTACCGTGCCTGGTTCTAAAGGTGTGCCGGCAGGTCCGGAGTGATATAAGTCTTTGATCATCTTATTCAGCATGAATGAAGTGATAAGTTTTATATCTATCTTTTTTCTTTTCATGTACCAACATAGGGTATCGATAGAAGATCTGTACCATTCGGCAGTTTTTCTCTTTTCCGTTTGAATTACTATATTTTGAGTAAACTCTACAAAATCTATAAACTCGGCATCAGGAACTAATGATTTTTCTATTTCTTCTTTTAAGTCCTTACATGACATAAATTGGGTTCTTTCTTGTCCTAGCTTCAAATACTCTCTCCTGATCTTTTGGATATACGCATTTATTTCGTACTCTATCATTTCACTGTTAGGTACGTTGGGTAGGATCCGGCCGGAGTCGTCCATGTTTTCTGGGCGGATATAGTAGCTGGTTGCTATATACTGGGATTCTCTATTATGATAGATTCTGATTTTTATATTTGATGTTCCATCTTGTTTTATATGTCTTCCTGTTTGGAAAACGATTGCTTTAAATGTTGCCATACTGTTTTAATGTTTTTTAAATGTTTAAAATTGCATTAAACAGCTTGAATCGGGGTAAATTGGCGGGAAATTGCTTTATTTTCCACTAAATAGGTGCAAATAGAAAAACTTGTTCAAAGATAGTTCAAAGAATTATCCCTTTTATTTGCCCCAAAATAGGGTATAATTGGGTCTATTTTGCACAAACAAAAAAAGCCGATACAAACTGTATCAGCTCAACACCATTTAATTTTTCTTGACTTGAATTTTTCGTCGGGGTAGCGGGATTCGAACCCACGACCCCCTGCTCCCAAAGCAGGTGCGCTAACCGGACTGCGCTACACCCCGAAAACTTTTAACCGAACTCCCTTTTTCTTTGTAGTCGGGGTAGCGGGATTCGAACCCACGACCCCCTGCTCCCAAAGCAGGTGCGCTAACCGGACTGCGCTACACCCCGCTACTTTTTTGAAGGGTTGTTCTTTTCAAAAGCGGTGCAAAGATAGGGAGTATTTTTTAATTAACAATAGCTAAACGAATGTTTTTTACCTATTATTTCTCAATACCTTGAATCTCATCACTTTGCGACCGCACTTTTTTTTCTTGTCAGAGATTAGAAGTATCATCGGACATCGTAATTCATCTTTTCATCTCCTCTTTCACCTTTTCTCTGTCTCTTCGATGAATAGGGAGTTTGCGGGTGAAGGGCAACAACTTCACCACCTCTTCACCTGTAAGCGATTAGGTTTCAAAAATAGTTTCAATCCTTGAAACACTTCGTTTCTCGGTGTGAAACACTTTGTTTCATTAGGAGAAACACTTTGTTTCAAGGCGTGAAACTTTTAGTTTCAAATGGGGTTGAAACTAATAACGAAATAGCTTGACTAATCTTGCTCAATGATGTAATCAGGGTAAGCGGCTATTTGATTTTGTTCACGATGAAAAGAAGGTGAAAGAACGGCTCTTCACCTGCAAACTCCCTGTTAATCGGTGATACAGAGGAAGAGTGAAGGGGATGGAAGAATTGTGCCTATTATAGAGAAAGAATATTAAATTGTTCATAACTGTACCGGAGTGAACAAGCTCATAATGGTATATTGGGGGTGGTTGCCCCGTACATAAATTATCTGTGAGTATGAACTATCTTTCGATGTTTGCTGTTTTATAAATAAGAATTTTAAAATGAAAAGCCTTATGAAAACAAGAAAACAAAAAGAAACAGGTGAAAAAGAAGTGCACTTGTTAGAGCAAAAAGGATATGAAAGAATGGTGAATGAGATTGTCCCCGTTCAACAAGCGGAAGCATATCGCAAGCCAACTAATAAAGCGGTCAAAGAGGCGGTTAAGGAGTTAAATCCCGATACAAATAGTCTGGGTAGTAGAGGATAAGTAATTCCTCTACTACCCAGACTAATCATCGTATTAAAGGATTCGGGAGGCTTTCGGTGGTTCTCATTTAGGGAAAGTAAGAATAAAACAGCTTCCTTTCCCTATTTCTGATTTTACGTTAATACTTCCGTCATGCAAAGTCATGATCTGTTTGCACAGGCTCAATCCGATGCCCGAACCGGATGTTTTGGTGGTGAAGAAAGGAACGAAAATCTTGTCCAAAACATCTGTTAGAATTCCCTCGCCATTATCAGATATTGTTAATGTCGGGTTGTCTTTAGAGAAAAACTTTATCTGTATCTCTTTATCTATTTTTCGCTCGCATGTTTCGCGGGCGTTTTTTAACAAGTTGATAAGCACTTGCTCTATCTGTGCCCGGTCTACATATAAAAATAAATCAGATGCAGGCATTTCGAAATGAATATACTCTTCCGGGAATAATTTCTTTAAGTCCATAAACAATTCTGCAACAGATACTTTAGTACGGACAGGTATCGGAATTCGTGTCAGTCGCCGGTAATTCTCCACAAATCCTAGTAATCCCTTACTTCTTCTGTGAATAGTCTGCATAGCTTGCAACATAGCAGAATACTCCTTTTCTCCGAGTGATTCGGGGATTCCCCTTTCACTTAACGTTTCCGAAAGAGAAATAATAGGAGTGATGGAGTTCATGATTTCGTGTGTTAATACACGAATCAGCTTTTGCCAGGCCTCCATTTCATTACGTTCCAGTACAGAATGAATATTCTTCAGACTGATTAACCGCTGTTTCTTCCCCTGTGTAGCAAATGTGGTGCAGGAAATAGCCATTTCCAGAACGATACCATTCTGCTCGATGCGGATCATGGACATATCATTGCTGATAGAAGCCTCCTGAAGTACGTCCGGTAGTTGTGATATTTGCCCCAGATGGGCCACTGCAGCCTGATTCATCCATTCAATGTGCCCGGAAGCATCGGTTACGAGTACGACAGTATCTACTTTATTTAATAAACTCTCGTAATACTGATGCTTGACTTCCTCTGCCAATAACTTTCCCCGAAAGTCCTTCAATGCATTAGAAAGCTCCTGTGCCCACTCATCCATCATCTTATTTTTGAAAGGCGGATGAAGATTCTGCGTCATATCGTTGTAGCGAAGTCCATCCGTCAATCGTCGTAACAAGGTGATTTGCTTGAACTGTATTCGGTAGAGATGCATACCGGCACCTATCAAAAAGAGAATACAGACGGTAGTGCTGAACCATAACTGTCTTTGATACAGCAGACAACTGCCGATAGAAAGCAGAAAAATAATTAAGATGTGCAATGCTACTTTGAACTCAAATCGTTTCATAAGCCTAATTTTTCAAGTTTGCGATACAATGCAAAACGGGTAATCCCTAAATATTCGGCAGCACGGGAGATGTTTCCGTCGCTGATCCGGAGCGCTTTCTCAATGGCCTGCCGTTCCAGTTGTTCGAGATTCAGTACCATTTCTTCGTCCTTTTTCTGTTTAGGTGTCGCATGAAAAAGGAAGTTTTCAGGTTTTAGCATGGAGCCGTCTCCCAAGATTACAGCACGTTCTATCGTATGTTGAAGTTCTCTCACATTTCCAGGCCATGCATATTTCAGCAGTTTGTTTTTGGCTTCCCGTGTCAGTCCGTGCATTTCTTTTTTATATTTGCGGGCATAATGGTTCAGAAAGTGTTCGGCAAGCAGGATGATGTCATTGCCGCGTTCACGGAGTGGAGGTATATGTATTTCAATCGTGTTGATACGATATAATAAGTCCTGACGGAAATTCCCGTCTTCCACCATCTGACGGATATCAGCATTGGTGGCACATATTAAACGGACGTCGATGGGAATGGTTTGCGTACTTCCCAAACGACTGATTTGCCTTTTTTCGATAGCAGTCAGTAATTTAGACTGCATAGGAAGTGAAAGATTGCCAATTTCATCCAAAAACAAAGTCCCGTTGGTCGCCACTTCCATTCGTCCCGCTTTTGATTTCTTGGCATCGGTGAAAGCGCCTTTTTCGAAACCGAACAGTTCACTCTCAAACAATTGTTCGGGTATACTTCCCAGGTCAATCGTGACAAAAGGTTTGCCGTATCGTGGAGAACAACGATATAATAGTCGGGCAATCACATCCTTTCCCGTACCGTTTTCTCCGAGAATCAGTATATTGGCATCCGTATTACTTAGTTTATTTATCGTGGCAAACACTTCCTGCATGGCCGGTGACTCTCCAATAATATCATTTTCCGAAGCATTTTGCCCGCTAAGAATTTCTACTTGCTCTTTCAGCATGTTGACTTCCTGCTGTGACTGACGCAGTCGCATACCCGAAGTAAGCGTAGCCAGCAATTTATCCTTTTCCCAAGGCTTGGGAATAAAATCGGTAGCACCGGCTTTGATGGCCCGGACGGCCTTGTCCGTATCCGCATAGGCAGTCATAAAAATAACAATAGCTTGTGGGTCAAGCTGCAATATCTGCTTCAGACTTTCAAATCCCTCTTGTCCGCTGATGGCATCCCGGCTGAAATTCATGTCCAATAAGATAAGATCGGGATGAAAGGTGGTCATGAAATGCTCGATCCGATCGGGGGTAGTAGCCACCTTTATTTTCTCCGTATACGGTTCCAGTAGGAGGTTGAGGGCAAAGAGCACGTCCTCGTTATCATCTACTATGAGTATCTTTCCTAATTTGTTGACTTCTTCCATATCTTCTATCCATTTAAACTCCGGGAGCAAAGATATGGATAAATCTCATGTGTTGTGTGTGCGATTGCGCACTAATTTTGTGCGTATATGCACACTGAATGAATGAAAGGAATATTACTATATTATTGAATGATAACTGTTTATCTGAATGGCACATCTTTTGAATGATAAATAACAAATATAACCAACGAATGAATCTGAAATTAATCTTCATATCTCTCGGACTATTGTTGACAGAACTATTGACTGCTCAAGATCAAACCACAGAGCTGTCATTGAAGCAAGTCATAGAGATTGCCCGTATGGAATCTCCCGATGCACAGACGGCACGCCACAGTTTCCGTTCTGCGTATTGGAACTATAAATATTATCGTGCCAATTATCTGCCGTCTTTAAGCCTGACATCCGATCCGAATCTGAACCGTGCCATTAACAAGATAACGATGGGAGACGGTTCGGTAAAGTTTGTCGAACAAAATCTATTGAATACAGATTTAACCCTGAATCTTTCACAGAACTTATCCTGGACCGGTGGCTCTTTCTTTCTCGAAACCTCCGCTCAACGCATGGATCTGTTCAGCGAACATAAATACTCATGGCAGACTTCCCCCATAATGATCGGTTATCGCCAGTCTCTTTTTGGCTACAATAGTTTGAAATGGGATAGACGGATAGAGCCCGTGCGCTATCAGGAGGCAAAGAAAAGCTACGTAGAGACGCTTGAACTCGTATCAGCCAATGCGATTAATAAATTCTTTGCCTTGGCCACCGCCCAGAGCGATTACGATATTGCTTCCTTTAATTACGCCAATGCCGATACACTTTACCGTTATGCGCAAGGCCGCTATAACATAGGTACCATCACAGAAAATGAAATGCTGCAACTGGAACTTAACCGTTTGACGGAAGAGACAAACCGCATGAATGCCCTTATTGAAATGGATAATTGTATGCAGGAACTCCGTTCCTATCTTGGTATTCACGAAGATCGGGAATTACGTGTCCTTGTCAGTCCTCAAATTCCGGATTTCAGTGTGAACCTGAATGAAGCACTGGCACTGGCTTACGAAAACAGTCCGGATATACAGACGATGGAAAGGCGGAAACTGGAAAGTGAGAGTGCTGTGGCGAAAGCCCGCGCCAATGCCGGCCTGAAAGCAGATATCTATCTCCGTTTCGGATTGACGCAGACTGCTGACAAACTGCCCGACGCTTATCGAAATTTGTTGGACCAGCAATACGTAAGTATCGGCATTTCTCTTCCTATCCTAGACTGGGGACGTGGAAAAGGACAGGTGCGAGTAGCCCGTTCCAATCGTGATCTGGTTTACACACAAGTCGAACAGAGCCGGACGGACTTTGAACTGAACGTTCGTAAACTCGTCAAACAATTCAATCTGCAAACGCAACGTGTCCGGATCGCTGCCCGCACGGATGAGACAGCCCAACGAAGAAGTGAAGTGGCCCGCAAACTCTATCTATTAGGTAAATCTACCATTCTTGACTTGAATGCTTCCATTTCAGAGAAAGATAGTGCCCGCCGTAACTATATTTCGGCTTTATATAATTATTGGAGTTTATATTATACACTCCGTAGCATGACACTATATGATTTTGAGCGAAATACGATACTGACAGAAGACTACCATCTTCTGATTGAATAGAGAACAACGAAAAGTCAGTAAAGAATAGTGATGGAACCCTAATTAATAGAAACTTGTAAAACACCAGATAATCTCATGGATATAAAATTAGAAAAGAAACCGTGGTACATTCGTTACAGATACTATCTGATAGGAGGGCTTTTATTTGCCGCCTTTTTGATTTATGTGATTACTTTGTCTTTAGGTCCCAGAAAACTACGGATAGATGCCGAAAATATACAGATTGCAGAAGTGAAAGAGTCTGATTTCATGGAATATGTAGATGTGGAAGGGCTCATTCAGCCTATACTGACCATCAAGATCAATACTCGTGAAACTGGAAGCGTGGAAAGGATTGTCGGTGAAGAGGGAAGTTTGCTTCAGCAGGGAGACACCATTCTTATTCTTTCCAATCCCGATTTGCTCCGCAATATTGAAGACCAGCGTGACGAATGGGAAAAGCAAATGATTACCTATCAGGAGCAGGAGATTGAAATGGAACAAAAAAGTCTGAACTTGAAACAGCAAGCCCTGACAAATAGCTACGAATTGGAACGCCTGAAAAAAAGCATCGCTCTCGACCGCGAAGAATTTCAGATGGGAGTGAAGAGTAAGGCGCAGTTGCAGGTAGCTGAAGATGAATATTGTTACAAACAGAAAAACGCAGCCCTGCAACAAGAGAGCTTGCGACATGATTCTGCTGTCACGATGATACGTAAGGAATTGATTCGTAACGACCGGGAGCGGGAACGGAAAAAGTACGAACGTACTCGCGAACGACTGAATAGCTTGGTGGTCACAGCTCCACTGAAAGGTCAGCTTAGTTTCGTAAAGGTCACTCCGGGGCAGCAGGTTTCCTCCGGTGAAAGCATTGCTGAAATAAAAGTGCTCGATCAATACAAAATCCATACTTCACTTAGCGAATATTATATCGACCGGATCACCACCGGACTACCGGCTACCGTGAACTATCAAGGAAACAAATATCCGCTGAAAATAACAAAAGTGGTTCCCGAAGTGAAAGATCGTATGTTTGATATTGATCTTATTTTTACCGGAGATATGCCCGATAATGTAAGAGTCGGCAAGAGCTTCCGGGTACAGATTGAATTGGGACAGCCGGAGCAAGCGCTCATTATTCCGCGAGGCAACTTCTATCAGTTTACAGGCGGACAATGGATTTATAAAGTAAATGCATCAAAGACAAAAGCAGTTCGCGTGCCATTGAATATTGGTCGACAGAATCCGCAACAATATGAAATAGTAGAAGGTTTACAGCCGGGAGATTGGGTTATTACCACCGGATATGATACCTTTGGCGATGCGGAAGAATTGATCTTGAAATGAATGAAAAATAACAAATAGATAAAACATGAAAACATTGTACTATGCGATACGCTTTTTGTTGCGTACAAAATCATATACTATTATTAATTTGCTCGGGTTAGCCTTTAGTTTAGCTTGTTGCATTATTTTGCTTCGTTATATTCATCGTGAGCTTACAGTAGACACACATTGCATTGATCGTAATCAAGTGTATGGTGTACAGACAACGTTTGAAGGAAATCGGGTATTAAGTGTGGCTGAAATAGGGAGCCGGGATAGTGTTTACATTGATAATAGTGGCATAGTGACGCGTTCACGCATCGTGTTGCTCGAAAATGATTATTTGACCTATCAGTCAAATCGTATTCCTGTTCAAGCTATGGCAGCAGATAGTGCTTATTTTGAACTTTTCCCTTACCGTGTGTTACAAGGTTCAGTGTCCTTGGAAGATCCGGCGTCAGTTTTGTTAATGGAGGGTTTTGCTAAAAAACTTTTCGGCAAAGAAAATCCTATTGGCAAGATTCTCACTTATTCGAATGGAAAGGAGATTAGGGTGACAGGCATATTAGAGGAACCAATTAATAAGCGGATGTTTAATTTTGACTTGGTCCTCTCTTCAAAACTATCATCATTATGGGAGCGTATGCCTTTGGATTTTATCCGTTTCACTTCAGAAACGGAAGTAATGAAAGCCAATAAGGCCGGGAGTTATCCCCGGTTTATCAATCAGGATGCTCGTAGCGGGGATAGTCGGAAATACACTTTCTCTCTAGTTCCTATAAGTGATATGTATTGGGATCGGGCTTTAATTGGTCGATCCGGACCAGATATGCTAGTTAGCGGAAACCGTTCCCAACTATTTATTTTAGGAGGAATTTGCCTGTTGATATTACTTGCAGGTGTGATGAATTTCATCAATCTTTATCTGGTATTGATGGTGAAACGAGGTAAGGTGTATAGCTTGCGGAAAGTTTTTGGAGCTGATAGAAAAGCGTTGTTTAAGCAAATATTCATAGAAAACTTTTTATTGATCGCTGCTTCCATGATAGTAGCCTGGCTCATTGTAGAGGTGACAAATATTCCTGTATCATCCATGTTTGGCAGTCAGCTGATGTATACTGCATTTGATGGGATATTATCATTCTCTATTTTGTTGTTTTTGCCTCTGTTAGTATCTATTTATGCGTTTGTGCAGTGCCAACGTTCTTTGTTGGCTGTTTCAATCCGGAAGGTAGGTACAGATAACCATTCGGTTCGTTTACGTATGATCTTTCTTTTTCTGCAATATATGATTACTTTCCTGTTAGTGGTATTATCAATCTATTTCAGCAAGCAACTGAATTTTATGTTACATACCGATCCTGGTTTTCGTGTAGAGTCTGTAATTCAAGCAAACTTGATATATGAATCACGAGATTTCGCAGTTTACACTATGGAGACTATCAAACAACGGCAAGAGAGGATTACTGAAATAGACCAACTCATGAAGAGTTGTCCGGATATTCAGTATTGGACGACGGGACATTCATCTATTTTGGGAGACTATTATTCTACAAACTTTCAAAGTGTAAAAGGAGAAACAGTTGCGTTGTTGCAATCTTATGTTACTCCTGATTTCTTTAAAGTTTTCAATCTTGCGTTTGTGGATGGAAGTCTGCCGGAAATGGATGAAGACTCAAGAAATAGAGTGGCCGTTGTAAATCGTGCGGCATTGAAAGCCTTAGGATATACGCAATGTGAGGGAGCTATGCTGGTTGATGAAATGATGAAAAGAAACGTCCCGGATTTTCCGGCTCAACCTATTGTTGCTGTAATAGACGATTATTATGACGGACATATTAGTACAGGTGTCCATCCGATGGTCTTTATGGTTGGTAGTCAATTAGACGGTGATTTATATCAGATATATTGCCACTCCGGCAAAGAACAGGCAGTTATTGACTATTTGAAAAGTATTCAAAAGAAAGTGTATGGTACAGAGGATTTTAAATATTCTTTGTTGAAGGACGATGTGGCTGAACTTTATAAAAATGATCGCCAGATAGCTTCTGTTTATGCTCTTTTCGCTTGTATAGCTATTGTAATAGTTTGTCTTGGCTTGTTTGGTATTTCATTATTTGACATTAGGCAGCGTTCCCATGAGGTTGCAATTCGCAAAGTGAATGGAGCATCACTGAAAGATTTATATCTTTTACTAGGACGCAAGTATCTTGTCATATTAGGTGGGGCTTTTGCAGTAGCTCTTCCATTATCCTGGTATCTGATATATGAATACACAAAGGATTTTGTAGTGAAAGCTCCTATAGGTATAGGAATCTTTTTGATAGCTTTGTTATTGGTTGGTGGTATTTCTTTAGGGACTCTATTCTGGCAAATAAACAAGATTGCGCATATTGATCCTGCTAAAATTATAAAAACTGAATGAATCTAAGATATTATGATAAAACACTATTTCAAAGTAGCATTTAGAAACTTGTGGAAGTACAAGGCACAGAATATAATTTCCACCATCGGATTGGCAGTAGGACTACTGTGTTTTAGTATATGTATGTATTGCAGTCGTTTTGTAGAATCTACCAATAATTGCTTTGACAATTATTCCCGCATAGTCGAGTTAAATCTCTATAATGAACAGACTGGCGACTATTTTTCCGGCACACAAGTAGCATTATCCGAAGAACTCCGTACTTGGGCTATGGGTGAAGTGGAAGCGATCTCTTGTATGGCATATCCCCGTGAACGCTCTTTTCAGGTTGAACTGTCTCCGGATAAATCATTGCCATACGATCTTGAAATTATAGAAGTCGATACCCTATACAATAAAGTCTTTACTCCGCAAATGGTAGTTGGTAACTGGCGGACAGCAAGCCGGATGCCCAACGCGGTTATTATAAGCCGGTCCACTGCCATAAAGATATTTGGTCAGGTGGAGACTGCCATTGGCAAACACCTGACTCTTACAAGACGGCTTTATACTTCTCCGGACAGTACACCAAAGACAGGAGGTATTGTGTACACAATCCAAGCAGTGATGGAAGATCTTCCACTGAACAATGATTTTAATTTTATGTGTCATACCGATGCATTGGTTATCAACGACAGTGAGGGACTTTTTCAGAGTCCGAAACGTCGCGATATAACGGGAGCCCGGACATACGTTTTGTTATCTCCGCAGGTTGGCATTACCGGTTTGGAAAAACAATTTTCCAAGCGCGACTATACTTATAGTCTATATAACGAGACTTATACCGTTGTTGCCCGTTATATAGGAGATCGGTCGCAGGAGAAAGGTATTTATATTCTGGGATGGGTCACCGGAATTGTCGGCATATTGATATTGTTGGTTGGATTGATTAATTTCTTTCATTTTCTCATCGGCTCTTTCCTGAATCGCACTAAGGAATACGCCATAATGAAAATGCTTGGTTCTGATTGGAAACGGCTGTTTTGCCTGTTATTAACACAGTCATTGATGATTGTATTTGCATCCTCATTTTTGGTGATATGGGGTATCGAACTAATTGGAGATAGAATGGATTTCTCTTTGCCAGGCCTCACAATGACTTTCCCTCCTGAAACACTATTAAAGCATATTCTGCAATACATTGTTTTTCTTGCATTGCTTTGCATGGCAGTCTGTCTGCTGGTATCCGTCCGTATTCGCAGGTCTTCCATACAGACAGGTATCTATGGAGGTCAAAAACGTCGCGGGAAACAGTGGGGACGTAACTTTATGCTCGGCGTCCAGTTCTTTATTTGCTGGATATTCGTAACGCTGACTGTCAGCCTGTTTTTGCAATCAGGAAAGGTGACTGAAACCTTATTTCATACGTTAAGTCAGGAAGATAAAGAAACGATTCTTAGTATTCCGCTGGACTATCCATTTCTGGAGAATAAAGAAAAACAGGAAATGGTGGAACGTTTCAGGCAGCATGCCGGTGTGAAAGATATTTTGTTATCTGATATATCTTATACTCATGGAATATCCGGAAACTTGTTAATGACGGAGAAAGGAAATGATAACTCTTGGATTGATATTAATGTAATGTGTGTACCATTGAATTTCTTCACCTTTATGAATATTCCGATAACGGAGGGCAGGACGATCCGGACAAAAAAGGATCTCGTAATGGATGAAGTCTGGCAGAAAAGACAAAAGAAAGATATCATCGGAATGAACTTTTACGACCAGACCAGTGATTTCACCGTTTGTGGAGTATGTGCCCCCTTTCAAACAGATGTACATAACCATAATGGCGGATATGCTTTCACACTTTATGATTCTTCTGAATACATAGGTCACTGCTATGTGAAATGTTACCCTGAACAGCAAAAAGAAGTCATGAAATGGATGGAAACCATCCGTCGTGAAGTGCTGCCGGAGAATATTTCTTCCCAAGTACGTACATTTCAGGATGATTTGTACGAAGTGCAGGCAGTGGAATATATTCTGAAAGATATCATCTCGTTTTTTGCAATTGTAAGCATCATCATTACCCTGTTGGGAGTGTATTCCAGCATTACGCTCGATACAGAACGCCGCCAGAAAGAGGTTGCCATTCGCAAAGTGAACGGAGCCGGAATACGTTCCATCATCTGGCTGTTTGCACGTTTGTACCTGATTTTGCTGATGGTGACTGCCGCCATCACCTTTCCGCTCATTTACGTGGTATTGCAACTGTGGAAACAAATGTACACCGTATTTTTTAATGATGGAATATTATATTGGGGAAGCATATTTTGGGGAGTAACCTTATTGACAGTAATTACCATTATCTTTAAAATACTGCGGATTGCACGTCTCAATCCCGCAGAAGTAATCAAAAACGAATAAAATTAATAATTCTAAAAACAATACAGTTATGATTAAGACCATTGACTTACAGAAGATTTTCAAAACGGAAGAAGTAGAAACTTGGGCGTTGAATAACGTCAGTATCGAAGTGAAACAAGGTGAATTTGTAGCCATCATGGGTCCCTCCGGCTGTGGCAAGTCAACATTGCTCAACATTTTGGGGCTACTTGATAACCCGACAGGAGGAGAGTATTATCTGAACGGAACGGAAGTCTCCCGGTATACCGAGTCGCAACGTACCAGTCTTCGCAAAGGCGTGATAGGCTTCGTATTTCAGAGCTTTAACCTGATAGACGAGTTGAACGTATACGAAAATATCGAACTTCCTTTGCTTTATATGGGTATTTCCGCTGCCGAACGGAAAAAGAGGGTAGAGTCAGCTATGGAGAGAATGGCCATTACTCATCGTAGTAAACACTTTCCGCAACAACTTTCCGGTGGTCAGCAGCAACGTGTTGCCATTGCCCGTGCCGTCGTGGCCAACCCTAAACTGATTCTGGCCGATGAGCCAACCGGTAACCTGGACTCCAAAAACGGTAAAGAAGTGATGGGGCTATTGAGCGAACTGAATAAAGAGGGAACCACCATTGTCATGGTGACCCACTCACAACACGATGCCGGTTATGCCGACCGTATCATAAACCTGTTTGATGGACAGGTGGTGACCGAAGTTAGTATGTAAGCACAAGCTATCAATAAAAAGTATATCATGATAAAACATTATCTGAAAGTAGCCTTTCGTAATCTGATAAAGTATAAAACACAAAGTCTTGTTAGTATTATTGGATTAGCAGTCGGCTTTACCTGTTTTGCGCTGTCGGTATTATGGATACGTTATGAAATGACGTATGATAATTTTCATGAGGGAGCCGATCGCATTTATCTGGTACGTGCGCATTACGCCAATGAACCCGGTACAAGTAAATTTACTCCATATCCTTTAATGAAATATTTGCAAGACAAAATGCCGGAGATAG
>ERZ791802.294-NODE-294-length-56313-cov-11.462779_pt1 | contig 56313 bp, 33 predicted proteins | sample MGYA00510308_ERZ791802 | MGnify/ENA primary metagenome ERZ791802 (study PRJEB30046, sample SAMN00792028) | human gut metagenome | study: EMG produced TPA metagenomics assembly of the A metagenome-wide association study of gut microbiota in type 2...
AAAAATACGGGACGATATTGGCCGTATCTTCCCGTATGAGCCTCAGTAATTGTGAACTACTTGTTTGCAGACAAGTATAACTACCAATTTTCTAATTAAACTCGTTACAAATCTATGCAAAATTATTGTATCGTCCAATTTCTTGGAGGATTAAAGTCGCTTAGACGAACCTTAAAAGAAATATCGTTGGCTATGAAATTACTATTAATGCTGCTTGTTTGTTCTGTTGGGCTGACTTATGCGTCTGACGGATATGCACAAAGAAACTCTATTTCGTTGAACGTGAAGAACAGTACTATCGAAGAAGTGCTGCACACGATTGAACGTGAATCCGGATTCGGCTTTTTTATTAACAGCAAGAATCTGAATCTCAATCGCCGGATAACGGTTTCCGTATCGGATAAAAATATCTTTCAAGTACTGAAGCAAGTCTTTGAAGGTACCAATATCGAATATAAGATATTGGATAATCAAATTGTACTGACAGCTAAGGAAACTAAAGTTGTCCAGCAAAAGACGCAAAGCGTTAAAGGTACGGTAGTTGATAAAAATGGAGAACCGTTAATTGGTGTTTCCATTGTGGAGAAAGGAACCACTAATGGAACAGTGACGGATCTTGATGGAAATTATACGTTGACTGTTCATACTGCCAATCCGGTGTTATTATTTTCATATGTGGGGTATCAGAAGAAGGAACAACCTGTCACGGGTTCGGTCTTGAATGTTACTTTGGAGGATGATTCACAAGTATTGAATGAAGTGGTGGTAACCGCCCTTGGTATTAAAAAAGAAGCGAAGGCGCTTTCTTATAATGTTCAGGAAGTATCTGCCAGTGAAATCGTTGGTGTTAAGGATGCCAATTTTGTAAACAGTTTGTCCGGTAAAATTGCCGGTGTAGTTATCAACTCCAGTTCATCTGGTATCGGTGGCGGAGCAAAGGTGGTGATGCGTGGAGCAAAATCCCTTTCTGGAAATAATAATGCGCTGTATGTAATTGATGGTATTCCGATGCCTTCACTGGAAACAACACAGCCGGATGACTTTATGACTGGTATGGGACAATCCGGTGACGGCGCTTCCATGATTAATCCCGAAGATATTGAGACTATGTCTGTATTAAGCGGTGCCGCAGCTTCTGCACTTTATGGAAGCGATGCTGCTAATGGGGTTATCATGATTACCACGAAAAAAGGTGCAAAAGATAAACTTCGCGTCAGTTATGCCAACAATACTTCGTTCTTCAATCCGTTTGTAACTCCGGAGTTTCAAAATACTTATGGTGCAACTACAGGTGAACTGAAAAGTTGGGGGCAGAAAATGGGACAACCCAGTAATTACGATCCATTAGATTTCTATCAAACAGGATGGAATGAAACTAACTCTTTGACTATCAGTAATGGTAATGAGAAGAACCAGACATTCCTTTCTATGGCTGCTACCAATGCGGCAGGCATTGTTCCGAACAATACGTTGGATCGTTACAATTTCACTATCCGGAATACAACTAGTATGCTCAATGACCGTTTGCGTCTCGATTTGGGCGCGAGTTATATGAATGTACGCGAACAGAATATGATATCGCAGGGACAGTATTTTAATCCGATAGTTCCTGTTTATCTGATGTCACCGAGCTACAGTTTGGATATGCTTCAACAGTTCGAAATGTATAATGAAACTCGTAACTTCAAGACACAATATTGGCCATGGAGTAATCAGGGAATTGCTTTGCAGAATCCCTATTGGATTGTCAACCGTGACAATTTTATCAATCATAAGAATCGTTTTCTTGTAAGCGGAAGTTTGAATTTCGAGATCACTAAAGGTATAACATTAGGTGCGCGTGCCAAAATGGATTATACCTCAGCTTTGTTTGAAAAGAAATATTCGGCGTCTACTGATAATATCTTTTGTCAGGACTTTGGCGGATATTACAAAGGCGATGCTTCTACTCGTCAGCTTTATGGTGATGTGATGCTGAATATAGATAAATATTTTGGTGATTTCTCATTAACAGCTACGTTAGGAACCAGCATTCAGGATGTCAATTACCAGTATTTCGATGTCGGTGGTAGTTTGAACTCGGTAGCCAATAGCTTTACAACGCTTAACTTGATGCAGTCTACCGTGAAGTTTCAGCAAGATGGTTATCATGACCAGACGCAATCTATTTTTGCTACCGCACAGTTAGGATGGAAAAGCAAACTTTATTTGGATGTAACAGGGCGTGTAGACTGGTCTTCTGCTTTGGCATGGACTGAGGCGAAGTCAGTTGCTTATCCGTCGGTCGGTCTTTCTGCCATTCTGACAGAACTGTTGCCTATCAAAAACGATGTGCTTACTTTCTTGAAAGTGCGTGGTTCGTATAGTGAGGTGGGAAATGCTCCTACGCGTTATATTGCTTATCAGACCTATCCGTATGAGTCGGCTTCTCCCACAACAGCTACTACGTATCCTAACACAGATATTAAGCCGGAGCGTACCAAAGCGTGGGAAGTCGGTTTGCAGTCTCATCTTTGGAATGATAAATTGGAACTGAACGTATCTTTGTATAAGACATCTACCTACAATCAATTGTTCAATCCTTCACTCCCCTCATCTTCCGGTTATTCTTCTATCTATATTAATGGCGGGCAAGTGGATAATAAAGGTATAGAAGCCAGTCTGACATTGAATCAGCCTCTTGGACCGGTGAAATGGAACTCTACGTTTACTTACACTCTCAATCGCAACAAAATTAAAAAGTTGTTGAAACCGACCACTTTGTCGGGTGGAGAAGTCGTGAGTCAGGACATGATGGATCTTGGTGGGCTTGAAATCGTGAAGTCACGTCTTTTTGAGGGTGGTTCTATTGGTGACCTCTATGTGACCGCTCTTCGTACAGATCATCACGGATATATTGATGTGGATTATGTTAATAATACAGTAGCTATTGACGACAAAGCCGGCGAACGTAAGGATGGCTGGATTTATGCAGGTAACTCTCAAGCCAAATACATGATGGGATGGCGTAACTCCTTCTCTTGGAAAGGGCTGACATTGAGTTGCTTGATTAATGCCCGTATCGGTGGTGTGGTTGTTTCGCAGACCCAGGCATTGATGGATGCTTACGGTGTTTCTAAGGCTACGGCTACGGCACGTGATTTAGGATATGTATTGATTGATGGTCACGAAGTGCCTGCCGTGCAGAAATATTACAGTACTGTGGGAAGTGGTGTAGGCTCGATGTATGTTTACAGTGCTACAAATGTCCGTCTGGCGGAATTGTCTCTCGGTTATGACGTTCCTGTTCAAAAGATAATTCCATGGATTCAAAGTATGAATGTAGCCTTCACCGGACGCAATTTGTTCATGTTCTATTGTAAGGCTCCTTATGATCCTGAACTGACGGCAAGTACAGGTACACACTTTAGCGGTATGGACTATTTTATGTTGCCGAGCCTGCGTAATTTAGGCTTCTCTGTTAAACTTAATTTCTAAAGAATCGACAAGATGAAACAGATATCAAAATATATAAAAGTTGTCAATGGTGCGTTGTTTGCCGGAGGCTTGCTGCTTACAGCTTGCACCAGCCATTTTGAAAATTGGAATATCAATCCGAATGAGGTGACTCCGGAGCAGATGGAACGCGATAACCTTAAAACTGGAGCTTACTTCACACAAATGGAGAGAGGTATTTTCGTGGTAGGTAAGGATAAAGGAGGTTTGTTTGAGGAAACTCAGATGCTGACCGGTGATATATTTGCCAGTTACTTTGCTCCTGTCAAGACATGGGATTATGCCGGAACAGAAGATAATGACTGTTATAAACTCTATCGGCAGTGGTATAATTCACCGTTCAACAACGCTTATACTGAAGTGATGCAACCGTGGCAAAGCATCGTGGAGAATACCGATGAGGTTTCACCTGCGCGTGCTTTGGCGACTATTGTCAAGGTGTTTGGTATGAGCCGTATTACGGATAAGTATGGTCCTATTCCTTATTCTAAGTTTGGTACAGGTATTCATGTGGCTTATGACAGCCAGAAAGATATATACTATCGCTTCTTTGAAGAGTTGGCAGATGCCATTGATGTGCTTACTGGATATAATAGCCGGACATCCGAACCTTATATGGAACGTTATGACTATATTTATAATGGCAGAGTAGAGAAGTGGATAAAGTTTGCCAATACACTCCGTCTCCGTTTGGCAATGCGCATTTCTTATGTAGATGAAACAAAAGCCCGGACTGAAATAGAAACTGCAATAGGTCATAGTATAGGGTTGATGAGAACTATTGATGATAATGCGGTTTTGAAACAGGCTGCATCGTTCACTTTTATCAATGAGTGGTGGGAAGCATTTGAAAGTTTTAATGATTTTCGTATGAGTGCTACTATGGATTGTTATTTGAAAGGTTTGCAAGATCCGCGTTTGGCATGTTACTTCAAGGCTGCGGCGAAGGATGGAGCATATCATGGAGTAAGGAATGGACAAACTAGCCGTAATCAGGGAACATTGTCTGAAGCTGCTTCCAGTATGAATGTGGGACAAAATGATAATATAGAGTGGATGAGCGCTGCTGAAACTTATTTTTTACTTGCAGAGGCTAAATTGCGTTTGAACTTGGGGGATAAAACTGTACAGGAGTATTATGAAGAAGGTGTGAGAATATCTTTCTCTTCCAAAGGTGCTACGGGGGTGGATACTTACCTCGCAGATAATACAAATGTGCCGTCTACATCTTTTGTAGATCCGACAACCGGACGTAGTACTGATGTAAGCAGTATGGTTTCAAACTTGACAGTGAAGTGGAACGATAATGCTACTGAAAGTAAGAAACTGGAGCGTATTATGATCCAGAAATGGATTGCTCTTTTTCCTGACGGTCAGGAGGCATGGAGTGAGATGCGTCGTACAGGTTATCCAGGAATTGTAACTATCAGTTCGAATCGTTCCGGTGGTGAAGTTCCTGAAGGAGAACTCATCAGTCGCCTGAAGTTCCCGACAACAGAGTATTCTGACAATAGCGAGAATACACAAACTGCCATCTCTCTATTGAAGGGTACGGATATTGCCGGTACACGTCTTTGGTGGGATGTGAAAAGGTAATCAGATATATAATGTAGAATAATCTAACTAAGTAATTAGAATATGAAAACAATGAAATACTTGTTGACCGCGATAGCCACAGGCAGCCTGATGGCTGCGTGTAACATGGACATCGAATCGTTGACCATTCAGCGACCGTTGACTTACGACGACCAGTACTACCAAAACCTGCGCGATTACAAAGCAAGTGATCATGAAATTGCTTTTGGATGGTTTGCGCAGTATGGACCTCAAAACTCAGCGGCTGTTCGATTTATGGGATTGCCCGACAGTCTTGACATTTGCTCTATGTGGGGCGGCATCCCGGTAAAGGAGAATACTGAGATATGGGAAGAAATTCGTTTTGTGCAGAAAGTGAAAGGAACCAAAATGCTCTGTGTGGCAATTACACGTATTGATGCGGAAACTGATGAACACGATTTTAAGAAGGCTTATAATGAAGCGAAAGCAATGCCGAATGGTGATGAACGAACCGCAGCGCTTAATCGTTCCTTTGAAATGTATGCCGAATATTTCCTTGATCAGGTGTTCCTGAATGATCTTGACGGCTTCGATGCTGACTATGAACCGGAAGGCGACTTTTTGAGTGGCTCAAATTTTGAACACTTCTACAAGCATATGGCTAAATATATGGGGCCGAATCCAGATATCACGAAAGAAGAACGTCTACTACTTATTGAAGAACGTTATGGAAAAGAAATAGCTTCGCAAGAAGGCATTTGTGACAAGATGCTGAATATTGACCAGACATCTACCGGCATGACAAGTCTTGTTCCATATAGTAATTATTGTTTCCTTCAGGCGTATGGTGGTGGAACTGGTGCCGGCGGATGGCCTGATGAAAAGGTGGTATACTGCTGCAATATGGGTGACGGTTGGCAAGGTGATATGCAGTCTATGTACAATCAGGCACGTTATAAACCTGCGAACGGTAAACGTAAAGGAGGTTTTGGAGCATTCTTTATCCATCGTGACTATAATGTGCACGAATACAATCCTGAACCTTACTATCGGTTCCGTCAATGTATCCAAATACAGAATCCGGCTATCCATTAATTAACTTTTTAATGAAAGATGACAATGAAAAATAGAAAAAATCTGTTTTATATAGGTATGTTCGCCATCTGTGTGCTCGGTTTTGCTGCTTGTGGCGATGATGAGACTTACGATGTCTATGGAGATCCGTATAATAGAGTGTACATTTTGGATAATTCCAAGGAGTATAAGATAGTGCAGACTCCCGTCAGTACAGTCAGTAATGTCGATTTCACATGGGAAGCGAGATGTTCAAAGAAAGCGAGTGGAGACATTAGAGTAACGGTAGCGGTTGATAACTCCCTGATTGATGCTTATAATGAAGAACATGACACCGAGTTTGAAGCTTTGCCTGTTGAAGCTGTTGTGCTGGAGAATGCAGAAATGACTATTCCCGCGGGAGAAATGGTGGTGGCGGACGCTGTACATCTAAAATTGACTGATGACGCGAATGTTCTCTCTACCCTTAAAAGTGCGAAAGGATATATTATTCCTTTGAGTCTTGTTTCAGCAGAAGGTGGTAATTCGCAGTTGAGCACTAATATGCTGGCACCTTCTTTCTTGACTATTACTGTGACCGAGGATAATATGAATCATGAAGCTATCCAGTATACAGGTACTGGCACATTAGTTGCAGACCAAACAGGATGGACTGCTACCACCAATGACGCTGTTGGGTCTTGGGCTGAACCGATTGAAACTATCTTTGATGGAAATTATGAAACCAGTTGTTACATGACTACCGATTCCGGTGACTTTCTTATAGATGTTGACATGGGGAAATCATATTCTTTTGATGGCATCAAAATGACAGTTTCCGGATATGATTATGAAACTTATACTGAAAAAGAAATTGGGGCATTCTCTGCCGGTATGATTGTCAGTACAAGTGATAACGGTATGGATTGGAAGTCGCAGGGAAAAATTGAAAAAGATGCTGCGGCTTGTGTTTTCTATGCGCCGTTGACTGCCCGATATATTCGGATTATTGTTCCGGATGTAAGTGGCTGGGGTACATATTGGGAATGTGGTGTGTTTAATGTTTACGCTAAATAATAATTGAAGTTATGAAGAAATATACGCTCTTATCTTTATTCACCTTGTTGCTTTGTGTGTCAGGTTGCAAGACTGAACCTGATTACAGCGATGCTGTCTATATGACCGGCACGTTGACTTCTTCAAATGTGAAATTCCTCGTTGAGGGACAGTCTACCTTAGGCTTGACCGTGACTTCAACCGATAAGACGGACACTGATGTGAAAGTTGGTGTGCAGGTGGCTCCTCAGCTGCTTGAGTCTTTTAATGCCTCTACCGGTCGTAACTGCCAGATGCCGCCCGAAGGTAGTTATAGTTTTGAAGGTGGTGAAGTGGTGATTCCTGCCGGGCAAAACCAGTCTACGCAAGTCAAGGTAACAGCTGATTCCGAGAAATTACAGGAAGGTGTATCCTATTGTCTTCCTGTATCTATTACTTCTGTGTCAAATAGCGATCTGAAAGTGATGGAAACTTCCCGTACTGCTTATGTTATGTTGACTAAGGTTATCAATATCAAGGCTGCTTACTTGGCACGTCGGGGATATTTTAATATTCCATCGTTCGGTAATCAGGAAAACAGTCCGGTAAAAGCACTCGGACAGATGACATTGGAGATGAAGGTACTTCCTAAGTCCTTCCCGGTTGGTTCGGAAAGAAATGCGAATGGTATTAGTTCGTTGTGTGGATGCGAAGAGAATTTCCTCTTCCGTTTTGGTGATGGGGCCGGTAATCCCGTTAATAAATTGCAGTTTGTGAAAGGGTCAATTGGTGCGGCTTCGCATCCCGATAAGAAAGACCATTATGAGTCATGGGTAGAAAAAGAGTTTCCTACCGGTCATTGGTTGCACTTTGCTGCCGTATATGACGGTCAGTATTTACGTCTCTATTTGGATGGTGAACAGATTCACTTTGTGGAAACCAAGAATGGCGGAACCATTAATTTGAGTATGGCTTATGACGGTCATACATGGGAGGACACGTTCTCTATTGGTCGTTCTGCAGGTAACGCACGTTTCTTTGATGGTTACATCAGTGAATGTCGTGTATGGAATGTGGCACGTACGGCTGCCCAGATTGAGGATGGCGTTTGCTATGTAGACCCCACAAGTGAAGGGCTAATCGCTTATTGGCGTTTTGATGGTGAAACGCAAGATGACGGTACGGTGCTTGATATGACAGGACATGGACATAATGCTGTACCGGGTGGTACTGTTACTTATGTCGACAATCAGAAATGTCCGTTCTAAAATAGGGTAGAATAGAGGTTGTTTTTCACTCAAATGGAGCCTGCTGTCAAATCAGCTTTGCCACAAGGCATTGCGGGATGATAGCAGGTTTCTTATTTGAAATGTTTTTTATAATGGAGAAATAAAGTCATTAATATAAATAGAGGTTATTTATGCTAAATAGAATACGTGGATTGCTATTGTTCGTTGGCCTGTTGATGATGGGAACCTGCGTTTATGCACAACTGCCAATAGAATCCTATAAAAATCCCCAACTACCAGTCGAACAACGAGTGGCAGACTTACTCTCCCGCATGACCGTGGAAGAGAAAGTCGGGCAGCTTCTCTGTCCCTTAGGTTGGGAGATGTACGAGATAAAAGGAGAAACAGTCACCGCTTCCGACAAGTTCAAGCAACTGATGAAAGAACGTCATGCCGGAATGCTTTGGGCAACCTACCGTGCCGACCCGTGGACAAAGAAAACGCTCGAAAATGGTCTGAATCCCGCATTGGCAGCTCAAGCCGGAAACGCCTTGCAGAAATACGTAATGGAGAATACCCGTTTGGGGATTCCCTTGTTTCTGGCGGAAGAAGCCCCGCATGGTCACATGGCAATCGGTACTACTGTCTTTCCGACGGGAATCGGAATGGCAGCCACCTGGTCACCCCGGTTAATAAACGAAGTTGGAAAAGCGATAGGAAAAGAAATACGGCTTCAGGGCGGGCATATTAGCTATGGCCCCGTGCTTGACCTTACCCGCGATCCGCGTTGGTCGCGAGTAGAGGAGACGTTCGGTGAAGACCCTGTATTGACAGGTATAATAGGGAAAGCAATGGTTGAAGGACTGGGTGGCGGAAATCTATCCCAACCATACAGCACACTGGCTACATTGAAGCATTTTCTGGCATACGGAATCTCGGAGAGCGGACAAAACGGAAATCCCTCTTTTGTGGGGATACGTGAATTGCACGAGAACTTTCTTCCCCCTTTCCGACAAGCAATTGATGCCGGAGCCTTGTCTGTCATGACTTCTTATAATTCGTTGGATGGTATCCCCTGTACTGCAAATCACTATTTACTGACTGAACTTTTGAAGAATGAATGGCAATTTAAAGGATTTGTGGTTTCGGATTTGTACAGCATCGAAGGGATTCACCAAAGCCATTTTGTTGCGCCAACCATGGAGAAAGCGGCTGCCATGGCTTTATCGTCCGGAGTAGACGTAGACTTGGGCGGTGATGCGTATATGAATATAATCAATGCCGTAAATACCGGTCGTATCAGTAATGCGGCACTTGACGCATCTGTCGCCCGTGTGCTCCGGTTGAAGTTTGAAATGGGTTTATTTGAGAACCCATATGTCATCCCTGAAAAGGCGGAGAAAGAAGTGCGCAATGATGCGCATATTGCTTTGGCACGTAAGATAGCGCAAGCCTCAATCACTCTGTTGAAAAATGACCGTTCACTGCTTCCGTTAAATAAGAATATTTCCAAAGTAGCATTGATAGGCCCTAATGCTGATAATCGTTATAATATGTTGGGGGACTATACCGCTCCTCAGGAAGAGAAGAATGTAAAGACCGTATTGGATGGAATCAGGACTAAGTTATCTCCATTGCAAGTAGAATATGTGAAAGGCTGTTCCATACGCGATACTTTGACATCCGATATTGAACAGGCTGTCGCTGCCGCCCGACGTTCAGAAGCCGTAATTGCCGTAGTAGGTGGTTCCAGTGCCCGTGATTTCAAAACCAGTTATAAGGAAACGGGTGCTGCAATTGCTGATGAAAAGACGGTCAGTGACATGGAATGTGGTGAAGGGTTTGACCGTGCGACGCTTTCTCTATTAGGGAGACAGCAAGAATTGCTCAAAGCATTGAAAGCTACGGGGAAACCGTTGATTGTAGTGTATATCGAAGGACGCCCTTTAGATAAAACTTGGGCTTCCGAAAACGCCGACGCCCTGTTGACAGCCTACTATCCGGGACAAGAAGGTGGAAATGCCATCGCTGATGTCCTGTTCGGAGATTATAATCCGGCAGGAAGATTACCACTGACTGTTCCCCGTTCGGTAGGGCAGATTCCCATTTACTACAACAAGAAAGCACCTCGGAATCATGATTATGTAGAACTGTCCGCTTCTCCGCTTTATGCTTTCGGATATGGTCTGAGTTATACAACTTTCGAATATTCGGATTTACGTGTATCATCCATATCCCCTCATTCTTTTGAAGTTTCATTCAAGGTCAGGAATACAGGGAAATATGATGGCGAAGAAGTGTCCCAACTTTATTTGAGAGATGAATACGCTTCGGTAGTGCAGCCGCTGAAACAGTTGAAATACTTCGAACGCTTTTATTTAAAGCGTGGAGAGGTTAAGGAAGTGAAGTTCGTTTTGTCTGAAAGTGATTTTACGATAATAGACCGGAATTTGAAAACGGTAGTGGAACCGGGGACTTTTCAGGTAATGGTCGGGACGGCTTCGAATGATATTAGATTGCAGGCAAAAGTGGTGGTAAGATAAGATATCGGTATTTGATAGAAAAGACGGTGAAATCCTCGTCAGGCAACAGTGAGTTTCTATTGTCTGACGGGGATTTTTCGTTTACCAAGGGTGAGTTTGTAGTCTTGTGAGAAACTTTTCAACAAATAGCAGCATGCTGATTAATGACACAAAAAAAGACGAGACAAATGCCCCATCCTAAATGTTTTCACAACGGAATAATCCTTATTGTGAATTGCTTCAAATTAGTGATACAAAGATAGTGTTTTTCGGCAAATTCCTTTGGTGATTGTAGGGTAATTTGATATGATTTGTTTAAATTTTGATGAAATATGTTGCTGTTTGAGGTGGATATATTAAAAAATGAACAAAAAAATAAAAAATAGATATTGATGGTAATAAGCATACTTGTTTATTTTGCATAAAATTAACTCGGAGCTATTGGAATATGTAATATCGGTATACTGAGTATTACCAGATTTAAAGTTTGCGTTAACTAAGAATTTGTATTATGAAAAAAAAGTATTTATGGGGAGTGGCTTTCTGTATGCTGGTTTGCATTTGGGGCTGTTCCGATCAGGATGATAATCTGATAAATCCTGATAAGATGATCCAAATGTATGGTTATCCGTATAATTTGCAAAGTGGAGTTATTTGGCAAAGTAATCCAAATGCAATTGTTTCGAGTATCCCTTATATATATGAGGATACTTACGAGAAGGGTGGTACGATGGTGACTGACCGTGTGGAAGGTTTTCGTGCTGGTGATGAACGGATTGAGACCGGTAACTTTATGATTTCGCTCTATGAAACAGGTCTTTACGGCAATATGGAATTGGAAAAAGCCCAAGGTGAGGGAGCTTGTATCTGTTTCCATCTAGCATCTCCGGAACTTGGAGAATTGGCTCCGGGAAAATACGTGTTTGGAGCAGATAAGGAACCCTATACTTTCATTGGATATTGCTCGTCCGATTACAATACGCAGAATAAAGAGAACATTCCTGCTGTCCTTTCTGAAGGAGAAGTGACAGTTGAAAAGAATGGTGATAAATATCGTGTAGTATTTCAATGTAAAACGACTTTTGGCGGAGATATTACAGGAGAGTATAATGGGACACTTCAGCAGCACAGGGTGTCGCAGGTTAGTTCTACCGAATATAACAATGTCTCTTTGTCGGGGCTGATGGATGAGGTGGAAATTGTGATGTGGTATACGGGTGATGTAATACGTAATATTCTTGACCAAATCGGTCTTGAAGGTTTTCCTCTCAAAGATGGTGCAGAAATGTTAGGTCTGATTGTTGACGGAGAGAAGTTTATCGATCCCGAAAGTTCAGGTACCGATTTTGATACTGAATACAATGGAATGTCATTGTTCTCTTTAAGTACAGGCTTAAGTCAGATAGCAAATAACGCTAGAAAAAATAGAGAACAGATAGATTTGGCGTTGACGTGGAATAAAGAACAAGAGGCGTTCTATTTTGAATCGCCCATACGTATTCGTAGTATGTTGGATCATAGGTCTAAGTACGATTTTCCTTGTCATACGGTTTATATGAATGCGCCTGAAGGTTTCTCGGAGACTGATTTTGAGAATTTGAGTGCAGATGATTTTTCTTTTCAAATTACCGAAGAAAAGGTGAAGATTTCAACAGTAGATTTTAAGCCTGCTTATGTTTTTTTCCAGACGGGAAAAGGGGTTCTGGGTGTCATCAAAGTGAAGTCCTATGTTCCGCAGGATATGAAAACTGAATATGATATATATAGTGGTGGTTATATTGATTCTCCCTTGAATCCATCCCTTCAACTGGAAATCAAATGCCCGGCAGTTGTAGCCAATCCACAAATCAGATAATCTAATAAAAAACACTGGACATTATGAAAGTTCAATATCAACTCTACTCCCCATTGGCAAGACAGTTGCGTGCTGTATGGACGTTCCTGTTCTGTCTCCTCTGCATTTCAGGGAGTGCGCTGGCAGCATCGTCCGTCCAGCAAGAAGGCAAACAGAATAAAGTAGAATTAACAGGTCGTGTAGTAGATACCACAGGAGAACCTTTGCCGGGAGTGACCGTCACCTTACAGGGAACGACACATCGCACGGGGACCGATGCCGAAGGATATTTCCTGTTCAGCGTGCCCGCCAGTGAGAAAGGATATACGCTGGAGTTCACCTTTATCGGTATGAAAATGCAGGCACGCCATATCAGCCAGCCGGGCAAATCTATCCGGGTGGTGATGCGCGAAAGTGCTGAAGCGTTGGATGAAGTCGTTGTTACAGGTATGGAAGTGATAAAGAAAGACCGTATGACTGGTAGTGCCACGGTTATTACCGCCAAAGATCTGAAGATGCAGGGTATTACCTCTATCGACCGTATTTTGGAAGGTAAAGTTGCGGGACTGAATAGTGCTACCGTGTCCGGTGCGCCGGGTACACGTTCTAAAATCACTATCCGTGGTGAAAACAACCTGAGTGGTAATTCCGAACCTCTGTGGATTGTTGACGGGCTTCCTATGACGCAGGGAGTTCCTCAAAGTAATACAGGAGATTATGCCGGAACGATTATGCAGGATGGAGTAGGCAATATTATGCCGGAAGACATTGAATCTATCAGTATCTTGAAAGACGCTTCGGCTGCCGCCATTTATGGTGCGCGCGCAGCTAATGGTGTTATCGTAATCACAACTAAGAAAGGATTCCGTTCCAAAACACAAATCAATTATAGTGGTACTTATGAGTGCGCTTTTGCTCCGACTAACCGTCTCGATTTTATGAATTCTGCCGAGAAGTTGAGATATGAACAGTCTATTATTAATAACTTCGGGCTGGAATATGCTTATCTTACAGGTCGCGGCGGATATAGCTACAAGCGAATGGTGAATGGTTTCCTGACTCCGGGTGAGTATAACGCCACTATTCAGAATCTGGCACAGATCAATACCGACTGGTTCGACGTACTTTTCCGTACGGCTCATTCACATTCACACAATGTCAGTCTGCGCGGAGGTTCTGAAGAACTGACGTATTATACTTCCGTTAATTTTCAGGAAAAGAACGGTATTCTTCTCTCTAACAAGTACCAGAGTGCCGGGTTGTTGATGAAACTGGATTATCGGCCTATCAAAAATTTGATTGTGGCTCTGAACGTTTCCGCCAATACGCGTAAGAATAGGGACAATGCTTCTGCTATTGATCCGTTCACCTATGCCATGTTTGCCAATCCTTATGAACGTCCGTATGACGAAAACGGAAACTATGCAGCCGACCTTAGTTATCTGAGTAATAATTACACTACGGAACGTGCTTCCGGCTATGTGTACGATCAGTTCAATATCTTGCGCGAAATGAAGGACACACGTAATATACAGGATGGTTCGGATGTGGAGATGACACTAAATCTCCGCTATGACGTGCTGCCCGGGTTGTCTGTAGAGTCTATTTTCCGGAAAGGTGTCAGTTACAACACGGAAACTACTGAAGTAGAACCGGGGACGTATACATCTTGGACGAATGAAGCGTTTGCCCGCAATGCATACCGCTATTACGACATCATGCCAAGCGGGTATGATAATGGAGAACTTTCCGAAAATTCCGGAAAGAACCATAGTTGGGCTATCCGTAATCAGATAGATTATTCATTCACAATCAAAAAGGATCATTTGTTCAGTATCTTACTTGCCAATGAAGTTATGTCGAAGAAATATACCAGTTTCGGTTATACTTCACCTATTTATTATGGAGATTATCGCATTACGGGTATCCCTACCTTTGACAAGAATGTACCTTACGAAGATATGGTTTCCGCTATCAGCAATATGTTCCATACGAAGGACGGGCAAGACCGTAGTGTTTCATTTCTTGGTTCTCTCCGTTACGGTTATAAAGACCGGTATATTTTCAATTTCAATTATCGTGCTGACGGTGCCGACGTAATCGGTGATACGAACAGGTTCACTCCGCTATGGTCTGCCGGGTTGCGTTACAATCTGCATAAAGAGAAATTTTTTGCGAATCCTATCGTCAATGAACTGTCACTTCGGGCTTCCTATGGTTTCACGGGAAATATTGACCGCTCCGCTTATCCATTCTCTACCATCTCTTTCGGTAATGTGATGTATATGGGCAATCGTTTTGCTACGGGATTTACTTATCCTAATCCTACTGTCGGCTGGGAGAAGAAAAAAGACCGCAACATCGGTCTGGATATGTCGTTGCTCAATAGTCGTGTGAACATTACTCTGGACTACTATTTCAATGAAACGGAAGATATTCTTGAGAATCTGGAAATTCCTGCTTCTACCGGACGGACTACGGTGAAGGCGAATGGCGGTATTGTTGAAAACAAGGGATTGGAATTCTATACTAACATTAAATGGGTGAATAATAATGACTGGACTTTTAGTACTGCTTTCAACATTGCCCGCAACAAAAATGTGATAAAGAAATCATTCTATGATTATGATTCTTATCAAGATGCCATTAAATCAAATGTCAGCATGGGTGGTGTCATTAATATTATCGGACAAGAAACCGGAAGTATTTATGGCTGGAAGGTGGCAGGCGTAAATCCGCAGACAGGTAATCCGCAATATTATCTCACCGAAGCCGGTAAAAGGGCGTATGGGGCATTCCTTGATAAATGGGATTCCTACAGTGAGGAGCAGAAGAAACAGTATTTGGCTATGATCGGCTCTCCCAACGGCATTCCGGATGTAGTGGATTTTGTGCGGGATAGTGATAAGAAAATGGGATATCAGATGCCTTCCATGCAATATCTCGGTCGTTCGAATCCGAAGTTTGTGGGAGGTTTCAACACTTACTTGAGATATAAAGGTTTGGAATTCACGACCTCGTGGACTTTCAAAACCGGTCATCTTGTACCCAACTTCAACGATTATCAGAATGCGCCGAATAACGAAGCCAGTTCGGCGAGAGCGGCACTCGGATATTCTTCCGACCTGAAAGTGTCTGCTACCAATCGTGAAAAGCGATATCTGTATTATTGGCAATTCCCGGGTGATCGTACTGACATCCCGAAATTCACCACCTCGGACAATGATTACTGGGCTTCGTTGTGCACCTCTGACAAATATTCGAAGGGAGACTATCTCCGTCTGACTAATCTCTCGTTGAGTTACCGCTTCCCTTCAAGGCTTATCAAGCAGTGGGCGGGTATGCAAAACCTGTCTTTAGGATTCAACGCCCGTAATCTGGTGACGTTTACCAAGTATAGAGGGCTGGATGTCGGTACCGGAAATGCGTTCTCTTATCCCGTTGCCCGCGAATTTAACTTTAAACTAACTGTCGGATTCTAAAAATAAGGAGAATTATGAAGAAAATAAGTATATTGGTCGGAAGTTTGTTATGCATTCTGACAACATCGTGTGACAAGTTTCTTGAACTTACGCCGCGTGACCAAAAGGTAGTCAGTACGATAGAAGATTATCGGGATATCATGGCAAGTTTCATGTACTACCTGAAAACACCGGATATGCCCCGACAGGAAAACATTTTTGGTATCGATGCCTTTACAGTACCTTTTCATTCGGATGTTCATGGTAATCTTGCCGTATATACCGGAGAAGTGAATATCAATACAAATTCTTCCCAATATTATGATAAGAAAGCCGGTGATTATACACAAACGGGGAAGAGTATGCAGACTTGGCTGATGAGTAACGAGGAGGCGTGGCGGCAGTATTATAATTTTTTAGGTCCCATTAACCTCATAATCTCGGATATCAGTACGGCGAAAGGAGATAATGAAAATCTGCGTAATTATGTGAAAGGCGAAGCGCTTGTATGGAGAGCTTACACTTATTTTAAATTGCTGCAATATTATGCTCCTTATAAGGATAACAATTATGGAATTCCCGTCTATCTGACTCCTCAAATGGAGATAGGAACCACTATGCCGTCACGTGAGACGCAGCAAACTGTTTTCGGACAAATATTTGCTGATTGTAACGCGGCATTCGATTTAATGGAGCAGACACTGACGAATGAGTGGAACTTTATATGGCGGAAAGATTTTATTCATGCCATGCTGGCAAGTGTCTATACATGGAAAGCGATGTCCGGTGCGGCAGAACCTTCCGATTGGGAGGATGCGGGGAAACATGCTACAGAAGCTATGAAAGGACGGTCGTTGACGCATTCTGCAGAAACTTTGAAACGGGTATTCGACTGTTCAACGGCAACATATACTGTAGATTTGACGAACGACGAGTTCTTCGTGAGAATTATGGACGGAGAATATACCAATGTCTGCGACTTGTATAGTACCTATCTGCAAGATAACGTAAGTGACGGAAGAATCACTGCCACCTATGCTTCTTTCTTTACTGACAGTGATATCCGGAAAAGTGTGTGGTTCAAAAACGGTATGTATAATAATAAATACAATATGATGGGGGAAAACGGGAAATGCAGAGGTTGCCTGTTGCCTTTCCGCTTGGCAGAAATGTTTCTTATCAAAGCCGAAGCATTGTGTAGGCAAGAAAAAGATGGAGAAGCACGCAGTGTTTTGACCGATTTCTGTAATGCACGTTACACTTCTGCTCCTGAGATACCATCCGCACACGAAGCGTTATTGAATGCGATTCTCGATGAACGTAACCGGGAGTTTTATCAGGAGGGGGATTTCCGTTGGCTGGATATGAAGCGTTTGGGTATCAGAATGGAACGGACAATCAGCGGTGAGAGACATGTGCTGGCTCCTGACGATTTTCGTTATAGTTTCCCTATTCCGGCACGGGAGATGAAACTCAACAAGAATATGGTGCAGAATCCGGGTTGGGAACAAATCATCATTTATTAACTCTTCAAAAAAAGACCTTTATGACTAAGAAAACAATCATACGCTTTTTCGGAATGGCGTTGATGCTGCAAGCATTTTCGGCTTGCAGTCCTGACGATTATACTTATCATGACAACAGTATCATGAGCATTGAAGATATAGATCATATAGAATTGATAGCCAATCAGAAAATGGTGCTTGCCGACGGCAGGGCGCAATTGGAACTCTATCCTCGTTTATTTACCAAAGACAACTACCAGATTCCTGATGAACGGATACAGGACGACTGGCTGGAATATACTTCTGAATCAGGCATTGCCTTGCAACGTTATTTCTCTACCACTGACGTTTCTTTTGTCGGAAAAACAATAACGGCAAAGTTGAAGATAAAAGGTACTCAGTTGGAGTCTAATCCCGTATCATTTCAAGTGACAGAGCCGTTGGAACGGCAATATACATCGGAAATACGCATTCCGGTTGTTTTTCATATCATCCAGACAACGGAAGATATCGAGTCTTTTGGGGGCGCTTATAAACAGGAGCAGATAGAACAAGTGCTTCGTAAACTGAATTATATGTTTAGCGGAGAAACTACGCAGAACCCTGTAGGGGTGGATACTCATATCCGTCTGGTACTTGCCGGTTATAGTCCGGATGGTAGCCGGATGATGGAACCGGGTATTAACCGGTTCACGATGAAAGAAATTGATGCTACTAATAATTATGAGGATTTTCTGGTAGCAAACCATCTGATATGGCCCGCCGGACAGTATATGAATATATGGCTTATTTCTGATCGTGGCAGTGTGAGCGGAACTTTCTCGAAAGTTAGTAACCGTTGTATTCCTCAGTATGTTCCGGCAGATGTGCAGGGAATGCCTGAAGGTATTGAATGGAAGGAATATCAGGATGAACCTTTGCTTGCCAAGGACTTGGGGGTGCTCTACAAATTACAGGAACTGGATAAAATAGACCGGAACTTTAAAGTTAGCGAGTATGAGCCGGGATATAATGAAATTGGTTATTACATCGGGCGGTATTTGGGATTATTGCCTACTTGTAATTATATGAATGATGAGATTGGTACGGATTATTGTGATGACACATTGAATTATATAAGGGACGAATCTAAACCGGGAAAGAACGAAACATGGTACAAAGAGAGTGAAGGATGTTACTTTCGGGCGGAGAATATCATGGACGACCCGACAGGGGGGCATTGCTCCGTTTCACGTGATCAGTGTATGAGAATGAGATGGGTGTTGAACAACTGTGTCGGACGTTCGGCGTGGAAATCGGATTTTGCATTCAAAGGCAAATAAAAAATGTATTGAAACATATTTATATTTAAATGAATTATATGAAGTATTCTATTTTTTCAGCCGTTGCCTGTATGTTGGTAGGGTGTATGGCTTGTACGGGAAATGCCGGTTATAAAATTACCGGAACAGTGGAAAATGCGCAAGAAGGCGACACTGTAGTCCTTCAGGAAGCGGTGAACGGAGATTTGTCTCCACTGGAAACGACTGTGATCCGGAACGGTTATTTCACTTTTGAAGGAAAGCAGGACTCTGCGATTTGCCGTTATATCACCGGCAAGATAGACGGACGTGAATATATGGTTGATTTCTTTTTGGAAAATGGCAATATCACTGTCAGTTTAACCAAAGAGGCTGTTTCCGCTACCGGAACCTATATTAATGATATTCATCAAAAAGTCCGTGAGGTGGTGGATAAGGCGGTTGCCGAAATAGATGAGGCTTATGCTTTCTTGCGTGATACAACTTTGACAGACGAACAACGTAAGGAGGGAGAACAACAGGTAAGGCTGAAGGAGGCGGCATATTATCAGATTGTCAAAGATTGTATGAAGCAACAAATTACCAATCTTGTCGGCGTTTCTCTTTTCAAACAAATGTATCGTGAAAATACACTGGAAGAAAACGACTCATTATTGCAACTAGTGCCTGCTATGTATCAGGGGGATCAGACCATTATAAAAATCAAAGATAGGGTGGAGAATGGTAAGAACACGATGGTCGGTAAAAAGTTTACGGATTTTGAGCTACAAACTTTGTCAGGCGAGACAAAAAAACTGTCGGACTTTGCCGGTAAGGGAAAAGTCGTCCTGTTAGATTTCTGGGCTAGCTGGTGTGGCCCTTGTCTGAAAGAAATGCCCAACCTTGTGGCGGCTTATGACAAGTATAAAAATAAAGATTTTGAAGTGATAGGTATATCGTTGGACGAAGACGAAGAAGACTGGCGGGGTGCTGTGGAACATTTAAAAATCTCTTGGCCGCAACTGTCTGATCTTAAAGGATGGAAATGCAAGGCTGCCAAATTGTATGCGATACAGAGTATTCCTTATACTATGTTGATTGACGGAGAGGGAACGATTATAGGCAGAGAGCTTCGGGGGGAGGAGCTTCAAAAAAAGTTGGAAGAAGTTTTAAAGGATTGACAAACGCTCTGTTCATAAACGAGCGTTGTTATATCTAGTAAATATTTATTTGACAATACTACAAGCTAGAGTTCTGCTTCATAAAGGATTCTTGCTTGTAGTTTGTCCCGCTATTTGGTAAGATATTTAAAGTCTTTCTTGGCGCCTGACTCATCCTTTATTCCGGTATTCCAAAGGAGTCATTTCGGTATATCTCTTGAAGTATCGGCTGAAAAGGGAAATATTAGGAAAATTTAGTGCATCGGATATTGATTGTATGGAGGCGCTTGATAGTTTTAACTGTGACTTAGCATCCATGATTACCATATATGAAATAAAATCTATGCATGTTCTTCCTGTTACCTGTTTGACTACTGTACATAAGTACACTTGGGTTACTCCCAGCTTTTCGGCATACCAGGCGACTTTTCTGCTTTGTGTGTAATGATAGAATACTAATTGTGCGAAATTCCGGCACAACTGTTCATTTTTCGAAAGTGATAATGTATCTGCTTCTCTGTGTTTATATAGTATGGATATGCCGGTGTGTGCATTCAGGTGTACATTATATGTAACTCTCTTCCTCGTTTTCTCATCCATTGATAGGTATAGCTGCCGTAAAAACATGAAATGAGTTTTTATCATATTGGCTTCTGCCGGTTTCAGAGTTAGTTTTGCTTTTCCTAATGCGACATATAAAGTTTCGGGTATGATATTTTCGGGAATACGATGTTCTATATAGTGTTGTGAAAATCCTAGAATATGAAATTCAGAGTTATTGTTTACTCTGTGGATTTGTAATATGCTTCCCGGGGTAAGTATAATCAGGTCATTGGCTTTTGCTGTTATTCGGCTTATATTGACTGTAGCTTCTATTTCTCCTTCCATACAGAGTAATAATAGCTCACATTTCAGACGTACGGGATGATCGGAGTATTTTTTGAAGAAATCTTGGTTAACATCTGTGTATATAACCCAATCATCGGGCAAATCAATCTTTGGAATTTTCTTTTTCATATCTCTGCTTTTGGTACAAATATAAGCATAAAAGTGAATAAATAATATTACAGATTACTTTTTTTGTATGTTGTGGGAACAAGATATAATGAAGAGGCCTGCTCTATATGACGACAAGCCTCTTTATTTCGATTCAATGAATATCAGATATCCACCCTTTCCTGTGTTTTCCTGCCACCATATGCACCGGCAGCACAACATAATGCGGCTCCGATCAAAAGAGCAAAGAATGAAACCAAAGCAGACCGTGCAGCAGCATCTGTTGCCTTGTCGGCAGCCACAAGTGCCTTATGTTTGATTTCTTTCCATTCTTGTGCCGCCTTTTGCAGATTGGCTTCCAGCTTGTCTATCTGTTCTCTGGCTTCTGCACGTGCGTTATCTATCAGATTCATATACTGATCTACTGTCTTGTCCGCTTCTGCTTTGGACATATTGGTGTTGTTGGCTATCGCTTTGGACAAATCGTTCCGGTCAATCTTTTGACTTAGATTCTCCGCACGCTGTTTCAAGCGATCCAGAAAACTGTTGATGGCTTCATCCGCTTCCTGAGGAGAGGCGACGATTTCCTTGACGGATTTACTTAAGTCATCTTTTACCTCTTCCAGTTGTTTGTTCAAATAGTCCGGCTGCAATTCCTTCACGTTGCTTTTGATTAGTGCGGTACGAATGTTTTGCGGAATGTTTTCTTCTTTTAAAGTACCGCTGAAATCAATCTTCCCGAACAAATCTTCTGCTTTCTCAGATAATGCGGAAACACCGTTTCCGACAATGCTTCCTGCTCCGGATAAGACGTTACCGGTAACAGATGAGACGGCTCCCAAAGCATTGGCGGTCATTTTTGCGGCTCCGACAGCCAGGAAGATTCCCAATATGGCAGCAACAATAAGGGTTGTTGCCCAAACAAGAAAACCATGTATCATTCCGTCCATGCCCGCTAGTTTTCCTGCAACAAATCCGCCTGCTGCCATACTGACAATCAGTATGACGGCAGAACCGATGCCGACGGCAGTGCCGATGCCTGAAGCCGGATGTTCGGACAGAGGATCGAGCATGAATAGTCCGATACTTGAATTTAGAATAGATAGCAATACGGATATTGCCAGTACGGTCATTACACCACCGAAAACGCTGCCCCAGGATATCCTGTCCTTAAGGTCAGCCAAACTTAATTTTCTCATAATCGTAAGGTTTTTGAGTTAATATTGTATTCATACTTCAGAAAGAAAACAGCCCGGAAAGATTTTTTGTTTGGTAATTTTTGTGATGACATTTATGTGTTGTGTTAAAAAAATAAATATCTTTTGAACCATATTTTTCCATGTACTGTTGTTTCAAATGAGAACGTAACTAGTGTTGAACCAGTATATTCAGTTGTATTATGGACTTACATTCAGGATTGCCCTATTGGGTCATTAAAAACTCGTTATTGGATTATTTTCATCCATTGAAAGATGATTACTCTACGGATATCGTAGTGGTTGGCTCCGGGATAACCGGTGCTTTGATGGTGCACGAATTGTGTAGTGCCGGTTTGAAATGTTGTGTCGTTGACAAGCGTAGCATTGCGACAGGAAGCTCTGCGGCGAGTACTGCTTTATTGCAATATGAAATAGATGTTCCTCTTTGCTGTATGTCGGAAATGATTGGGGAGGGTAATGCTGTATCCGCATACCGTGCGTGTCTACAGTCTATTTCCGACATTGGAAAGGTGTTGGAATCGACGGGGGTGGATGGCTGTTTTGAGAGGGTACCAAGTCTGTTCTATGCCAGCACTTCGAAAGATGAGCAACTTGTGAAGGAAGAATATGAGATGAGGAAAAAACATAATCTGCCTGTCTGTCTGCTCGGGAAGGAAGAGATAAAGAAACGTTATAAGTTGGAGGCACCGGGCTGTGGATTGTTGAACGAGGTGTCGGCACAAATTGACGCTTATAGAGCAGCTACCGGTCTGTTGCTTTACCATATGAAGGAAGACAGGCTAAAAGTTTTTACGCATACGGGTGTAAAGGAATGTGTTGAGAAGCAGGGGGGATATGTCATAGAAACGGACGGAGGACATAAGATTAATTGTAAATATGTGATTGTGGCAGCCGGATTTGAAGCTGGAAAGTTCCTGCCGCAAGAGATTATGGATTTGACGTCAACTTATGCATTGGTGTCACATCCGGTGAATCCCGCTGAGCTTTGGCCTGAGCACTGTCTGATTTGGGAAACTGCCGATCCGTATTTATATATCCGGACTACCGGTGGCAATCGTATCATCATTGGCGGTGAAGATGAGAAGTTCTGCGATCCGGAACGCCGTGATGCCTTGCTTAGAAAGAAAACCCGCATATTGGAAAAGAAATTCAAGAAATTGTTTCCGGATATTCCTTTCAAAACTGAGATGGCATGGTGCGGCACGTTCAGTACCACAAAAGATGGTTTACCTTTTATCGGTACGTGGCCGGGCAAGGAGCGGATGTTCTTTGATTTGGGGTATGGCGGAAACGGCATAACTTTCAGTATGATTGGTGCACAGATTATATGTAGGCAAATACAGGGCATGGAGGATGAGCGCAGCAAAATCTTCGGCTATGAAAGGATTGAAAAATATTGGTGAGTAAAAGAACGGTTTGTGGAAAAGAATTGCTCTTATTTTGAAAATATCTCTTTATTTTTGCATTAGCAAAACTATTAAGAGTGCATAAAATGGGCTTTTCATTCTTTAAACAAATTTTTTCGGGGAGAAAGCAAAAGACAGAAAAGATTGAACCGTCGGGACCATCCATGCAATTTGTGTTGAACTATTCGGAAGGTCGTGAACAGACGTCACGAGTCTCCAAAGAAGAAATTCGGCGGGCGATCGAGAATCTGGATAAATACGGGGACGTATGGCTTAGTAACTGTCGTACTGTAATCACTCCTTACGGCAACTGTTCGGGGATATCGTGTATGGCTGTACCGGATGGTAATCCGCAGGTTGCCGTATATTTTGCCATGGCTGACGGGTTGATGAGGTATGTCTGTGGTGGATATAGACCGGATGATATTGTCCGGATGTTCTATAACTACTTCGAACGGCTTGAAATTCCGGAAATCAGTGATTGGGAGAAAGGGCATTACACTCCGGTGCCTCCTGACGATGAGCCGTATTATCTGTATGTGGACAACGAAGAATACAAATACATCACTTATGAAGATGTTTTAGCAGCTCTCGAGAATCTCGAAGCCGGTAAATGTGCTTCGCTGTTGTTGAGGACTCCCGGTTGCCAGAACGGTTATCTGGAAGTGAGAGGGACGAAGGACGATTATATCGTTGAGACAGGAGGGAATAATGAAGAAGGGGATTGGGTGGTGTTCATGACTCATGCCCCTTATATCGGGCGTGTCAGATACTGGCTTTACAATTATTACCATAAACGTGAATTTCCTCGGATGACGGATGAATGGGTGGACATAACGGAGGAAGTCGCCAACGATGAATAAAGGATAAATGACTTATCGAAAGAAAACGGATATACAATAATTTGCAACAATGAAACACAGTGAAACGGTAGCTGTTGCCATTGACAAAATATGGAAAAGCTACGACAAAGAACAAATGTGGGAAGGGTATGAACTTCTGCGTCAGGCAGCGGAAAAGGGAGATGCAGATGCTTGCTGCTATCTTGGACGGTGCCATTTGGGGGAGGAATTTGTCTGGTGCGGGGCGGAATTTCCCGTAGATGAGGAACTGGCGTCCCGGTTGATAAAGGAGAGTGTGCGTCTGGGTAGTGCCGATGGGGTATTGTGTGCCTTGCGTACCGGCAACTTGTCTCCCGCAGTTCGGAAAACGATGCCTTTCGCTTCGCTTGAGGAAGCTTTTACGGCGGTGCAGCAGCAGGCGCAGGAGGGAGATGCCTTTAGTCAGTATGTGGTGGGAAATGTCCTGTTCTATGGCGATTATCTCGTTATTCGTGGCGACGAAGAAAGCCGCAAGTACAATTCTGGAGATGAATATTATGCTTTTGCTTATCCCATAGCGGCACAATACTATGAAAACTCGTTCGATAATGGTCTGCCTGCTGCATTCGGCAATTATCGTACGATCTATGAGTCCGGACTGGCGGATATTGATGAAGAGGTATACGAAAACTATCTGAAACAGCTTGCTGATACAGGTGATCCGCTTACTTGCAATGACTATGGCAAGTTGCTGGAAGATGAGTATGATGATGCGGAAGGAGCCTTCCATTATTATTCGATGGCAGTGGAGCGCGGAGATGTCCAGTCCGCCTATAATGTGGCTGTGTGTTACGGAACCGGTTATGGGGTTGATGAAGATTTGGATAAGGCCTTTGAGAATTATATGATAGCAGCGGAAGCAGGTAACGCAAAAGCACAATTCCAGATAGGAAACTTTTATTTTGAAGGGCGTGGCAATATTGCACAGGATTATGCCAAGGCAGTTGTATGGTTGAATAAAGCGTATCAAAATATGGATGATGAGGACTCTTGGCAACCGGCAGCCGAGCTTGCCATCTGTTATCAAAATGGTCTTGGTACTTTTCAAGATGATGATGCCGCATTCGAATTCCTTTCCGAGATAGAAGAGAATGATATGCTTGGTGAGGTGTGGGAGCCTCTTGATGCCATGGTGCTGAACGCTCTCGGTGTTGCTTATGGATTCGGACGAGGGACAGAGCAGGATATACCGCAAGCGATAGAGTATTTCGATCGTGCTATAGAATATGATTCGGACGAGGCGAAACAGAACAAGGCTTGCTTTAAGAAAACACTTTTTGGTGGTTGGAAGATGAGATAGCGGTATTTTTATTTCTTATTTTGCCTAATTAGATTAGCTTCATTACTTATTCTTTTTGCGGAGCACTATAGTGGAACGCAAAGATAACTATAGTTGAACACAAGGTACACTATAGTGGAACGCAAAGTACACTATAGTGGAGCGAAATAAAAGTAACGAATGAAATAAGTCTGAATAGTGAATCAGTTATAAAAGAATGCCTATAGAAATCAATAAGAATAAAGGGCTATTAGATGCTTAGTCTACCTTATTATAAGGCCAGTATCTTTGAACTGTCACCTACAAATCAATATTATATAACTTCAACTTATTATATAAAGTTTTCCGGTCAATATCCAATAATTGCGCAGCTTTGCTCTTGTTGTTTCCGGTTTGGCGCAATGCTTCCAGGATATGTTCTTTTTCAGTCTCTTCATTGCGGAGTGCCATACTACTACTGGTGGATACTGGAACTTCCAGCAATTCAGTTCCCAGTTCCAATAAAGTAATAAAACTTCCTTGTGCCAATAAAGTCGCTCTTTTGACGATGTTTTTCATCTGCCGTATATTTCCCGGCCAGTGATAACTCAGCAAAGCCTGTGACGCTTTTGTGTCAAAGCCGATCAGATGCTTGTCCAGTTCCTTGTTGGCCTGGTCGAGGAAGAAATTAGCGAAGAGCAGAATGTCCTCTTTCCGTTCTTTCAAGTCAGGCATCCGCAAAGTGAATTCATTAATACGGTGGTAAAGATCCTCGCGGAACGTTCCCTTTTCGATAGCTTGTTCCAGATTCTCGTTGGTAGCGGATACCAGTCGGATATCTACGGATATTTCCTGTGTAGAACCGACCGGACGTATCTTCCTTTCTTGCAGGGCACGAAGTAATTGAATCTGCACCTCATAACTAAGATTCCCGATTTCATCCAAAAAGATAGTGCCGCCGTTGGCTGCGACGAAAGCTCCGGTTTTGTCCGTCAGTGCACCCGTGAAAGAGCCTTTCACATGACCGAAAAACTCGGAAGCTGCCAGTTCCTTGGGGATAGAGCCGCAATCTACGGCAATAAACGGCTTGTCACTTCGTTTGCTGAGCTGATGGATACGATGCGCCACATATTCTTTTCCCGTTCCGCTGGAACCGTTTATTAGTACGGACATATTGGTCGGGGCCACCAATCCTACATAATTGTATAGTTGCTTGGCGGCATCACTTTCTCCTTCCAGATAAGAGTGGAGAGTTTCGGAAGTACCTTGTGATGAATGGGAAGTGCCTTTTTTAGGGTTGGAAGAGCTCCGGACTGTAGAATGAGTTGCCGCCGGACTACTTTCCGCCTGCAAAGCCTCGGATATTTTCTTCAGTAACTCTTCAGGATTCACAGGCTTGGCAATATAATCCCGTGCTCCGAGCTTCATCGCCAGTACGGCAGACTGAATATCCGCATACCCTGTCATGATAATCAGAGGAATATCCATTCCCCGTTCATTCATCCATTTCAACAAATCGATACCCTCGTAATCGGGTAGCCGTAAATCTGATAATACCAGGTCAACAGTCTGACTTTCGATATGCTTCCGGGCACGCGCAATATTACTCACTGACGACACCTCAAACCCTTTTTTGCCTAACCAGGTTTTGAGCATCATCCCAAAAGTTATATCATCTTCAACTATTAATATGGCTTTCATGATGTCAGGTTTTGATTCTTTTAAGTCACAAAGGTAAGATGATTTAGGCGAAAGTGGTATATTTGCAAACTTAAATTAAATAAAAGCGTTATGAAAAAGATTACATTGATATTATTAACTATATCGTTTTGCGGACTTACTGCCTGCAAAACCGGAACAAAAAAAGGAGGAGACATGGATAAAGAGACATTGGTAAAGATTGAAACAACTGCCGGAGACATCAAAGTGAAGTTGTACAATGAGACACCAAAGCATCGTGATAATTTTATCAAACTGGTGAAGGACGGAGTATATGAAGGGACATTGTTCCATCGTGTCATCAAGGATTTTATGATTCAGGCAGGCGACCCGGATTCAAAGAATGCGCCGAAAGGAAAAATGCTGGGTTCAGGAGATGTGGGTTATACCATTCCGGCAGAATTCGTATATCCGAAATATTTCCATAAGAAAGGCGCTTTGTCGGCAGCCCGTCAGGGAGACAATGTAAACCCAAAAAAAGAATCTTCCGGTTGTCAGTTCTATATCGTGACAGGTAAGGTCTACAATGATTCTACATTGCTCGGTATGGAAAGCCAGATGAATGAAAATAAAATCAACGTTATTTTCAACTCATTGGCACAGAAGCATATGAAAGAAATCTATAAGATGCGTAAGGAGAACGATGAAAACGGACTTTATGACTTACAGGAAAAACTGTTTGCCGAAGCTCAGGAAATGGCTGCTAAAGAACCGGAATTCCACTTCACTCCCGAACAGATTGAAGCATATACTACCGTAGGCGGTACTCCGCATCTGGACGGCGAATATACTGTATTCGGCGAAGTGGTGGAAGGTATGGACATCGTGGATAAAATCCAGAAGGTCAAGACAGACCGTAGCGACCGTCCCGAAGAAGATGTGAAGATAATAAAAGCGACAATACTTGACTAAATGATATGAAAATCAACAGGCACATTCTTGACAATGGGTTGCGTCTGGTACATTCGCAGGACGAAAGTACGCAGATGGTGGCCCTTAATATATTATATAATGTGGGAGCTCGTGACGAACACCCCGAACATACCGGCTTTGCCCATCTGTTCGAACATCTGATGTTCGGCGGCTCGGTGAATATTCCCGATTATGATATGCCGCTTCAACTGGCGAGTGGCGAGAATAATGCCTGGACGAACAATGATATCACCAATTACTACCTCACTGTACCTCGTCAGAACGTGGAAACCGGCTTTTGGCTAGAATCCGACCGTATGTTGAGCCTTGATTTCAGCGAACGGAGTCTGGAAGTGCAGCGAGGTGTAGTCATGGAAGAATTCAAGCAGCGCTGTCTGAATCAGCCTTATGGAGACGTGGGACATCTTCTCCGTCCTCTGGCTTATCAGGCGCATCCCTATCAATGGCCTACCATCGGCAAAGACCTGTCGCACATTGCCAACGCGACACTGGAAGAGGTAAAAGCATTCTTCTTCCGCTTTTATGCCCCGAACAATGCGATTCTGTCCGTGACAGGTAATATCACTTTCGAAGAAGCGGTAGCGCTGACAGAAAAATGGTTCGGCCCTATTCCCCGTCGGGAAGTTCCCCGACGGAATCTTCCGCAGGAAGCGGAACAGACAGAAGAACGCCGGTTGACGGTAGAACGGAATGTTCCCCTCGACGCCTTATTCATGAGTTACCATATGTGCGACCATCGCCATCCGGATTATTATGCTTTTGATATACTGTCGGATATATTGAGCAACGGACGTTCCAGCCGTCTGAACCAGCGTCTCATCCAAGAGAAACAACTATTTTCGAGTATCGACGCTTATATCTCAGGCAGCGTAGACGCGGGATTGTTTCATATTGCCGGAAAACCATCTGCAGGCGTGACTCTGGAACAGGCCGAAGCCGCTGTCCGTGAAGAATTGGATTGCCTGCAACAGGAACTTGTCAGCGAACAGGAACTGGAAAAAGTAAAAAATAAATTTGAGTCTACCCAAATATTCGGTAACATCAATTATCTGAATGTAGCTACCAACCTTGCTTGGTTCGAGTTATTGGGACAGGCCGAAGACATGGAAAAAGAAGTAGACCGTTATCGCTCCGTCACTGCTGCGCAGTTGCAGACTGTAGCTCAATCGGCTTTCCGGAAAGAGAACGGGGTTGTACTCTATTATAAAAGTAAATGAGGATTTTTTATCAGGCACGGATTACGCGGATTTCACAGTTCTTAGAAATATGGTTGCATAAGACAACAACGTAATCCGTGCCTGATAAATCCTAATTTATAAAACAAAAATAATGAAGAGACTATTTGATATATACAGAGACCATTACAAAGCACTGATTTATCTCGGATTACCTATTGTCATCGGACAGATAGGCGTTATAATACTTGGATTTGCCGATACACTGATGATTGGGCATCATAGCACAATAGAACTGGGTGCGGCATCTTTCGTGAATAATGTGTTCAATCTGGCTATCATTTTCAGCACCGGATTTTCGTACGGACTGACGCCCATTGTGGGCGGTCTGTACGGTACCCGCCAATACGCCCCTGCCGGACAAGCCTTACGCAACAGTCTGTTGGCAAATCTGATGGTCGCACTTCTGCTGACTGTCTGCATGACTGTCCTTTTCCTGAACATAGAACGTCTCGGACAACCGGATGAGTTGATTCCTCTGATTAAACCTTATTATCTGGTTCTGCTTACTTCTCTGGTGTTTGTCATGCTTTTTAACGGGTTCAAACAATTTACGGACGGAATCACAGATACCAAAACCGCTATGTGGATACTGCTGGGCGGAAACGTCCTGAACATCATCGGCAACTATATCCTGATTTATGGGAAGCTCGGATTTCCCGAAATGGGCTTGTTGGGAGCGGGTATCAGCACCCTGTTTTCACGTATCGTGATGGTCATCGTGTTTATCATCATCTTTGTACGCAGCTCTCGTTTCGTTCGCTATAAGATAGGTTTTCTCCGCTTGGGATGGTCACGTGCCATCTTCGGGCGATTGAACGGACTCGGATGGCCGGTTGCTTTCCAGATGGGAATGGAGACAGCCTCTTTCAGCCTGAGCGCCATAATGATCGGCTGGCTGGGGACGATTGCTCTGGCTTCCCATCAAGTTATGCTGGCAATTTCCCAATTCACCTTTATGATGTATTACGGGATGGGTGCTGCCGTAGCCGTTCGTGTCAGTAACTTCAAAGGTCAGAATGATATAATCAATGTACGCCGTTCCGCCTATGCCGGTTTTCACCTGATGATGACATTGGGTGTCGTACTTTCTTTCATCGTCTTTCTTTGCAGGAATCACTTGGGAAGTTGGTTTACCGACAGTCCGGAAGTAGCCGCTATGGTTACTTCCCTTATATTTCCTTTCCTCGTCTATCAGTTTGGCGACGGATTGCAGATTACTTTTGCCAACGCTTTGCGTGGAATCTCGGATGTAAAGCTGATGATGGTCATCGCCTTTATCGCCTATTTTATCATCTCCCTTCCCGTAGGTTACTTCTGCGGCTTTGTAATGGAATGGGGCGTGGTAGGTGTTTGGATGGCGTTCCCTTTCGGACTGACAAGTGCAGGATTAATGCTTTGGTGGCGGTTTCACCATATGACGAAACTTCCCGACCCCAAGCTCCGAACCTAATACTTAAAAACTTAATATTTAATACCCGATGGCTTCCTTCCGTTTCACAAAGTTAAAAATCACCGCCGGTTACACCTTGTTACTGGCAATACTTCTTTTTTCTTTGGTGTTTGTACATCGGGAGATGGAAACCTTGTCGGCTGCGGATGACCAGCAGAACCTGCGGACGGACAGCCTTCTGGCTCTTCTCCATGAGAAGGATCAGAATACAATTCAGATGTTACGGGTGTTGAGCGAAGCAAACGACAGCCTTCTTTCCGCTTCAGAAATCGAAGAAATCATATCCGAACAAGACTCTATCATTGTTCAGCAACGGGTGCAACATCGCGTCATAACCAAACGTGATTCTTTGATAACCACTCCTAAAAAGAAAAGTTTTTTCAAGCGGCTGTCGGAAGTATTTGTCCCTTCCAAACAGGACAGTGCTGTATTAGTCAACACATCACTGGAAATAGCCACAGATACCATTCTCGAACCGACTTCTTCAAAAGACTCCCTGCAACAGAAAATCCGCATGGCTACGGAAGAGAAACGGCTGCAACGCAGAAAAACAATCCGCCGCACCAGTACGAAGTACCAGCGGATGAATACTCAGTTGACAGCCCGGATGGATACCCTGATAAAACAATACGAGGAAGAGATGACCTTACGTGCCCGTCAGGATGCCGAACTCCAACAGGAAGTGCGAATGCGTTCGGCGCGTATCATTGCCGGCATTGCCATTGGTGCCGTATTGCTGTCCGCCTTTTTCCTGATATTGATTATGCGGGATATCTCCCGTAGCAACCGCTATCGCCGTGAACTTGAAATAGCCAACAGGCGGGCGGAAGACCTGCTCGTCGCCCGTGAGAAACTGATGCTTGCCATCACTCATGACTTTAAAGCGCCGCTGGGCTCTATCATGGGATATACCGAACTTCTGTCCCGACTGACCGAGGACGAACGCCAGCGCTTCTATCTCGATAATATGAAAAGTTCTTCGGAACATTTGTTGAAACTGGTAAGTGACTTGCTCGACTTCCACCGGCTCGACCTCAATAAAGCGGAAGTGAACCGCGTCACCTTTAACCCTTCCCAACTCTTTGATGAAATCTATGTCAGTTTCGAACCATTGACCGCTGCCAAAGGACTGACTTTGCAATGTCACGTAGCTTCGGAATTAAACGGAAAATATATCAGCGACCCTCTGCGACTCCGGCAAATCGTGAATAACCTTGTATCCAACGCCGTAAAATTCACACAGAAAGGCGAAATCACGCTCACGGCTACTTATGACTCCTCTAAACTGACAATAGCCATTGCAGACACCGGAAAAGGGATGGCAACAGAAGACCGTGAACGCATCTTCCAGGAATTTACACGTCTTTCCGGTGCGCAAGGAGAAGAAGGTTTCGGGCTCGGCCTCTCTATCGTGAAAAAACTGGTTACTTTGCTCGAAGGAAAAATCAGCGTAGAAAGCACACTGGGTGAGGGGAGTTGTTTTACCGTCGTTTTGCCGCTTTATCCGATTGGAGAATCCATCATGGAAAGTAAACCATCATCCGAAAGCGAAACTATGGATATGGACGAAGGGGCGATTGTCGTTCCTTCGATGAAAGTAATCCGAGTCCTCTTGATTGACGATGATAAAATCCAGCTTAGTCTGACAGCCGCCATGTTGAAACAACACGGCATTGATGCGGTATGCTGCGAGCAACTCGAAGAGCTGATAGAACAACTCCGAACCTCAGTGTTCGACGTACTACTGACAGACATACAAATGCCGGCCATTAACGGCTTCGATTTAGTGAAACTGCTGCGTGCGTCTAACATACCGCAAGCAAAGACCATTCCTGTGATTGCCGTGACCGCCCGTAGCGAAATGGATAAAGCTGTCCTGCACGAACATGGCTTTGCCGGATGCCTGCATAAACCATTTACCGTGAAAGAACTACTGCTGACCGTCAACGAAGGACAGCTTTCGGCCGACGAAGCCCATATCACAGAAGACATGGGAAACACCGGAATAAACTTCTCCGCACTTACCTCCTATTCCGAAGATGATTCCGAAGCGGCCTACTCTATCATTCAGACCTTCATAGAAGAAACCAAAAAGAATATTGAACGGATGCAGCAAGCCCTGGCCGATAAAGAAACGGACGGAATAGCCGCCATGGCGCATAAGCTGCTCCCCCTTCTCACACTGATAGGTGCATCCGAAGCCATAGCCCCTTTGAAATACCTGGAATCCTGTCGTGGAGAATCTTTCACGAGTGAGATAGGCGATGCAACGTCGACTACATTGTCAACAGTTTGTATGATAATCAGCGAAGCGGAAAGCTATTTAATGTCGATGAAAAACGACGATTAGGCAGAAATATTCTACTCCTTAGCCAGTCATTATATCTTTCTTGCCGTTATCCAAACCTTTTCTCAAAATAAATTGTTTACTTTGTGTCACCTTATTTACACTGGCACATTTTTACATGAAACGAAAATGGATACGATGGGTAAGTTGGATACTGCTTACTCCTATAATACTCTTTGTAATACTAATGGTATTGCTTTACATTCCGCCCGTACAGAATCTTTTGCGTCGGGAGGTAACTGCTTATGCATCAAAAGCAACCGGAATGCAGATTCAGGTGGAACGGATCGACCTTCGTTTTCCGCTCAATCTGTTGGTACGTGGTGTGGAAGTCATTCAGCAGCCGGACACACTCTTGTCTTTGGAAAGTCTGAATGTACGCGTGCAGGCATGGCCTCTTATCAAAGGAAAAGTCGAAGTAGACGAAGTGACCTTGAACCGGGTTGCCGTCAATTCTGCCAATATGATAGAAGGAATGCAGATACAAGGAGTTTTAGGACACTTCTTCTTGCAAAGTCACGGCGTTGACCTATCCAATGAAATAGCAGTCATCAACCAGGCGGAACTCTCCGACACCCACGTGCAACTGCTGATGAACGACACCACGACTACTCCGAAAGATACTACAGCTTCCGCCCCCATAAACTGGAAAGTAGACCTTCATCAACTGAAACTGAAAAACGTATCGTTCAGTATGCAACTTCCTGCTGACTCCATGCGGATGGCGGCACATATCGGCGAAGCAGCTATTGACGATGCCCGGGCCGACTTGAAAAATCAGTTCTATGATCTGAAGAAGTTCCTGCTATCGGGCACTTCCGCCAGCTACGACACCGGAGCCGCCAAGCCCGTCGATGGTTTCGACGCTTCCCATATTGCCGTTCGTGATGTCCGCATCGGTCTTGACTCCTTATTATATAAGGGTAGGGATATGAACGCCATCATTCGTGAATTTACCATGAACGAACGTTCCGGACTAAGCATCACCTCACTGACAGGCAGGGCATACTCCAACGATTCAATCATTAGCATTCCCGGCTTGAAACTGCAAACTCCTCATTCCGAAATAGATTTATCCGCTAATACTTATTGGGAACTTGTCAATATCCCGACTACAGGACGCCTTTCTGCCAATCTCAATGCCTATATTGGCAAAGAAGATGTTATGCTATTCACCGGAGAACTGCCGGATAGCTTCAAAGAAGCCTATCCTTTCCGTCCCCTTGTTATCCGCGCCGGTACGGACGGCAACCTGAAAGAAATGCAGATTTCCCGTTTTACGGTTGACCTTCCGGGCGCATTCTCTTTAGAAGGCGGTGGTATCCTCGAAAACCTGGCTGACAGCATCACCCGTTCGGGAACCATCGGGCTGAAGATGATTACTCAAAACCTGAACTTCCTGACTGCTTTGTCCGGTGAAGCTCCTAATGGAACGATTGTCATCCCCGACAGCATGAACATGGTTGCCCAGGTTGACATCAAAGGCCCTGAATACAAAGCAAAACTGCACCTGAAAGAAGGACAAGGAGCAATGGATGTGAACGCTGCGCTAAACACAGCTACCGAAGTCTACAAAGCCGACCTGAAAATTGACAACCTTCAACTCCATAACTTCCTGCCGAAAGACTCTATTTACGAACTCTCTCTCTCGGCAACTGCCGATGGACGCGGCTTGGATATTATGTCTTATCACTCTTACGCCAAACTGGATTTGACGTTAGACCAGCTTCACTATGCCCAATACCATCTCTCCAATGTCAATCTGACGGGAGCTTTGAAAGGTGCATTAGTGACAGCTAATCTGACAAGTGATAATGCTCTGTTGAAAATGACGACAGATGCCGAATACAACCTGGCACACAGCTATCCCGACGGAAAAGTAACGGTTGACGTTACCCAACTCGATTTACACGAACTGGGACTGATGCCCGAACCGATGAAGCGCCCGCTCGCTTTCAATCTTTCTGCCGAAGCCCGTCAGAACCGTGTCTTTGCGCACCTGATATCAGGCGATATGAAACTCAACCTGAGTGCCCGTTCCGGTGTTAATCCTTTGATTCGTCAGTCTACCCATTTCGTAGATGTATTGATGAAGCAGATAGAAGAAAAAGCCTTGAACCATGCCGAACTGCGCGAGGTATTGCCGACAGCCATTCTCTCTTTCTCCGCAGGAAAAGAGAATCCGCTGGCCTATTTCCTGGCTACCAGGAACATATCTTATCATGATGCTTCCATGAAATTCGGCACAGCTCCCGATTGGGGAATCAACGGTAAGGCTGCCATACATGCATTGAAAATGGACACGTTGCAACTGGATACCATCTTCTTCACCGTCAAACAAGATACCACGCTTATGAAGCTGCGTGCCGGAGTGATAAACGGGCCGAAGAACCCGCAATTCTCTTTCTCCACTACTCTGACAGGAGAAATCCGTGACCGTGACGCAGAATTACTGGTAGATTACAAAAACGGCAAAGGAGAAACAGGCGTATTATTGGGTGTCAACGCCCGTCCTCTTTTCGAAGGACAGGGCAGGGGGAATGGAATAGCTTTTACGCTGATTCCGGAAAATCCGATTGTCGCCTTCCAGAAGTTCCATTTCAACGAGAATCACAACTGGATATACCTGCATAAGAATATGCGTGTATATGCCAACGTGGATATGTGGGATGAGGAAGGAATGGGATTTCGAGTCCATTCTGTGCAAGGAGATACGGTATCTTTGCAGAATATAGACGTCGAAATACGAAGAATCCGCCTGCAAGAGATAACGAGTGTATTGCCTTATTTCCCTGAAATAACCGGATTGTTCTCGTTGGAAGCTCATTATATACAGACAGAAAAGGATTTGCAACTTTCAGCTGAGGCGTCTATTAATGAATTGACCTATGAACGCCAACGTATCGGTGACGTTGCATTGGGCGCTACCTGGTTGCCCGGCGAACAGGGAAAACAATATCTGAATGCTTACCTGAATCATGACCAGGTGGAAGTACTGGTAGCGGATGGAAAACTGCTTCCCACCCGGACGGGTAAAGACAGCCTGGAAGTGAATACGACACTGGAACATTTCCCGCTCCGGGTAGCCAATGTATTTATTCCCGACCAGATGGTCACCTTGTCCGGCGATATGGATGGTAATCTGAACATCACGGGCAGCACGGAGCAGCCTTTGATAAACGGCGAACTGATACTGGATAGCGTTGCTGTCCTTTCCCGCCAGTATGGTGCCCGTTTCATGTTTGACAATCGTCCTGTGCAGATAAAAAATAACCGGCTGTTATTTGATAAATTCGCTATCTACACTACATCGAAGAATCCGTTTACCATTGACGGCTATGTAGACTTCCGTGATATGAGCCGTCCGATGGCAAACCTGAATATGCTGGCACAGAACTATACCTTGCTGGATGCCAAACGCACCCGTGAAAGCCTAGTTTACGGTAAAGTATTCGCCGATTTCCGTGCAACGGTGAAAGGGCCTTTGGATGGGCTTAATATGCGTGGAAACGTAAGTCTGTTGGGCAATACCGACGTCTCGTATGTCTTGACCGACTCACCGTTGACTGTACAAGACCGCTTGGGAAGTCTTGTAACCTTTACTTCATTCAGTGACACCACGACCGTTGTCCGCCAGGAAGTGCCGACTGTCTCTTTAGGTGGACTGGATATGGCGATGATGGTACATATCGATCCGTCCGTCCGGGTAAAAGTCGATTTGGACGCAAGCAATGACAACCGCATCGAATTGGAAGGCGGCGGTGACCTCTCCATGAAATACACTCCGCAAGGCGACCTGACCCTGACCGGACGTTACACCTTGAGTGGCGGTCTGATGAAATACGCTCTGCCGGTAATTGCGGCAAAAGAATTTGCCATTGACAACGGCAGCTATGTGGAATGGACGGGAAATCCGATGGATCCAATGCTGAACTTCAAGGCGACCGACCGCATCCGTGCGTCCGTATCCGAAGGCGAGAACGGCGGAAGCCGCATGGTCAACTTCGACGTCTCCGTCGTAGTCAAGAACCGTTTGGATAATCTTTCGTTTGCATTCGATGTGTCAGCTCCCGAAGATGCGACCGTACAAAATGAACTGACTGCTATGGGTGCCGAAGAACGCGGTAAACAAGCACTATATATCATGGTAATGAAAACTTACCTCGGCACCGGACCGATTGGCGGTGGTGGCGGTGGACTCGGTAAACTGAACATGGGTTCCGCCCTGACTTCCGTATTGAGCAGCCAGATTAACTCATTGATGGGTAACCTGAAAAATGCAAGTCTCTCTGTCGGTGTCGAAGACCATGATAACTCGGATACGGGTGGCAAGCGTACGGATTATAGTTTCCGTTATTCGCAACGTCTCTTCAATAACCGTTTCCAGATTGTAATTGGCGGGAAGGTATCAACAGGCGAGAATGCGGCGAACGATGCCGAATCCTTTATCGATAATATCTCTCTGGAATACCGTTTGGATAGGACAGGGACACGCTACGTCCGTTTGTTCTATGACAAGAACTACGAGAGTGTGCTCGAAGGCGAGATTACGGAAACCGGAGTCGGTCTGGTACTTCGCAAGAAACTGGATAAGCTCAGTGAACTGTTCATCTTTAAGAAAAAGAAGTAAGCATGAAAAGTATATATAGTAACATAGTAGTAATAAGTCTGATTGGTATCATCCTGTTTTCCGGCTGTTCGGTGACAAAGCATCTGCCCGAAGGGGAAGTGCTTTATACCGGTAGTAAAACTGTTGTAGAGAATAAATCGACTACACCGGTAGGTGTGACAGCTCTGACTGAAATTAATGCCGCTCTCGACAAAACTCCCAGTACGAAAATGTTCGGCGGATTTCTGCCCATCCCTTTCAAAATGTGGATGTACAACGATTTCGTGAAATACAAAAAAGGCTTCGGCAAGTGGATGTTCAACCGCTTTGCCGCCAACCCGCCTGTCTTTATCTCTACCGTCAATCCGGATGTCCGAATCAAAGTAACAACCAACCTGTTGCGTGATTATGGCTATTTCAACGGAAAAGTGACTTACCAAACACTGGTCGACAAGAAAGACAGTCTGAAAGCAAGTATCGTCTATACGGTAGATATGAAGAATCCCTACTTCATTGATACGGTTTATTATCAGCGTTTCACCCCTCAAACCCTACGGATTATGGAGCGCGGACGCCGGATGTCCTATATAAGTCCCGGCGAACAGTTCAGCGTGGTAGACCTGGACGAAGAACGTACCCGCATCAGCACGCTGCTGCGTAACCGCGGATATTTTTATTTCCGTCCCGACTATATGACATACCAGGCAGATACAACCTTGATTCCCGGCGGACATATCAGCCTGCGCTTGATTCCCGTTCCGGGATTACCCGCTGCTGCACAACGTCCCTATTATGTAGGCGATGCGTCCGTCTATCTGTTTGGAAAGAACGGCGAAGCCCCGAACGACAGTATGCTATACAAGAACCTTAGTATCCACTATTACAATAAATTACAGGTTCGTCCCAATATGCTCTACCGTTGGCTGAATTATCAGCAATTTGTGCGTAATGCCCAGATGCGCGCTTCCAACCGCACCCGCCTTTACAGCCAGTACCGTCAGGAGCAGGTACAGGAGAAACTTAGCCAACTGGGAATATTCAGCTATATGGACATACAATACGCTCCCAAAGATACGACAGCCCTCTGCGATACATTGGATATTACGATGCAGGCCACTTTCGCCAAACCGCTGGATGCCGAACTGGAACTTAATGTAGTAACCAAAAGTAACGACCAGACCGGTCCCGGTGCCTCATTCGGAGTCACCCGTAACAACGTATTCGGTGGTGGAGAAAGCTGGAACGTAAAACTGAAAGGTTCTTATGAATGGCAAACCGGTGGCGGAAACAAAAGTTCGTTAATGAACAGTTGGGAAATGGGGCTTTCCACATCTCTCACCTTCCCGAGAGTCGTATTCCCCCGCCTGGGTAAAATGGAATTTGACTTCCCGGCTACCACTACATTCCGCCTATACGTCGATCAGTTGAACCGTGCCAAGTATTACAAACTATTGTCATTCGGTGGAAACGCAACCTATGATTTCCAACCGACCCGCACAAGCCGTCATAGCATTACGCCTTTCAAACTGACGTTTAATGTCTTACAGCATCGTACGAAAGAATTCCAGGAAATAGCCGCTGCCAATCCTGCGCTATATATCAGCTTGGACAACCAATTTATCCCGGCCATGGAATACACATACACCTATGACAACGCTTCGGCACGCCGGGTAAAGAATCCTATTTGGTGGCAATCCACCGTTACTTCTGCCGGAAACTTGACATCTACCATCTACCGTGCTTTTGGCCGTCCGTACGATGAAGAAGGGAAAAAGCTCCTGGGTGCGCCGTTCTCCCAATTTATGAAATTCAACACCGAATTCCGCCATTTATGGAATATGGATAAGAATAATAAGATTGCTTCCCGCGTAGCACTGGGTGCTCTCTTCTCTTATGGTAATTCCACCATAGCCCCATATAGCGAACAATTCTACGTTGGTGGTGCCAACAGTATCCGTGCCTTTACGGTACGTAGCATCGGACCGGGTGGATACCATCCTGAAGAAAGCCGATATTCCTATCTTGACCAGACAGGAACTTTCCGCTTCGAAGCGAATGTGGAATATCGTTTCCGCATCTTCAAGAGCATCTGGGGAGCCACCTTCCTCGATGCAGGAAACGTCTGGCTGATGCGTAAGGATGAGGCTCGCCCCAATTCGCAGCTCCGCCTGAAAACTTTCCCGAAACAGATCGCTTTGGGCACGGGGCTCGGTGTCCGCTACGACATGGATATCCTCGTCTTCCGTCTCGACTTCGGTATTCCTTTACATCTGCCGTATGACACGGAACGGAGCGGTTATTACAATGTCACCGGAGCTTTCTTCAAGAATCTGGGAATACATTTTGCTATCGGTTACCCCTTCTAGTGAATGATTTTTGTACGCTTTTAGTGAATAATGATTGATATTTGTCCTGTCGGTATCAACTATTTTTGTAAATTTGCACCGAAATCTGATGCCGTTGACATCACTAACCTTTTAATATTACACAATTTATGAAACCAACTTTATTCTTATTGGCAGCCGGTATGGGTAGCCGTTATGGAGGCTTGAAGCAATTAGACGGACTGGGTCCTAATGGCGAAACTATTATGGATTACTCAATCTATGATGCTATCAATGCCGGATTTGGCAAACTTGTATTTGTAATCCGCAAAGATTTTGAACAAGATTTCCGTGATAAAATTATTTCCAAATACGAAGGCCACATTCCTTGCGAACTGGTATTCCAGTCTATCGACGATCTTCCCGAAGGCTTCACTTGCCCGGCAGACCGCACCAAACCTTGGGGTACTAACCATGCGGTGATGATGGGTGCCGATGTGATTAAAGAACCGTTTGCGGTAATCAACTGCGATGACTTCTACGGTCGTGACTCTTTCCAGGTAATGGGTAAATTCCTTTCCGCTCTTCCTGAAAATTCAAAGAACGTTTACTCAATGGTAGGTTTCCGTGTAGGAAATACATTAAGTGAGAGCGGTACAGTATCCCGTGGTATTTGTAGTACAGATGCTAAAGGTCTGTTGACTTCTGTCGTAGAACGTACAAAAATTCAACGTCTTGACGGCGAAGTGAAATACATTGACGACAACGGTGAATGGACTGCTACTCCCGACACTACTCCGGTAAGTATGAACTTCTGGGGCTTCACTCCTGATTACTTTGCATACAGCGAAGAGTTTTTCAAAACTTTCCTGAGTGACCCGAAGAACATGGAAAACCTGAAGAGCGAATTCTTCATCCCGTTGATGGTGGATAAATTGATTAATGACGGAACTGCGACAGTAGAAGTTCTTGATACTACCAGCAAATGGTTCGGTGTTACTTATCCGGAAGACCGTCAGAGCGTAGTAGACAAGATTCAGGCATTGGTAGATGCCGGTGAATATCCTGCCAAGTTGTTCTGATTAAGAAAATATTGAAATAAGGCGTAGGCTATGCAATTTAATGCATATCTACGCCTTTTTTGTGTCCTTACTATTAAATTCCATCGTCTCGGAAGCAGCTAATTCCGTTTGGATGCGTTATCTTTGCAGTCCAAAATCTTATAAATCAGAGACAGAAGTGATTTCAGTAGAAGGATTATCAGTAGAATTTAATGCGACGCCGCTTTTTGAGGACGTCAGCTATGTAATTAATAAGAAAGACCGCATTGCGTTGGTTGGCAAGAACGGTGCCGGCAAATCGACCATGCTGAAAATATTAGCCGGCTTGCAGTCGCCGACACATGGCATTGTAGCCACTCCGAAAGATGTAACCATCGGATATTTGCCACAGGTCATGATTCTCTCCGACAACCGGACGGTGATGGGAGAGGCGGAACTGGCATTCGAACATATATTTGAACTTCAGGCGAAGCTGGAACGGATGAATCAGGAACTTGCCGAGCGGACAGACTATGATTCGGAAGAATATCACCAGTTGATAGACCGTTTCACCCACGAGAACGACCGTTACCTGATGATGGGCGGCACAAACTATCAGGCAGAAATCGAACGGACACTTCTCGGACTCGGCTTCAGCAGGGAAGATTTTGAACGCCCCACTTCGGAATTCTCCGGTGGATGGCGTATGCGTATCGAATTGGCAAAACTGCTGCTTCGTCGTCCGGATGTCCTTCTGCTCGACGAGCCGACCAACCACCTTGATATTGAAAGTATCCAATGGTTGGAGAATTTCCTGGCAACCCGTGCCAATGCAGTTGTGTTAGTCAGCCATGACCGTGCTTTCCTTAATAATGTGACTACCCGTACGATTGAGATTACTTGTGGGCAGATTTACGATTATAAGGTGAAATATGACGAGTTTGTTGTTTTGCGCAAGGAACGTCGCGAACAGCAATTTCGTGCCTACGAAAACCAACAGAAACAGATACAGGACACGGAAGATTTTATCGAACGCTTCCGCTATAAGGCTACCAAAGCCGTGCAAGTGCAAAGCCGTATCAAGCAACTGGAAAAGATAGACCGTATCGAAGTGGACGAAGAAGACAACTCCTCGCTGCGCCTGAAATTCCCGCCCGCCAGTCGTAGCGGAAACTATCCCGTTATCTGTGAAGACGTGCGCAAAGCCTATGGTGACCACGTCGTTTTCCATGACGTGAACCTCACCATCAACCGGGGCGAAAAAGTCGCATTTGTCGGTAAGAACGGTGAAGGTAAGTCTACTTTGGTAAAATGCATCATGGGAGAGATTGATTTTGACGGTAAGCTCACCATCGGTCACAATGTCCAAATCGGCTATTTCGCGCAGAACCAAGCCCAGATGTTGGACGAAAACCTGACCGTATTCGATACCATCGACCGTGTAGCTACAGGAGATATCCGTCTGAAGATACGGGATATACTGGGCGCTTTCATGTTCGGTGGCGAAGCCTCGGACAAAAAAGTGAAAGTCCTCTCCGGCGGTGAACGTACCCGACTGGCAATGATTAAGCTGCTTCTCGAACCTGTCAACTTCCTGATTCTCGACGAACCGACCAACCATTTGGATATGCGTTCAAAAGATGTATTGAAGGAAGCCATCCGCGAGTTTGACGGAACAGTCATTCTTGTCAGCCACGACCGTGATTTTTTGGACGGGCTTGCGACTAAAGTATATGAGTTCGGTGGTGGAGTAGTGAAAGAACACCTTAGTGGCATCTATGAATTCTTGCAAAAGAAAAAGATAGACAGCCTGAACGAACTTCAGAAAGGAGCGTCATTATCGTCTTCTCCTACGGCTTCTGCCAAAGGAAACAATGAACAGGAGTCGGCGCAGCCTTCAGAGAACAAACTCTCTTATGAAGCGCAGAAGGAACTGAATAAGAAAGTGAAGAAACTCGAACGGCAGGTAGCGGATTGTGAAACCTCGATAGAAGAAACCGAGTCAGCGATTGCCATAGTTGAAGAGAAGATGGCAACTCCTGAAGGAGCTTCAGACATGAAACTGTATGAACAGCATCAGAAACTGAAACAGCAGTTGGATACCATCGTCGAAGAGTGGGAGCGTGTTTCGATGGAACTGGAAGAGGTGAAAGGCTAGAACAAAACAACGGGTGTTAAACGTTATATATAATGAACCTGTAACTTTGACACCAAATAGCATGATAATTCTATAATTATTATATTGAATATGAAAGTAACCAAGTATTTACCAATTCTTGCCGTATGCCTTATGACAACAGGATGTAACAGTAAGAAAGAGGCCGTGCTGACGTCCGGTATCGACCTTGCTAATCTGGATACCACGGCTATGCCGGGTACAAGTTTTTATCAATACGCTTGTGGCGGTTGGGTGAAAGACCATCCGTTGACGGACGAGTACTCCCGTTTCGGAACATTCGACATGTTGCGTGAAAACAGCCGTGAACAACTGAAAGCCTTGATTGCCGAACTGGCTTCAAAGACAGACAACGCTCCGGGCAGCGCCGCTCAAAAAGTGGGTGACCTTTACAACATCGCAATGGACAGCGTGAAACTGAACCAGGAAGGTGTAGCTCCGATTAAAGCCGAACTGGAAGCTATCGACGCGCTCAAAGATAAGAAAGATATCTACGCATACATCGCCGAAAGCCAGAAGAAAGGCATCCGCCCTTACTTCACCATGTTCGTAAGCGCCGATGATATGAACAGCTCCATGAATATGGTGCAGACCTACCAGGGCGGTATCGGAATGGGACAACGCGACTATTACCTTGAAGATGACGAACAGACTGCAAATATCCGCAACAAATATCAGGAACACATCGCCAAGATGTTCCAGTTGGCAGGCTATGATGAAGCTACCGCACAAAAAGCGGTAAAAGCCGTGATGAACATCGAAACCCGCCTTGCCAAAGCAGCCCGTTCACAGGTAGAACTGCGTGACCCTCATGCCAACTACAACAAGATGGACATGGAAACGCTGAAAAAGAACTTCCCGACTTTCGATTGGGATACATATTTCACTATCTCCGGTTTGAAAGACCTGAAAGAAGTGAACATAGGTCAGCCTGCTGCCATGAAAGAAGTTGCCGATGTTATCAACACCGTACCATTGGAAGAACAGAAACTATATCTGCAATGGGGATTGATAGATGCCGCCGCTTCTTATCTGAGCGATGACTTCGAAGCTCAGAACTTCGACTTCTACAGCCGTACCATGTCCGGCAAAAAAGAAATGCAACCTCGTTGGAAACGTTCTGTAAGCACAGTAGACGGTGTGCTCGGCGAAGTAGTAGGACAGATGTACGTAGAAAAATACTTCCCCGCTGCTGCCAAAGAACGTATGGTCACACTGGTGAAGAACCTGCAAACTTCTTTGGGCGAACGCATCAAAGGACTGGAATGGATGAGCGAACCGACCAAAGAGAAAGCTTTGGAAAAACTGGCTACCTTCCATGTAAAAATCGGTTATCCGGATAAATGGAAAGATTACTCCGCACTGGAGATTAAAAACGATTCTTACTGGGCAAACATTGAACGTGCCAACCAATGGGATTACAATGAAATGATTGCCAAAGCCGGCAAGCCCGTCGACAAGGACGAATGGCTGATGACACCGCAGACTGTCAACGCATACTATAACCCGACTACCAACGAAATCTGCTTCCCCGCAGCCATCCTGCAACCGCCATTCTTTGATATGAATGCCGACGACGCCATGAACTACGGTGCTATCGGAGTCGTTATCGGACATGAAATGACCCACGGATTCGACGACCAGGGACGTCAATATGACAAAGACGGAAACCTGAAAGACTGGTGGACGGACGAAGATGCCAAAAAGTTCGAAGAACGTGCCCAAGTGATGGTGAACTTCTTTGACAGTATTGAAGTTGCTCCGGGCGTACATGCCAACGGTGAACTGACTCTCGGTGAGAACATAGCCGACCATGGCGGTCTTCAAGTTTCCTACCAGGCTTTCAAGAACGCAACAGCGAACGCACCGCTCGAAACTGTTGACGGATTTACCCCCGAACAACGTTTCTTCCTTGCTTACGCTAATGTATGGGCGGGAAATATCCGTCCGGAAGAAATTCTCCGATTGACCAAACTCGACCCCCACTCATTGGGCAAATGGCGTGTAGACGGCGCGCTTCCTCAAATCGGAACATGGTACGAAGCATTCAACATTACCGAGCAAGACCCGATGTTCGTTCCTAAAGACAAACGTGTGTCTATTTGGTAATAGTTTTTGAATAGAAACCAGCTTTGCGAAGAAGCGTTGATTTTTCATATAGAAGAGTCAACGCTTTTTTTTATTAATTCACACCTTATTTATTACGTACGATGAACAATATTTCGTAACTTTGCGCATCAAATACTTAATAGGCAATTCAATGTCAGAATCTAAAAGAATAAAAACTGCACTGGTATCTGTATACCACAAAGAAGGTTTGGAAGAAATTATTACCAAACTTCATGAAGAAGGAGTAGAGTTTCTGTCAACAGGCGGAACTCGTCAGTTTATTGAATCATTGGGATATCCTTGTAAGGCGGTGGAAGATTTGACCACTTATCCTTCTATCCTCGGTGGTCGGGTAAAGACATTACATCCGAAAATCTTCGGAGGTATCCTTTGTCGCCGTGGACTGGAGCAGGATATGCAACAGATTGAGAAGTATGAAATCCCTGAAATAGATTTGGTAATTGTAGACTTGTATCCGTTTGAAGCTACTGTAGCTTCCGGCGCATCCGAAGCAGACATTATTGAAAAAATAGATATAGGCGGAATCTCATTGATTCGTGCCGCAGCCAAGAACTATAATGATGTTATCATCGTAGCTTCACAGGCTCAATACAAACCATTGCTGGATATGTTGATGGAACATGGCGCCACTTCTTCACTTGAAGAACGCCGTTGGATGGCAAAAGAAGCGTTTGCCGTTTCTTCCCACTATGATTCAGCTATCTTCAACTATTTCGATGCAGGCGAAGGCTCTGCTTTCCGTTGCTCGGTGAACAACCAAAAGCAACTCCGCTACGGTGAAAACCCGCATCAGAAAGGGTATTTCTATGGAAATCTGGAAGCTATGTTCGACCAGATTCACGGAAAGGAAATCTCTTACAACAACCTTCTCGACATCAACGCGGCCGTTGATCTGATCGACGAATTCGACGACCTCACTTTCGCTATCCTGAAGCACAACAATGCTTGCGGCCTGGCTTCACGCCCTACCGTATTGGATGCATGGAAAGACGCATTGGCAGGTGACCCTGTTTCTGCTTTCGGCGGCGTGCTGATTACCAACGGTGTTATCGACAAGGAAGCAGCCGAAGAAATCAACAAGATTTTCTTCGAAGTGATTATCGCACCGGATTATGACGTGGATGCACTCGAAATCCTGGGACAGAAAAAGAACCGCATCATCCTCGTCCGTAAGGAAGCCAAATTGCCGAAGAAGCAATTCCGCGCCTTGCTGAACGGCGTATTGGTGCAGGATAAAGATACTAATATTGAAACGGTAGCCGACCTGAAAACCGTGACAGACAAAGCTCCTACTCCGGAAGAAGTGGAAGATATGTTGTTTGCCAACAAAATTGTAAAGAACAGCAAATCCAACGCCATCGTATTGGCAAAGGATAAACAACTTCTTGCAAGCGGTGTAGGACAGACTTCACGTGTAGACGCATTGAAACAAGCAATTGAAAAAGCTAAATCATTCGGTTTCGACCTGAATGGTGCAGTGATGGCTTCGGATGCCTTCTTCCCGTTCCCCGACTGTGTGGAAATTGCGGATAAGGAAGGTGTTACGGCTGTTATCCAACCGGGAGGTTCGGTAAAAGACGACCTGTCATTCGCTTATTGCAATGAGCACGGTATGGCGATGGTTACTACCGGTATCCGTCATTTTAAACACTAATAATAAGAATAAAGAATGGGATTGTTTTCTTTTACACAAGAAATTGCGATGGACTTGGGCACAGCCAATACCATCATCATCACGAACGGAAAAATCGTGGTGGATGAGCCTTCGGTTGTAGCCTTGGATCGTCGTACGGATAAGATGATTGCCGTTGGGGAAAAGGCGAAGTTGATGCATGAAAAGACCCACGAAAACATACGCACTATCCGTCCGTTGAGAGACGGTGTGATTGCCGACTTCTATGCTTGCGAGCAGATGATGCGCGGATTGATTAAACGGGTAAATACCCGTAACCACTTATTTTCACCCTCTCTCCGCATGGTGATCGGCGTTCCTTCGGGAAGTACGGAAGTCGAACTCCGTGCCGTTCGTGACTCGGCCGAGCATGCCGGCGGACGTGATGTCTACTTGATTTTCGAACCGATGGCTGCGGCAATCGGTATCGGTATCGACGTAGAAGCACCGGAAGGAAACATGATCGTTGATATAGGTGGCGGGTCTACGGAAATTGCCGTTATCTCCCTGGGAGGTATCGTTTCCAACAACTCCATCCGTGTTGCCGGTGACGACCTGACCGAAGATATCCGCGAATACATGAGCCGTCAGCATAATGTGAAAGTCAGCGAGCGTATGGCGGAACGTATCAAGATAAACGTAGGCGCTGCCTTGACCGAACTGGGCGAAGGTGCTCCCGAAGATTATATTGTTCACGGCCCGAACCGTATCACAGCCCTTCCGATGGAAGTACCCGTATGCTATCAGGAAGTAGCCCACTGTCTGGAGAAATCAATCTCGAAGATTGAAACGGCTATCTTGAGCGCGTTGGAATGTACTCCGCCCGAACTTTACGCTGACATCGTGCACAATGGTATCTACCTTTCCGGTGGTGGCGCATTGCTCCGTGGACTGGACAAGAGACTGACTGACAAGATTAATATTCCTTTCCACATTGCGGAAGATCCTTTGCACGCTGTTGCCAAAGGTACAGGAGTTGCGTTAAAGAATGTAGACCGTTTCTCCTTCTTAATGAGATAAATCAGGGATGAGGAATTTAATAAACTTCCTTCTGAAATACAATTACTGGTTCCTCTTTATCATATTAGAGGTAGCCAGTTTTGTTTTGTTATTTCGGTTCAACCGCTATCAGCAGAGTACTTATTTTACTTCTGCCAATACGGTTGTGGGGGCGGTTTATGAAGTTTCGGGAGGAATTACCTCTTATTTTCATCTGAAATCGGTCAATGAAGACTTGTTGGATCGTAATATGTTGCTTGAGCAGCAAATCACGAACTTGGAGAAAGCCTTGAAAGAGCGTCAGGTCGATTCGGTGACTGTCAACAGTATCCGTCAGATGCCGCAGAATGATTATCAACTGTTCAAGGCGCATGTGATAAAGAACAGCCTGACACTGCCTGATAACTACATAACCCTTGATAAAGGTTCTTCTTCCGGCATCCGCCCCGAGATGGGAGTGGTAGACGGCAACGGAATTGTAGGTATTGTGTACGAGACGTCTCCTTCTTATTCGGTCGTGATTTCCGTATTGAACAGCAAGTCCAATATAAGTTGTAAGATTATAGGCAGTGATTACTTCGGTTATCTGAAGTGGGAGCATGGAGATTCGCGCTATGCCTATCTGAAAGACCTGCCCCGTCACGCGGAATTTAATTTGGGAGATACCGTAGTGACCAGTGGTTTCTCAACCGTATTCCCGGAAGGTATTATGGTGGGTACGGTAGATGATATGTCCGACTCCAACGACGGGCTGTCTTACCTGTTGAAGATAAAACTGGCTACCGATTTCGGTAAACTCGGTGATGTCCGTGTAGTAGCGCGCAACGGTCAGGAGGAACAGAAGAAACTTGAAAACAAGGCGACAAAAGAATGATTATCACCTATATACATAGAATCGGATGGTTTATCGGACTGGTACTTCTTCAGGTGCTTATCCTGAATAACGTACATATAGCGGGATATGCTACTCCCTTTCTCTATATTTACTTTATACTGAAGTTCAACTCCGGCACTTCGCGGAATGAACTGATGCTGTGGGCCTTCTTTTTCGGACTCACCATCGACGTGTTTGCCGATACTCCGGGGATGAATGCGGCTGCTACCGTGCTCCTCGCTTTCCTTCGTCCTTCCCTGCTGCGTCTGTTTACTCCCCGTGACAACCTGGATAGTTTCATTCCTTCTTTCAAGACGATGGGAATCACTCCTTTCCTTAAATATACTACTGCAAGTGTTTTTGTGCATAGTTTGGCATTACTCTCCATTGAGTTCTTCTCGTTTTCCGGCATTTGGCTGTTGCTGCTGCGGGTGTTACTTTGCACCATTCTGACTGTAACTTGTATTGTGGCTGTTGAAGGTATAAGGAAGTAAAGATGGCAAAAGATTATAGATTAGAGAAGCGCAAATTTGTTATCGGCGGCATTGCCCTGTCCATTGTTCTCATTTATCTGATACGGCTTTTCGTGTTGCAGATAACGACGGACGACTATAAGAAGAATGCCGACAGCAACGCTTTCCTGAATAAGATTCAATATCCCTCGCGTGGAGCTATCTACGACCGTACAGGCAAACTGCTGGTATTCAATCAGCCTGCCTATGACATTTCGATTGTTCCGAAAGAAGTGGAGAACCTGGACACACTCGACCTGTGCCAGTCATTGAACATCACCCGTGCCCAATTCCTGAAGATAATGAGCGACATGAAAGACCGTCGCCGCAATCCGGGATATTCCCGTTATACCAACCAACTGTTTATGTCGCAGCTTTCGGCAGAAGAATGTGGCGTCTTTCAGGAAAAACTGTTCAAGTTCCGTGGCTTCTATATTCAGCGGCGTACCATCCGCCAATATTCTTACAATGCCGCCGCACATGCTTTGGGTGACATCGGAGAAGTTTCCGCCAAAGAAATGGAAGCGGATGAAGAAGGATACTATATCCGTGGTGACTATGTCGGAAAGTTGGGTGTGGAGAAATCATATGAAAAGTACCTGCGCGGAGAGAAAGGAATTGAAATCCTGCTTCGTGATGCGCATGGCCGTATTCAGGGGCATTATATGGATGGTGAATACGACCGTCCATCCGTCCCCGGCAAGAACCTGACACTAAGCCTGGACATTGATTTGCAGATGTTGGGTGAACGTTTGCTGAAGAATAAAATCGGAAGTATCGTAGCCATCGAACCCGAAACCGGAGAAATCCTCTGCCTGGTATCTTCGCCGAACTATGACCCGCATTTGATGATCGGCCGTCAACGGGGTAAGAACCACCTGATGTTGCAACGCGACAAGATGAAACCCTTGCTGAACCGTGCTTTGATGGGTGTATACCCGCCGGGTTCTACCTTCAAGACAGCGCAAGGCTTAACCTTCCTGCAGGAAGGAATCATCACCGAGCAAAGCCCTACATTCCCTTGTTCACGAGGTTTCCATTACGGCAGACTGACGGTAGGTTGCCATGCTCACGGAGCACCGATTCCGTTGATACCTGCCATCGCTACATCGTGCAACTCCTACTTCTGTTGGGGGCTGTTCCGTATGTTCGGTGACCGCAAGTACGGTTCGCCGCAGAATGCCATCACCGTTTGGAAAGACCATATGGTTTCGCAAGGATTCGGTTACAAACTGGGAGTCGATTTGCCGGGTGAGAAACGCGGGTTAATCCCGAACGCGCAATTCTATGACAAAGCCTATCGCGGGCACTGGAACGGACTGACCGTAATCAGTATCTCCATCGGTCAGGGAGAAATTCTGTCCACCCCGCTTCAGATAGCAAACCTGGGAGCAACGATAGCCAATAGGGGATATTTCGTCACACCGCATATCGTGAAGGAAATCCAGGACAATCAGATAGACAGTCTCTACCGTACTCCCCGCTATACCACTATCGAAAAAAGACATTACGAGTCGGTGGTGGAAGGTATGCGTGCCGCCGCTACGGGTGGTACTTGCCGAATGCTTTCCATGATGGTTCCGGATTTGGAAGCCTGTGGAAAAACGGGTACGGCACAGAACCGCGGTCACGACCACTCGGTATTTATGGGCTTCGCGCCGATGAACAAACCGAAAATAGCTATTGCCGTCTATGTGGAGAACGGTGGATGGGGTGCTACATACGGAGTTCCTTTCGGGGCACTGATGATGGAGCAGTATTTGAAAGGCAAGCTCTCGCCGGAGAACGAGTTGAGAGCGGAAGAATTTAGTAACAGAGTGATATTGTATGGTAACGAGGAACGATAGTTTGTGGAAAACACTGGACTGGGTAACGATTTGCATTTACCTGCTCCTGATTGTCGGTGGATGGTTTAGCGTCTGCGGGGCGAGCTATGATTATGGCGAACGCGACTTCCTCGATTTCTCTACCCGTGCCGGCAAACAGTTCGTATGGATTATCTGTTCCTTCGGACTTGGATTTGTGCTGTTGATGTTGGAAGACCGTATGTATGATATGTTCGCGTACATTATATATATAGGGATGATTCTCTTGCTTATCGTCACTATCTTTATTGCGCCGGACACGAAAGGTTCCCGTTCCTGGCTCGTGATGGGGCCGGTCAGCCTGCAACCCGCCGAATTTGCCAAGTTCGCCACAGCCCTGGCGCTGGCCAAATATATGAACGCCTACTCATTCAGCATCAAGAAGGAAAAGTGTGCCCTGGTCTTGGGAGTGATAATCCTTCTCCCGATGTTATTGATTATCGGTCAGCGGGAGACAGGCTCTGCCTTGGTATATCTCGCCTTTTTCCTGGTTCTCTACCGGGAAGGAATGCCGGGAGTGGTGCTTTTTGCCGGAGTCTGTGCGGTAATCTACTTCGTAGTCGGCATCCGTTTCGACGAAGTGTTCATTGCCGACACGCCCACACCATTGGGGGAATTTATCGTATTACTCTTGATTTTGTTATTCGCCGGCGGTATGGTATGGGTATATCGTAAGAAAGCCGTACCTACCCGTAACATCATTGGCGGAAGTCTGGGTGTATTATTAATCGCCTACTTAGTATCGGAATACTGGGTACATTTCAGCCTAGTTTGGGTGCAATGGGGGCTTTGTGCCGTCGTAGTAGGCTATCTGATATATTTGGCATTGAGCGAGCGTCAGCGCACCTACTTCTTAATCGCCTTGTTCACTATCGGCTCCATCGGATTCCTTTATTCCAGTAACTATGTCTTTGATAATGTACTTGAACCGCATCAGCAAATCCGTATCAAGGTGGTGCTGGGCTTGGAAGAAGACTTGACGGGAGCGGGATATAACGTGAACCAGTCCAAGATTGCCATCGGTTCCGGCGGACTGACGGGAAAAGGTTTCCTGAACGGCACGCAAACCAAATTGAAGTATGTACCCGAACAAGACACCGACTTCATCTTCTGTACAGTAGGAGAGGAGCAGGGATTTATCGGATCGGCTGCTGTCCTGATAGCCTTCCTGATTCTGATTTTACGGTTGATATTCTTGTCCGAACGACAACCCTCTACTTTCGGGCGGGTATATGGATACTCCGTCGTCAGCATTTTCCTCTTCCATCTGTTTATTAATGTCGGTATGGTGTTGGGATTGACACCGGTTATCGGTATTCCATTGCCGTTCTTCAGTTACGGTGGGTCTTCCTTGTGGGGCTTTACGATATTGCTGTTTATTTTCCTGCGTTTGGATGCAGGGCGGGGCAGGAGGCTTTAAAAAGAGCTTCTAATTATCTATGTGTTGTTTTTCAACCCGTATTCCTACGTCATTCATTCCTTGCAGACTCTTGTCTTTCATCCCGTGCATTACCTTAATGGTATAATTACCCGGATGCAAAGTTCGCACGGATTTAACGAATGTCTCCGACTGATAAATGCTTCCCCATCCTTTTCCCGTCCATCTGCCGCTAGAATCTGCCAGGGTGATGGCGATAGTATCCGTATGCCACATTGTAGAATCCGGCATATTCTGACTGATAAATAAATGCAAGTCATGATACGGATAATCCGTCCTGTTGCGAACTTCCGCAAACAGCCGGAAAGTCGTGGGAATACTATCCGTGACAGGAATCTGAAAAGAGAGTGTATCACTCTTTCCCCACCCTTCATCGGGAAGGGATTGGTAAGAGTGATACATCGTATTCTCGTCGTTACAGGCTACTGCCATGCAGGCAGTGAGCAGACCAAATAAACTATTCCTGAGAAGGCTTTTCATTATGATTCTGCGGTTTCTCCTGATTGGGGTTTCTTTCCGGTCGTTCAGGTCTTTCTCTTTCCGGTCTTTCGGATCTTTCCGGTCTTTCCGGTTTGGGACGACGCTCCTGACCTTGCGGACGTTCCTGATTTTGCGGACGTTCTTGTCCTTGTGGGCGTTCCGGTCGTCTGTTGTCGTTATTCCGTCCCTGATTCTGTCCCCTGTTCCGGTTGTTATTATTGTTTCTCGGTCGGTTTTCCCTTTCCCCTCTATTCCCGTTTTCTGAGGGTTGCGGGCGGTTATCATTCTCCCGTTGAGGTTGTTGCGGACGGTTTCCACCCTCTGCCTGTTGCTGCGGGCGGTTGTTATTGTTGCTATTTCCTTTTTTCTTCTTCTTGTTATTCCGGTTTCCGCCATCCTTATTATTCCGGTTGCGGTCGAAGCGGGTAAGGCTTTCCTGTTCCAATAAGTCTACCGGCTTCTTCGGTTCCGGCTTCTTCTCTTCTTCGACCAGGCTGTCCGGCTTCATCCCTTTTCTATTCATGGAGATAATCTCAAAAGCACGTTTACCACTGATTGTCACCAGGTTGGCGGGGAAGTTCTTGTCCGTAGAATAAGAAATCTGATTGCTCAGAATATCCGCCTTGAAGAAATAGAAAGTACCATCCTTCGTTTCCAGTTCTATCTCCTTGGAAGGAAGGCGTTTTTGAGCTTCCACATAGCAGTCCACTTCATAGTTCAGGCAGCATTTCAGCTTCGCGCATTGTCCGGCAAGTTTCTGCGGATTCAGTGAAATGTCCTGATAACGGGCTGCGCTGGTAGATACCGATACGAAACTCGTCATCCATGTGGCACAGCAAAGCTCGCGTCCGCAAGGGCCGATACCGCCGATACGTCCCGCTTCCTGGCGTGCGCCAATCTGCTTCATCTCGATACGTACACGGAATGCCTCTGCCAATACCTTAATCAGTTGGCGGAAATCCACACGTTCGTCTGCGATATAATAGAAGATAGCCTTGTTGCCGTCTCCCTGATACTCCACATCTCCGATTTTCATGTTCAGGCTCAGGTTCAAAGCAATCTGACGCGCACGAATCATCGTAGCATGTTCTTTACCTTTGGCTTCGTTGAATTTCTCCATATCCACCGGTTTGGCTTTCCGGTAGACACGCTTGACTTCCGTATCCGCCTTGAAGTTCGCTTTCTTCATTTGCAGCGGAACCAGTCTGCCTGTCAGCGTTACTACACCGATATCATGGCCCGGAGCAGCTTCAACGGCAACTATATCCCCCTTTTCCAGTTTGATTTTATTGCTGTTGCGGTAATATCCCTTTCGGGTATTCTTGAATTGCACCTCTACCATGTCACTCTCTTCCGCGTTGCCCGGTATGTCTGCCAGCCAATCGTAGGTGTTCAGTTTCTTATCTTGTCGGGAGCACCCTTTGCAGCAAAGGCCGCCGCTCCCATTATGAAGTTTATATTCCATAGTTTATATATTTATTATTGCTTCAACAGTACAATCATCTTCAGCGAGAAGTCGAAGAATACCATTTTAGCATTTACATTCTGTTCTATATGTAGTTGCGCTTCGCTCAGTTCGTCCATGATGCCCATCACATTCCGTTCGTTGACAAAAGGTGCAAAGCGGGTTGCAAAATTCTGTTCGTTGATAGTCATATACGTAAGGTCGCGCTGATGCAGGTTGAAGATGAAATTCTCCCGAATCATACGCTGGCAATATTCCAGAAGATTCTTCTGGCGTTCACGCCCCATGCCCGCCACTTGTTCGCTCCACATTTTCATCTCCCTGATCTTCCGTTGATAAGACAACCGCATCAGGCTGACAAATAATTCAAAAAACAACTGGTTCTCTTCATTCAGATGAATAGACTCAAGCGCCTTGATGAAATTTCCGTTTGCCAGGTGGGCGATAGAAACACTGTCGGCAGGCAAAATATTATATTTCGTCTGCAATACGCGATCAATACTGGCTTCATCAATCTTCCGTACATTCATACGTTGGGTACGGCTCAGGATAGTGGGCAGAATCATGTCCGGTGCTTCCGATACTAATAAGAAAACCGTCTTTTCCGGTGGCTCCTCAAGCAACTTCAGCAGTTTATTGGCGCATACCGGATGCATTTTTTCCGGCAGCCATACAATCGTAATCTTAAATCCCCCTTCACTGGATTTCAGACTCAGTTTTTTCAGAATCTCATCACTCTCCTTGGCGTAGATCAATGCCTGTGAGTTCTCTGCATCCATCTCACCCAACCAGTGATTAAGGTTAAAGTAAGGATGATTGATGACAAACGGTCGCCAGTCGGCAATATAATCATCGCATACTTCCTTCTTTCCCTTCGCGCTTTTCACGATAGGGAATACGAAATGTACGTCGGGATGTACCAGTTTATTGAATTTCACGCAGGACGGACACGTTCCGCAGGCATCAGTCTCCCCCCGATTAGTACAACTGATGTAACGTGCGTATGCAATAGCCAACGGCATTTTCCCGACCCCTTCCGGGCCGCAGATGAGTTGGGCATGTGGAATACGCCCCTCATTCACTTCCTGAATAAGCCGTTGCTTGATTTCTTCTTGTCCGATTACGTCTCTGAAAAACATATCAATAAATG